>Ga0307517_10013183_pt1 | contig 11256 bp, 4 predicted proteins | sample 23_EM_MG_FD_194515 | JGI IMG/M metagenome (GOLD analysis project Ga0307517, IMG submission 194515) | Populus trichocarpa ectomycorrhiza microbial communities from riparian zone in the Pacific Northwest, United States - 23_EM | ecosystem: Host-associated > Plants > Roots > Unclassified | place... | reverse complement strand
TATTAGCCAAGTAACTTTTAATAAAAATCTTTCCTTACAAAAATTTTAGGTCTTGTATTGATATAACTAAAGTTGTTTGGTTTAATAAGAGATTTATTAATAAAAATTTTATTCATAACTTTTCAATTCAGTGTTTGCTCTATACTTGAGAAATCTTAGTTTTTTCTCTTTAATTTAAAGTTGTAAAATTTTAGGTTTGAGTAACTCTAGCGCTATACATTGCATCAATCAGTATTAGAATATGTTAGTCAACTTGATGAACATAAATATTGGCAACCAGTTCCCACCCCACGATGTAGAAGAAGTGGAGGTCATCTAGAACACTATAAGGGCACAAGAGGCAACATAGAAAACCCTATCATAAAAAGTTGATCGATAATAGCATTTCATAGCATACTTAATTAAGCAAATAGATCAACTATAAAGGGATGCCTAAACAAGAATTGTGATGAGAAGAGAGATGTGCTCAGAGACTTACCTTAGAGTAAATCAAATCCAAGATCTATTCTTGAAAACCTATAGAGGAATCATGTCTATCAGAAGAGTGGCATATATGATTGTGATGCAATAAGGCTTATAAAAACTGACGATTCTGCGCATTCAAGTGAGGATCTAACACAACTAGAAAATGATTTGACCCATGCAGACTATATGGATGGCCCACCATATACTTTTATAGATTAGTAGGATAGATCTAAACCCAAGAGAAGATCTGGTCACACTAGACTAAATTAGCAACTTAAAATGGTGTTAACAAGAAATCCAATCGTTGAATTATGCTCTTGAATTTTTCCAGGTGATTGAACATACAATTTTCCTTTAAAAATCTATTTAATCGCTAATTGAATTGTTGAATCTCCTAGAATTAAGTTCATAAGTTGTTGTTGTGACCAACTTTGTTATTTTCCCAAAGTTTTTTTGGTTTTATTATTTTAATTTGGATTTTCTTTTTAATCTTCTTTTATGCTTTTGAAATTTTAGTTGTCTTTTAGTAGAGGTAGTGTTTTCTTTCCTATTTAAAGATCTTGTAAAACTCTTGAGGAAGTAACCGCCATATATTTATTTTCAATGAATAAAAAATGCAAATTTAGGAATTTGATAAAACTAAAGCATGAGCTTTTTTAGAAAGATAGATATTTCTCTATTTTTACTTTTTTATTATTTATTATGATGCTTTTCTATTTTTTTTCCCATTTGAAAGGAATTCTTTCTTGTAGTTTAGTTTTTTTCCTATTTAATATTATTAAGGTTTTCTAGTTTTCTATATATAAAGAGTTACAATAGGCTTTCTGGCAAATGGAGATATGAATAAGTAAAATTAACTATTTTGAAAGTTTTCTTATACTTATAGTGTTTTTTTTCTTTGAGAGTTTCAACACATAACAAACCCCTTTATCCTTTGCTTTTGTTTATATCAGTTGGTATTAGAGCCCGATGATCTTAAGTTATTTTCTTATTATGTGTTGTAATTCCATAGAAATTTGTTGCTTGTTGTGCAATGCTACAACTATAGTAAGAAGAGGTTGTGGAGTAGGTCATAGTTAATAAAAGGAATAGGATGTTTCATTTTAGGAGAGAAACACTTAAGAGCCCATCATGAAGGGCATATAAAGGCACATTGTAGAGTTGACCCAAAGGTTAGAATATAGGAGCTTACAAGACTAGAACTGAAACTAGAAGAGCTAGCATGAGTCCCTGGCCAAATCTAAAAACCAAAAGCATGATTAGAGAAGATAGCTTATTTATTAATAAGAGATCAGATTTTGAGATTTTGGGTTTCATATTAAGATCCTGAGTTTGTTGTAAATTTACAAGCAAAATAATTCATAGAATAATTGAACGAGGTGGAGAGGATTGTTTTAGTATAAGGAGGTTCCTGAACAAACATGAGTGGATTTTTTAGTACAATGAGATTCCTGAACAAACATGAGTGGATTTTTTAGTACATTGAGGTTCCTGAAAAGACATGAGTCAAGTTTAAGGTTCCATCATCTACTAAATATCCTAACATAATAGTTACAACAAAATATTTACATTTATATTATCATTAATATTCTTATAAAATACAAAATGCAAGAGTTATGTCATCTACTAATCCCGACGAAGTTGCAAGGATCCTTAAATTTATTAAACTAATTAATTAATATGACATAAAGTTTTCCAATACAATTTAATGAATTTATTAAGTAAACTAAGATGCACACATCTATTAGGAATTTAATTAACAATTAACCTAATCCCTCTTCATCTTTTCTTCACATCTTTTACAAAATCCCTTGAACGTCTAAGAGATTTGTCCCTTAACCTGGACCTAGTAATTGACCCTCATTCAGGGTAACATGCTCACCTCCCATAAACAGGGCATTAATCCTATTTAGGATATCCAATTTTATAGCCCAAAATAGGGCACTAGTCCTTAAACCAGAGAACTAACCATCTAGCCCAGAACAGTGCACTAGTCCTTAAACTAAGGAACTAGTTATCCAGCACAGAAAAGGGCACTAGCTCTAAAACCAAAGAACTAGTCATCTAGCCCAAAATAAGGCAACAATCTCGTATCAGATAATAATTCAATTGAATAATAAAGAATCTAACTTCGATGTTTTAACAATTCTAAATAGAATAAAATTAATAAAGTGTGTTGTTATCCACTTTTGACCCCGTAAAAAAATCAAGAAAACAAAAAATAAAAAATAAAATCCAAAATACAAGAGGATATACATGAAGAAAGCCTAGAAGATTGCCCTAGTTAGTGGTGAAGGACCGAAATGACAAGTGAAAAAGTTAGAGGACCAAAATGTATATGATTAACAAAATTAGCAACCCAATTTTGATTGAAAAAAGACCTCATTGGTGAGAATATTTTTATTTTGGGTAAAGAAATACAAATTTGGATAGGTACAAACTTAATAAGAATTTTAAAATGTTTAATTAATTTTACTCAGGACTTTATTACAAGAAAATCAGTTTTTGGAGTCAATATGGGTATTAATTGGAAACAATTAAAGTATGAGGACTTAATTGGTTTTTTAGGAGGTTTGATTGAATGAATTAGGGGCTTAATTTTAAGAATATTGAAGTTAGATGGACAATTAGGGACTTGATATAAAATATTAAAAATAAAGGACCAAACTGAAAAAGATATGTGATTCTATGTGCTGAAATTGACCAAATCAAGGGCTAACTTAAAATTGAAAGTTTGATGGTAAATTAAAGGTCTAAGTGCCAAATCAGAAACCACGGATCAAGATGAAAATGACGCTGAAATTTGGGGCTGATGATTGAGTTTTATGGGGGTGAAATTGTATGGAATTAAGAGTTTGAGAGGCAATTACGGGTGCAATTAAAAGGAATTTGAAGAATAAGGACTAAAGTGAAATTTGTCAAATCCCAAATTAAAAAACTTAATTTCAAGGGTTTAATCCAAATGACATGTCGTTCGGCTATTGTTTAGGTTCTTCTTGGTAGTTTTGGCTGATCAAGTAGGCACTTTTATATGAATGAATGTGGCGTCTCCGAACTCTTCATCATGGGGATGTAACTACCAATATTCAACTGAGAAATACCCCCTCTATAAAGATAAGCTACTCCCATTAAATGTTTACATTCTATTTTCTTCAATGGACTTAACAATATTTTGTCCCTTATCAGCCATCATTTCATTTTCAAATTCTCGGCTGATCGAGTTGACACCTTCAAAAGAATGAATATGGAGTAACAGACCTCCAAATTAAGCAAGAATTGATCCAATCAAAAGGTATCCTTCTCCTCTACCAAGTTCAGGGTCTCCAATGACATTTACATCAGAGTTGCTCTGGCAAATGCTTAAAATTTGTCAACTTAGTGAGCCTTGATTGAGATTTCTATTTATGCAAAACCACTTAACTTTTTTGTATGTTCATACTTAAAAATTCCCAGAGAGTTCTTATCAAGTGTCATAAATTTTTCATCAAAAATCAAAAAGTGATGGATACATGCCTTTATAGCCATCAAGCTAGGAGAGGGTCTAATAAACTTTAGAAAGAAAAGATAATAAAAGGGAAATAAGGAAAGAAAAGAGAAGGAAAACAACAGTCCATAGCCATCAAGCTTGGAGAAGGTATAACTATGTAAAAATTCAAGGGTAGAGTCTGTATGGCCTACTTGTTCAAGCTTTCTTAATGTTTAAATCTTTTTTGATGTTGTTTGAGCTTATCTCGTATTTTTTGGTTTGATTTTGGTGCTGGAATAATCTGATGTTTTTTGACAAAGTTTGTTTTGTTTTTGTTCTTGTTCTTATTTTAAGCATATTTTAGATTGCTCCAGATTTCGTTATGATCGTTTGTTTTAGTTTTTTTAATAATGCATTAAAGAAGCTTGCACTAAAGGCATGATTCTTAATTTTTGATTATGTGTTTTTAAATCAATAGCATGTTGATGATGTATTTGAGATATTTTGATTGGTGTTTGAATCTATTTTGTAATAAAACAGTAAGTTTTTTTTATGGGTTAAAGATTTTGAAAGCATGTTGATCAATTTGATTCATACAAGTATGTTTTGGCATATAGATGTTAAAAATGTCGAGCTGTGAATTAAAATAGCATGAATATGTTTGGTATTTAGCTTTAGTAGTTTTAAACTTTGGAATTTCATGTATGTTATTGATGATTTGATGTTATTTATTAATTTTTTGGATTCAACTATGCTTAGTATTGGTAATGTAGTTTGTGAGGACCAAAAGTAACATGTTTCAGAAGCCTAAGAGGTTAGTTTTGGGTTTAACATTAGGCTGGGAATTTATAGGTTGAGTTCAATTTCTTCATGTTCTTAGGAAGAACATTGACATAACCCTATTATTTGGACCAACTTTGTTCCAATTCTTTGCACTAAACAATTTGGGCAACTTGAATAATAGATAATATAGGGTTTATTTGCATAAATAACAAGTTTCTAGTGATTTTAATCTTAGGGATTTGGTTTTGAACTGAAACCTATTTTGACAAAATCATATTGATTCTTTGATTAGTAGAAGACTTTAACAAGATGGAATTTACACATTTGGGAAGGGAGAACAACCAATTTGCTGATGCTTTAGCAACTTTGGCTTTCGTGGCTCAAATTAACTGTGGGGACCGAGTACAACCAATATGCATAAAAATCAGAAATTCCCTTACGTACTACTGCTCGGTAGAGGAAGAATCAATAAGAAGTCTTGGTACTTTGAAGTAAAGAAAGTTGTTCAATATTGAGAGTATCCTAAGGGGCATCTAAGTCAGATCGGAAGAGATTGTAAAGAATGGTTTGGATAGAGAGGTTTTGTATAAAAGATTGTTTGATAGAACTCTTTTGAGATGTCTGAACAAAGAGGAAGCAAGAAAAGCATTGCACGAAATACATGGTGGGATATGTGCTACACACACAAATGGACATATGATGATCAGACAGATCTAAGAGCTGAGTATTTTTGGATGACCATGGAGAAAGATTGCATAGATTACGTGAAGAAGTACCTCAAATGCCAAGTACATGGAGATAAGATTAACACACCACTAGTTTCTCTATTCAATATGATGTCACCTTGGACATTTACAATATGGGGATTAGATGTTATTAAGCCCATTAATCTAAAAGCTAGAAATCAACACAAATTCATCTTAATAGCAATTGATTACTTTATTAAATGGATCGAACCATGTTCATACATGCATGTGACTTATAAGGTTATTAAAAGGTTTATTAAGAGGGAGTAATTTATCGATACGGGCTACCTGAAAGAATAGTCATAGAAAATGCTCAGAATTTCAATAGCAAAACAATCATCGAATTGTGTGCTAAATTGAAGATCAAGCATTCAAATTCATCCTCATATAGGCCAAAGATTAATGGAGTTGTAGAGGCCGCTAACAAAAACTTAAAGAAGATTATCTAGAAGATGGTAATCACTTATAAAAATTGATTGGCTCCTTCATGCTCTCCAAACATACAAAATAACAATAAGAACATCAACTAGTGTCATGCCTTATTTGCTGGTATATGGAATGGAGGTTGTTATGCCTTTAGAAGTGGAAATCACATCATTAAGAGTATTGATAGAGTCTAGTCTAGAAAAAGATGGTTGGGCAAGGATAAGATATGAGTAAACATGATCAATGAAAATGGACCAGCAACAATTTACCATCACTAGTTGTACCAGAAAAGAATGGCTAAAACACATGACAAGAAAGTTCGACCAAGAACATTTAGAGAATGTGATCTAGTGTTAAGAAATGTTATCGCATTACCTAACAAAGATCATAGCAAGTGGGCACCAAAATATAAAGGCCTCTACATAGTAAAAAAAAAAAAATCTCAAAAGAAGGATCTCTGATCCTAACCAGCATGGATGGAGAAGATGTAATTAGGCCTGTGAATTTAGATTCTATAAAGAAATACTTTGTGTAACTCGTTCTCATCAAATAAAACAAAATTAGGCCAATAATTCTCTTTGCCTATACCCTTTTTATCGTAAATAAACAACTTGCATGATCTCATTGGCTCACAATGTTTTTTTTTAGAAATCTCTTTTCTTAAATGTTAGGACTTTTGACCAATTTTGGCTTTAAAGGAAAAGTGATATGATGTTTGTTTAAAATGATATCTTGACATTTTTTTCATTAAAGCAATTCTCACCTCGAGGTGATGACAATTTATTTATATCATATACTTGAGTTGTATTTTTACTTATATGCATAATTATAAGTAGTAAGATTCACCCGCTGTCAAATTGAATCTTATTCCAAACCATTAGATTGGATAAGGACATATTTATCAATTTCTAATTGTTTGTGCTTGAAAAGAAGAAAGACCATACCTTTGTTTTTCCATCACATTCTAAAACATATCCCTTGCGGTATCTATTTGAACCTGAACAAGCTTTTCTTCTTAAGAAAACCTGACTATGATCACACCCCATATTGGGAGTCATATGAAAATTTCAAAGATCAAGGTTGATCCTAACTAGGATAACAACCCCCATACTGCGGGAGGGGGCAAGCAGAATATTCAGGAGTAAAACCAAAAGAAGTTATAAGAAAGCCAAAGAGCTAGAGAAATTCAAAATATTAGGGGGCATGCCCAAATAAAAAGAAACTCAATCAAGGTCAAAACAAAATTGGGATGCCTTACCAAAGCAATCAAGACGGGTAAAGCAAAGAAGCAGGATGAAAGATATAAGGAGCTGAGAGCAATGATTCTAAGTCTACAAATCCTAAAATACCTTTTGAGCCTATGAATCCCTTTCTTTCATAACCTAAAGCCATAACCTACATTATGTGCCTTTATAAGCCCTATTTTATTAAGCAAACAAACAATTTTGATTGATAAATGACATCTTCAATGATTTCATCATAATTATTGCATGATGAATAAAACTATATGTCATTATCCATAAAGATAAAATAGGATGCAAGAAACTTTTTACCACACTTTTGTTCTGGTCATCTCATTACATGCCTTTAAATACCATTTATTTTCCTTTTCCCAAAAAGCACGGTGAATTGCTTAAATTAAAAGATGTTATTTTTAAACAAACATCCAAATCTCTTAAGTTTTCAAAATCAGAAAAAAGTCAAAAATGTGACAACCATTATGGATAATGATTTTCTTCTCCGAGAATTAACACAATAAAGGAATACTTTTGAAAAGTATCATTTACTTAAGCCATAAAAATAAACACATTTAGAAAAATACAGTAAAGAAGTAAAGTTCTTCCCACAACAATCAAAAGGTCGAGGGGGCATTTTGTTTCAAACTCTTCTAGACGACCTTCTTTAGCAATAAAATGATTTCCCTCAAAGTTATGGATTCAAAAGCTCTAAAATTCACTAAAGACATGGTGAGTTGTAAGCAAAAACCTACATGCCAGCTCAAGTAGGTTAGAAGCCAAACAATCAGAAAGATTAAAAAAGTTTATAAAAAGAGGGGGCCTGTATTTCCAACAAGGTAAGAATGAATGCATATCTTATCCCAAATCATTGCATAATGTTTTTACATAAATTTCCTAAAAAAATAGCAAGATTCTGAGACTAACAAGGCTCTCATAAATGACAAGAAGTCCAGCATGGGCAATCCAAAGAAAAACTAAGAGATGGTCTACCTCAAAAAAGGAAGGAATCTCACTTCCAACCCTATAATTAGGAATCTCTAAATTTAACCCTACCATCAGGAAGTCCAACCCTTCTATCAGAAAAGATAGGTATCAACCCTGCAATTAAGAGGCAATAAGAAATTTAACCCTGCAATTAGAATGTATAACCTTGACATTAGTAAAGGAAAAACACTAGACCTGCCATCAGGAAGCGCATAAGTTATTTTTTACACCACAAGTAGGCTACCCGAACACAAGCCATGAGCAGGTTACCTAATCACGAACAACGGGCTGGTTGCCTGAACATAGACTATGGGCAGGTTACTTGATCATGAACCACGGGCTAGTCGTCTAAACAAAGACCATTTGTGAGAAATTCTAGATATTTTTCACACCACGAGTAAGCTACCAGAACACAAGCCACAGACAAGTCACTCGATCAAACACCAAGGGCAGGTTACCAGATCATAAGCCACGAACTGGTCACCCGAATAGAGACCATTTGTGAGAGATCCTAGATATTTTTCACACCACGTGTAAGCTACCCGAACATGAGCCACAAATAGGTTACCCGATCACGAACCACGTGCTAATCACCCGTGCAGAAACTATTTGTGAGTGATCTTAGATACTTTTTGTGAAACCCTCAAATAAATCTACACGGAATGGGAAATAAATATTTTTCCGATATAGTAAATTGAATATTTACCTTAACGGGGGTGGTATTGGATTTTTTATATTATTATAGAAAATTATTTTTATGTACACATCGGTGTAAATATTATGATATAAATGTAAACCTACAAGGATAGTGAATTAAATATTATACTTTTTAGCATGTGAAATTTATACAGGGATTAAATATTTCCTCTTAACTTGATATTATATATCATTCCATTCCAAACTTATCAAAAATTTCCTAAAGGAATCGTATTACTATGATTAATGGACTTAATGTGTCATGGAAGGTAGGGTGTTACACTTTTCACACCATGGACAGATTACCCGAACACAAGTCATGAGCAGGTCACCTTATCAGAAACCATGGGTAGGTTACTCGAACAAAGACCATTTGTGAGAGATCTTAGATATTTTCACACTATGGGCAGGCTACTCGAACATGAGCCATGGACAAGTCACCCGATTAGAGGCCATGGGCAGGTTACCTAATTACAAACCATGAGTTGGTCGCCTAAACAAAGACCATTTGTAAAATTCTTTTCTTTTTCACAAACACGGGCAGTTCACCCAAACACGGACTACTATGTCTTAAGATCATCACTTGGTAAAATGACCAGGTTGACAAGAACTTTGTTTTCACACCTCGGACAGGTCGCCCAGATTTAATCACCTTCTGATTTTGTTATGGCTTCCCGGTTATTCCTTCTCTAAACCTGCAAAGTTATTTCTTTTCTTTACAAACTTACCTCCTAAAGCCCTTTCAAGAAAAGACTTCAAACTATAAGTATTGTAAAAAGAGGGCAACTACCGTAACCTAATTTTGGATCCCCTAAATCGTTTTACAAATATATAACTTTGATTATTTTATTCTATATTTTTTCTTGATTTTTTTTTTATTAAAAAAATTATATGTATATGTGTGCGCGTGCGAGCGCGCGCACTTGCGTGTCTGTATTCGACATATTGTGACAAGATAGGCTGAAGAAAGACTTGAGTTGAGACAAAGTTTAGGTTTGAAATCTTATTTGACCAAAATTAAAGAATTAATTAAGTTTAAGATTTGATTAAACTTTTAATAGGTTGAATCTACTTAATTAAGAAGTTAATTGAAGAAAATTAAGTTTTAGAGGCTTAATTCGGGTCAATTCACAAAGATTGAAAGAATAAGAATAAGGACTTGATTGAAAATTTGAGAAACCAAATTGATGCAAATAGGGGTTCAATTAAAATAAATTAAAAGTTTAAAGGCTGACGGAGGGTTAAAATCGAAGATTTTTATGACTAAGGTTCAAGGCTCAATTAGGACTAAAATTGATCAAAGCAGGGGCCAATTTGAAAGAAATTAAAAGTTCAGCTTTTATTAGGGATCAAATTGAACAAATTAGAAACTAAGGACTAATTTTAAAAAGACGATCGAATTAGAATAAGCTATTAGAAATTTCCAGGGACATGACTGTATAGATTAAAAAGTTTAAGCTAATTAGGGGCACGTGTAATGGAATTGAAACAACAAGGACCTAAATTGAAGTTTGCCAAATCCTAAATTAAAAAAAAAAAACAACCCTAATTTATAGGATTTAGACAAAACAACATCATTTAGGATACTGTGCATTCTTCTTCTTCAATTTTGGCTGATTGAGTAGGCACTTTCAGATAAATGAACGTGACAACTCTGACCACCTCTTGTACTCCAACAGTGAGCGATCGACATAGGATTTTCCCCTCTTCATGGTGATGCTATCATTTTTTTTTATGTTTGTACCCCATTCGCCACATGAAAGCCCTCAACTTATTTTCCTAGTTCAGCTTTGACTGATTCAGAAATCTCATAGTTTTTTGTCCAACTTTGAATCAATGGAAAAAGAGCTACGGGTGTCCAAATAAGGTGTGGTTTGAAACGGGTGTCCAAATAAGGTGTGGTTTGATTCTAGTTGATGAAAAACATCTCCTCTACAATGTCCATAGCTTGTTTGGTTCTAATAACCTATCATCTGCCACGATTAAATAGAGAAAAAGGCACCCCTGGTCAACCATTTTTGGACTAGTTTCAGCTCATTTTTCCTAACTCTTGTTAGGGATCTAAAAACAACAAAAACTAGGAGAGCGAAAAAAAAAAAGAATCTCTAACAAAATGGGAGATGTGAATCCTATATATACTAGTTTTAAAATACCACTAAGGGGGAAATTGTTTGGTAACCTCTGGCAAGAAAAGATAACAATCTTTAGGCTTTTGGAATAGAAAGGGAGAAAGAAGATGTCAAGGAGGAAGGAAGAGATTCTTGATCATTTGGAGCTCGAATAGAAGCTAGGAATCTAGCTGGTAAACAACAAGGAATCGAAAGGAAACCTATTGCTCCCATTTTTTTTAATCTATGTTATAGTTGTTATTCGATAATTTAGTGCTCTATTTTAGATGCTTTTAAGATTTGATTTTATTTTGGGTATTTCTAGTATTTTTTTAGTCATTTTT
>Ga0307517_10013182_pt1 | contig 11257 bp, 11 predicted proteins | sample 23_EM_MG_FD_194515 | JGI IMG/M metagenome (GOLD analysis project Ga0307517, IMG submission 194515) | Populus trichocarpa ectomycorrhiza microbial communities from riparian zone in the Pacific Northwest, United States - 23_EM | ecosystem: Host-associated > Plants > Roots > Unclassified | place... | reverse complement strand
AACTACCAGCGGGTTATCCATTCGCTACAGCGTCGTCACACCACCCGCCTACATGCTCGAAACCGCCACATACGCATAGCCATACCGCTCCATGTGGGCGGTTCAGGTCACTTAGTCACTAAAGAATCGGATCGGGAAAAAGAACAGGACAAGGGGAAAGGCAGAGAAAATGCCCCCCACCAACCAATTCCTCCTTGGTCGCTCGAAGCGGGAGTCCATACGCACCATTTATTTCGTATACGACGTTCAGAGATAAAGATCTACACACGACGATGCGGACCTCTGCGCCGCTTGCGACTGAGGGCTATGCGCCGGAGACACCGACTGCGGGGCCGTCATCGGGGGTCAATCTGCGGCCTCTACCACAACTGTAACGACAGCTTGCAATTTTGGACGAGAAACGACACAAATTGGATAAGATCATAAAGGAGTTGAAGAAGAGGAGTTCGGAAGAGGAGGTTGAAGATGAAGTGAGCAGCTTCGAAGAGGTCAAGGTCCAGCAGAAGCTGGTGAAGGAGGGGAAGCGGCGGTTCTTGGCGCTCGATTGGGGGCAGAGGTCGTCGATGAGAGGACGGACCGTTAGTGATGTTGGGACTTCATGAGGGCCGATGCCGATGCCTGCGCCTGGTGGGAGGGAGGCTCAAGACAACGCAAGGGGAGGAAGTCTGGCCATTTCGTCGTCTACTGCTACTGCTACTGCAGGTGGTAATCTGAGTACGACTCGGATATCCAGCTACCACTAGACCTTCCATATTCTTGCGACATCAGTCTTCATCGGCAAGTACTGCACCCTCGGGTGTTGCAAACCAGCTATTTTGCCCATACGATCGAGAAAATGGAGCCAGCATGCAACGCTTACTTGGAGAAGACCGACCCTCTACCAAGCATCCATTTTACGCTGGAGACCCTGCAGCTCCATCAAGGAAAAGCTGTCCCACTCATTAATCGTGACTGTACGCGAAGTTGGCCTCAGCTGCCAAACGTACGGAGATGACTACCGGTCCAGCTCCCGCGCTTTCTCCGTCTCATTCTCATTCACCCATGCAGTGTTGAGGTATGGGTTTTTGAGTGGTGTTTCGCTTTCGCTTTCCATCTACCCTTCATGACATTTTGGGTCCTTTGATCTTTCTCTTTGCACTTTAGATGTCTATTTTTCTGGAATCACTCGGTCAGAAGTTTGTAAATCGTGATTATTCGTTTGTCATATTCCCCTGATGTTGCTAACGAGGTCGCTCTCGGGATAACCAGCAATAGAGTTCGCCTATTCTCAACCACATTGAGTTGAACCACGAACTACAACCCTGGGTGGTTAATACGGATGGTGAGTCCTTTTAGCAATCTCTGGGTGGATAACATGCACTGACTGACCTCGATCAATAGCAGGAGGACGCTCAATGGAATTCAACACATGAGGTATGGACGTCGATCTATCACCCGAGACTATTATCCGTATTTATCACGTTGCGCCTTTTTGTCTTGTGAATGGCCGAATCCTTGCTACAGATGGTACGCGCTTTGTAATCGTTAATGCCATGACTACCCTTGTACGTGTATGGGTGGAGAGTGCCCTGATCGTTACCAATTTCCTATCTGTACCGTCGCTCTTTGTTTTCCCGAAGCCTTGTTGTCGCCTGGTAGATTCAACCAGTTGCAGCCTCAATGAAATATCTCATTAAATTTACGCTGTATGACCGGCCATAAGTTTCTTGCAGTGCAGAGTTGTGGCGGTGTTCCTGCAACTTACATATTTATAACACAGCCATGGACGACCTTCGCTCTTGCCCATAACCCTATCGCCAGCAATCTCTGAGGGAATGAGACGATCCCTTTGATCTTCCAATTGGTCCACTACAGCAGTCAGAACTCCTGGGACTCGAGAGTGGTCGTCATGTTTCCAAACGCGAGGAATCCAATTATCAATGGAGGGACGTTCATGCAGGGAGAATTCTATTCACACCATGTTATAAACGAGGGCACAAGACGTGAGGCCATTATATCTCACCCGTAAAAATACTGATAGCATTTTCATAGTGATGGTGCTACTAAAGCTCCATATCGCTCCAGGCGCATTTCACAATTCTGACGAACGTTATGATCCACCCAAGTGTCATCCGCATACACGGAGGGCGGTTTTGCAGAAGATCATGGACTGGGTGAAGGATGCAAACAAGGTTGCGTTGATTCTTTGGTTGTACGGTCCTGCAGGAGCTGGCAAGTCAGCGATTGCGCAAACGATCGCAGAGCTCCTTGAGGAGGCTGGGTTGCTTGCCGCTGCTTTCTTTTTCTCTAGGAATGCAGCTGGGCGCGATGACAAGAAACCATTTGTTGCAACTCTTGTTTACCAACTCGTCAAATCCATACCAGAAATCCGTGGCCATGTGCTAGAGGCAGTGGAGGGGGACCCGGCCATCTTCTCATGCTCGATTGAAGCACAGATTCAAGCGCTCATCATCAAACCATTGAACGCTGCCGCTAACGACGAGACACTTGCACCGAAGCTCCTTTCTCGTCCAAAGTTAATCATTGTAGATGGCTTGGACGAATGCCGTACCAGTTCAGCACAAACCCAGATTTTGAACGCCCTTTCCACAGCCATAAAACGTCTCCACATCCCGCTTTACTTCCTCATCGCGAGTCGACCAGAGCAAGATATCCGCCAAGCGTTCAATGACCAAAACCGTCTAGGCTCGTGTTCATTGAGCATTGCGTTAGACGACACCTACAAACCTGATGACGACATTAGGGTCTTCCTTGAGTCAACATTTGATGAAATCAAACGAAATCATCCTTCAAGGGCCCACCTTCCCCCGTTGTGGCCAAGTTCAGAAGATATCGGACGGCTGGTAGAGAAATCCTCTGGCCAATTTATCTTCGCATCCACCGTCGCAAAATATGTCAATTCCCATCGCCACTGGCCCCCTGATAGATTGAACATTATTTTCGGACAATCTGCGCCAGCCCACGAGACACCTTTTGCTGAGCTGGATGGCCTATACCATTTCATCCTCTCCGCTGCTGCCGACATTGAGAAAGTAAAGGATGTCTTGATGATTCTCGCCCTCCAACCCTTTGGCTCAGAGTCCGTAGCCGAGAAATTTACCTCGCGCTTGTTAGAAGCGAAAGCCTTGATCGCAGACCTTCTGTTTTACAGACCTGGAGAGATAGATATGATTTTGACTGACCTTCATTCCATCATTGATATCAAAGAAGACATCAAATTCTTTCATGCTTCGCTCGCCGATTTCCTGCTGGATCGATCTCGTTCAAAGGACCTCTTTCTTGATCAAGGCACTGCATACGCGAAACTCACTGGACTGGCCGTGAGGCACATTAACAATCTAAATGAATCTCCATTTCGGACTGCTCAATGTATGTCCTTTCCTTCTTGATGTCACTTCACTTATGCAATGAAAACGAAGACAGCCTTTATTGCATAATTCAGTGTTGTTGTACCAAAGCTCGTTCATCCCCGAAGCTCCTTGAGGACTTGTGGGGGCTAAACCTTGCAGCTCATCTGAACAACGCACCATCACAGGTTTTTGGGCACATTCCAGAATTAGCGTGCTGCTTCGGAAGACAGGCATGTCGATTTTGTTCAATAATTGGCTTTCCTTGTCTGATCCATAACATTTACAGCGGCTGAGTCGAGACAGCACGGAAACCTTGCTAGACCATCACTTAGCAACATTTGATAGATGGCTTCAAGCACAGTTTATATCTTTATCCGCCTCATCACTGTCCCCCTACTATCTCGCAGTTTTTACACTTTTGGATCAGCTCGACCTGAAAGCATATAACTGGCAGTCGGTTTCAGCAATTCTACACGGCCGACTACCAAACGTCCTCCTCACAAAGTTGCATGACCTATTTGGGGAGACGGAAGTAAACATCGAATTCTCTCGGGTAGTGTCTAAATTTTTGATGGATCGAGACCGAGCTGGACCCTTCTGGGTCAATTCCCAGCAATATGCAGACCTGGCAAGGTACATGTTGGAGTTTCTGCGTGATAAGTGAGTTTATAACCCTTACACTCTCGTACGTGCTAATATGAATCCCTGAATTCATTCCAGACGCTTCGTAGATATTGTAGATATACGTGCCCTTATTTGGCTAGCAGGTGCAGAGCGCACAACCTATTATGAGGTTGGGAAGCTGGCATTTGCTTTACTTTCGATTTCGCTTTCAAGAATTGAAGCACTAGCAGGGTCACAGGTGCACGAAGTTGCAGTTTTACTTCAAAGTTACCCAGCTTTTTATTTGATCAAAAATGATCCACTAGAATCGCAGAAGGTTGTGGTGACGCGAGCCATTGAGAAGTTTTTGAAGGTGTGATTTTTACTCAACCTGGTGCATTGTTCTAGAGCTGATAATTCTGATTCTGATAGAAGAAAGCGATGTATTCATGCCTTTTTTGATCTCGAGTCTGCCTCCTCGGCGAGTCTAGTGACTAATATACAAACGACAAAATCAATTATTTTTGAAGGACACGAGTGCTGAGATCGAATTCCGAATTATTGGGACCAACCCGAGGAAGAACTTGAACACAAACCAAAAATGGAATAAATGATATCATCGCACTGTCCAACGGGGAGCGTCGTATGTCATTTCCATGAGCTTATTTTCCGCATGTACTGATGAATTGCCGGGATAGAAAAATGAGCGGGTTGTATCTTGGTTGTATCAGACTTGAAAGGATTATCCTAAAAAAAAACTCTGCATCTTCGCTACGAGCCTAACTGTTTCCTAAATGGTTTATGATATGGAAAACGGCGCCGCGAACGCAGTAACGGGGTGTCTTTTCACTCATGAAGAAGACGAGTTGTCAAGCGCCCAAGACATCATGATGGCGTCGGGATGACCTCTTCCTGTCCAGACTATAAATGCTGATATCCCTTGCAGCTTGCTCAGCGGCGCGGTTTTGAATGTGAGTATTTATGCCGAATGTCGGGTTGTTCACAAGTTTATCATGATGAAAACCGGCTCACGTACATGGAAAAATATCGAATGAGCGCATGAATGTTAAATAATTGACGCCCATCTATTCTCTTGTCAGTGCACCACAACCCAATCCTTAGTGCACTGTGTTTGGACGGGAAATGGAAGACCGCTCATGGAGGGGGTTGGTATGGCTCGGCTTTTTTATCACACATGTACCCAGGAGTGTCACGCTCCATATAATAACTTTATCCCACTTTCTCGCCAAGCACTCCAATATTTTTTCGAAGGAACTTTTATATGTAACGCTAGGGGACGGAAGCTAAATCAGTGAGATCATGTGCTGAGGTAAGCAATGAATAGTGTCGCCAATCTCCTCCAACAACAAAAGGAATATTTAACACAGCTCTCCCAGCGCCTCCAGTCATCAAATGTGTCCCTAGCTTCATCGCGTATGCTACCTCCTGGGTCTCATGTTATCATGTCCGTAGCAGGCGGGTATCGACGAGGCTCTTAAAGCATTGAGTGTGGTTGGAGTGTGGATGAGTGAGGGAGACGATGCAGTCGCTGAAGGGTGCAGAGGAGGAGGTGGGGAATACCATGCGAGACCGGGAGATCCTGTGCGTTGTCTGTCTTCCTTTTTAGAGTCACCCGGTTGCTCAACCAATTCGAAGATAGGTGGGGCAGGCAACATCAGAGACTCGCTGCTCCTCAATCACCAGCGATTCTCATCGTCGTCTTCGCCTTCCTTGTTTGTTGGGGAAGAGTCCCTCTCACCTTCCCCTGCTCGTGCGTCTATTATATTGCCACATTGTACCCGAGTCTCACCATTTTCGTAGGCCCACTCTCAGCATCATTCTCGTCATCCACAAAGCTAGCAGCCGCTCAGCTGGAGCTACAAGCCTGGAACGCACCTGGCAGCCAAAGAACCTGAGTTGGCGAGCAAACGATGCACCACCATCCGCGATGGGCTCGGCCCCCGTAGGGGTCTGCGGCTGGGTGTAGTCAGAAGTGGGAAAGGAAGCTTTGCGCGTATTGGAGGAACTGGAGACCGAGTTTCCAGGTAAAATTTTCCCGTTTTTATATAAACATAGAAGAACTAACGAATGCTTCATAAAAGAACAAAGACGTTCTTCCGTCATCCGTCAGTCTCCCCTGAACAACCCACGAGAATGCGATAACACCACTACCACGCGCCCTTCCTCCGAATTCTCTTCCCTTGGACTTCTTAATCCGCCTCCCAGGTCACTTTGAATCACGATCATGAGGGACCACCTTTTTAGAGCCCACCACCATCCATTCGGTCATAAATGCACCTGCTTTCGGAGACCCCATCTCTCCATGCATAACAACAGTAGCGGCACCAGCAAGCAGAGTCTAACACAAGCCCTCGTCCTCTCTCTGGAAACTCCACAACCACCACCACTGGATCCTCCATACGCTACAGTGCTGCCACGGCAGCCACCTACACACTCGAAACCGTCGCCCATGCGCAAGCCATACCGCTCCACGTGAACGGTTCCGGTGACATGGTCCCTAAAGAAACGGAGAGGTCAACGGACAAGGGCAAAGCCAAAGAGACGACAAATTTCCCCTCGGTTGCTTGAAGCGGGAGCCCGTACGCGCCCATCTCGTATGCGATGTTCAAAGACGAAGATCCTACACACGACCATGTGGATCCTTGCGCAGCATGCGATTGAGGGCTATGCGCCAGGGATACCGATTACAGGGCCGCTGTCGTGGGTCAATCAGCACGGCGGGTATCCGCCGCCGATCGACGCCGTCTTCGGGTGTGGGCATGCCGCAGACGCAGACGCAGCCTCAACTGCAACAACAGCCTGCAGCAAATCTTGACGATGGGAAATGTTACGAGCTAGACAAGAAAATGACAGGAATTGAGGAGGAGTTCGGAACAACAAGAAGTTGACGATGAAGTGAGCAGTTTCGACGAGCTCAAGATTTAGAAGCAGCTCGTGAAACAGGGGAAGATTGAGGTGGCGGAGAATCCAAGGTTTATGATGGAGGCGAGACGAAAGGAGCTGGGGCGGAGGCAGTGGCAGAAAAAGGAGTCGACGCCGGTGTTGAAGGAGAAGAAAAAATTCTCGCTGTTTCCTCACCACCATCACAGGAGCGAATCTCACGGAGCCGCCGCCATCCAGCTGCCTGTGGTAGAGCAGGACCAGCAAATTCAGGACGTATCCGCTGTTCCTCCTCCGTTAGAACGCTCTCCTCCTTCCATTGTTCCAAAGCTACGGGTTCTCCTTCCAAAGCTATCGGTTTTCGTCACAACCGGGTGGTTTGTCGGTAACCTGAAAGGCTTCTTCGGCCTCCGCCAACTGCCCACAGCGCAATCCTCACCCACGCGGCAAGGTAGCACGAAGTCGACGAAGACCACCACCACCATCGTTGTCGTCAACAATAGAAACCTTTTTTCCGACGACTCGGGTGTTGAAGGCAGTCCCTCCAAATCCAAGGGTTTTCAAGCACTGTTCAGGTCCCCCGCGAAGCGAAAATCGAATGGGAAACGCGGATGGTACCCGCGAGATCGCGTTGGAGAGAAGAGGGAACATCTTTGATGATGTTTCTTTTTGGCGTGTTGAAGGATGCCAGGGTTGTAGATCCACGGGCGGGGGCGGTGACAGTGGTTCTTGGTGCTCGATTAGGCTCGGGGGGCAGAGGTCGTCAATGAGAGGACAGATGGTTATTGATGTTGGGACTTTCGTTTCCGCCGATGCCTGCGCCTGGTGGGAGGAAGCTCAAGAAAACGCACACTGGAAGGGGAGGAGGTCCGCCGGTTGCGTCGTCTGCTGCTTCTGCTGCAGGTGAGAATTGGAGTACGATATCCAGCCACCACCAGATCTTCTATGCTCTACGGTCTTGCGACACCAGCCATGCACAAGCTTGAAGTCTTGCTCTTCTGACAGCTCTCTGTGCTGCAGTTGGACGTGTAATGGCACCCCTTGTCATCCGCAAGTACCGCACTTTCGGGTGTTGCAAACCAGCGATTTAGAGGGTGGCCCATACGGTCGAGAACATCGAGCCAACACGCGACGCTTACCTGCAGAAGACTGATCCTCTATCAAGCATCCATTTTACCCTGGAGACCGCTCAAGGAAAAGCTCGCGCATTTTTCAATCGTTGTTGTACGCCAAGTTGACCTCAGCTGCCAAATGTACGGAGATGACTACCGGTCCAGCTCGCCCGCTCTCTCCGTTTCAATCACCCATGCAACAGGTATAGGTTTTTCGGTGGTTTTCCGGTTTTCACTCTCTATCCTCCTTTCACGATATTTTGGGTCTTCCTCATTTCGGGTCTTTCTCATTTCACTTTAGATGTCTACTTTACTGCGATTTCATCACAATCACTCGGTCAGACGTCTGCAAATTGTGATTATTTGCTTGTCATTAGTAAAAACTCGAATGGACTGCGTCAGACTCAGCGTTACTTAATGCCATCAGGGTGCTAATACGGATGGTAAGTGAGTGCCCTGATCATTACGAATTTCCTATCTATACCGCCGCTCTTTGTTTCCCTAAGCTTTGTTGTCGCTCAGTAACCAGCCATGTGCGGAGTCGCGGCTGTACTCCTGCACCTTATTTATAACTTACAGCCGTGGACAATGTGTCAGAACCCTCATTCTTGCCCATAACCCAATCTCTGAGGGAATGAGACGACACCATTGATCTTCCAATTGGTCCGCAAAGGCAGTCAAAACTCCTGAAACTCGAAGACTGGCTGTCATGTTTCCAAACGCGAGGAATCTAGTCATCAATGGAGGGACATTTACGATACACCACACCGTAAACGAGGGCAGGAGATGTGAGACTGCTCTATCTCAATCGTAAATATACTGATAGCAATTCATAGTAATGGAGCTCCTACAGCAACATATTGCTCCAGGCGCATTTCACAATTCTGACGAACGTTATGACCCACCCAAGTGTCATCCACATACACGGAAGGCGGTTTTGAAGAAGATCATGGACTGGGTAAAGGATGCAAATAAGGTCGCGCTGTTCCTTTGGCTATATGGCCCTGCGGGAGCTGGCAAGTCAGCAATCGCGCAAACCATTGCAGAGCTTCTTGAGAAAGAAGGGCTTCTTGCCGCTGCTTTCTTTTTCTCTAGGAATGCAGCTGGGCATAACGACAAGACTCCATTGATCTCAACTCTCGTTTACCAACTCGTCAAATCCATACCAGAAATCCGTCCTCATGTTCTTGAGGCAGTGGAGCAGGACCCGGCCCTCTTCTCGTGCTCCATTCATGCCCAGATTCAAACACTCATCATAAAACCGTTGAACGCTGTTGCTGATGACGAGACACTTGCACCGACCCTCCTTTCTCGTCCAAGGTTAATTATTCTGGATGGCCCAGTGGACGAATGCAGCACCACCTCATCCCAAACCCACATCTTGAACGCGCTTTCCACAGCCGTAAAAGATCTCCACATCCCACTCTGCTTCCTCATTGCCAGTCGACCAGACCATAACATCCGCCAAGCGTTCAATGACGTTAGACGATACCTACCGACCTGATGACGACATTCGGGTCCTCCTTCAGTCAACATTCGACGAACTCAAACGACAACATCCTTCAAGAGCTCACCTCCCCACTTCATGGCCAAGTTCAGAAAATATCCGACAGCTGGTAAAGAAATCCTCTGGCCAGTTTATCTTCGCATCCACAGTCGCAAAGTATGTCAATTCTCACCGCCACTGGCCTCCTGACAGATCGAAAATTATTTTGGGACAATGTGAGCCGGGACAGGAGACACCCTTCGCTGAGCTAGATGGTCTATACCACCTCATTCTCTCGTCCGTCGCCGATACAGAAAAATTGCAGGATTTATTGAAGTTCCTAGTCCTCCGACCCTTCTCGCAACTCCACATCTGGCTGGTCGCAACGACAACCTTGATCGAAGAGTTTCTGTTTTACAGGCCTGGCGAGATCGATATGATTTTGACCGACCTCCATTCTATCATTTATACTAATGAATTTCGAGCGAGAACTCCGATTCTTTCATGCTTCGCTCCCCGATTTCCTACTGGATCGATCTCGTTCAGTAGACCTCTTTCTTGATCAAGGCGCTGCCTACGCGAAACTCACTGGACTGGCCATGAAGCATATTAACAATCCAACTGAATCTCCACTGTGCCATGATCTAGGTATGTTCTTGAGCCCTCCATGTTGTGACTTCATTGCTTCAATAAAAATAAAGACAGTGTTCATAAAATATTTCGGTTGTGTTGTGTCAAAGTTCATCCATCCCCGAAGCTCCTTGAGGACCTGTGCGGCCTAAACCTTGCAGCTCACCTAACACTTTCATCACGGCTTGCTGTGGACATTTCAGAATTAATGTGTTGGTTTGGCAGACAGGTATGTTGATTTCATTCAGTAAATGGTGTGCCTCATTTGATACATAACATTTCCAGCGGTTGAGTCTAGATGGGACGGAAACCTTGCTAGATCATCACTTAGCAACATTTGATGAATGGATTCGAGCAAAGTTGATGGATCTCCCTGCCTCATCACCTACCCATTACTACCTCACAGTTATTACACTTTTGGATCAGCTTGACCCGAAAGAATATAACTGGCAGATGTTTTGGGTGATGCTACTGAAGACATGCGACATTATGGATCCCATATTCAAAGGCTTCCACGGCGATCCGCTTGATCTATTTGGCGTGACTGAATCACAAATAGAATTTTCTCAGATAGTGTCTAAATTTTTGATGGATCGAGAGCGAGCAGGGTTCTTTTGGGTCAATTCCCGGGCATATACGGACCTGGCAAGGTTCATATTGGAATTTCTGCGTGATGCGTGAGTTTATAACCCTTACAACGTATGTGCTAATACGAGCGCTTGAATTCATTCCAGACGCTTCATAAATATTGCTGATATATACGCCCTGATTCCGCTAACATGGGCCAGCTATTACGAGGTTAGGAAGCTGGAATTCAATCTCCTTCCGATTTTGCTTTCAAGAATTAAAGCCTCTGGGTGGATCGAAGGCACACGACATTGCTGTTTTTCTTCGAAGTCGACCACCCTTTTTTTTGATCGAAGATGACCCACTAGAGTTCGAGAAGGTGCTGATAATTCTGAAATAAAGTGGTGTATCCATGCCTCTTTCATTCTCTAGTCCGCGCCGGAGAGTCTACTGGCTAACAGACAAACAACGTAATGAATTATTTTTGAAGAACATGAGCGTCGAGATTGAATTTCGAAATATTGGGGACGAAGAGGAAACCAAAAGTGGAATGAACCTAGGTATCATAGGGTATCATAGCACTCTGTGACAGGGGAACCCCAGCTAGG
>Ga0307517_10013181_pt1 | contig 11257 bp, 7 predicted proteins | sample 23_EM_MG_FD_194515 | JGI IMG/M metagenome (GOLD analysis project Ga0307517, IMG submission 194515) | Populus trichocarpa ectomycorrhiza microbial communities from riparian zone in the Pacific Northwest, United States - 23_EM | ecosystem: Host-associated > Plants > Roots > Unclassified | place... | reverse complement strand
AGAAAATAAAAAATATATAAAAAGAATGTGTAAATTTAGCAAATGGAAAAATATAAAAAAAACTAAAATTTAAATACTAAAAAAATCAAATTAAATTTTTTGAAATGAAAGGCGTATACTTTTCCCAGTAATTTTAAATTTAATTTATTCAATATTATCTTAATTAATTTATATAATATCTTATCAATATCAATTTAATTTCTAATTTTAAAAGATGCAGCATTTTCCCCTTGTTTTTCTTCTTTTGATTGCATTCAAAGATTTTCCTTTTTTATTTTTGTAAAATGAAACAAGGAAATAAGCCATTAGGAGTATTACCATTTGGAATACAGTTATTTATTTATATTTTTACCTAACTTAATAAATTTTCTTAACCAAGTATCGTTGTAGACTTAACTAGGGGTTAATAATGGGTGATAAAATTGTAAGAAATTGTGGCTTAGGACTTGTTTGATATTTATATTAGAATTGGATGGCTGACTTGCGCTAATTACTTGAGATGTGAAGTGCACAATTCTCACATAAATTATTTATATTGTACGAAAAATCTTATGATACTTAAAGCTGTAATCATCAATATAAAATTAAATGTGATTTTTTCTTTACTTTGTTATATCAATCTTCTTTCTTATCAAGTAAATACTATAATTACCCTGTGAACACCATAAAATTCTTCATGTGCACCTGGTTTTGCTTGTAGTGAAATGGTACGTGAAAGCAATGATTGAAGAGCATCAAGATCACGAAGAAAGATGGCGAAATGGTTCGGCCTTCAAGATTATCACTGTATCTGGAGTGTGCGTGTGCGTGTGTGTTCTCCTGGTTTGCAGGTCTTTCCATAAGAAAATGTTGTCCTTTGTTCTGGTAATTTCTCTTTTCGAGTTGGATTACATTACATCACACGGTTCGGGTTATTGCCTCTTGTACAATGTGTGGTGGTGTGCATATAAAGCATGCTGCTGCCGCCGCCGCCGCTTATTTTCCTTCAATTATAACCAGTTACGAATGGTGTACTGGCGTAGCAATTGCTATGTCAGCCTATCTGTTGTCATTGCTCCACCAGCACTTCTTTTTTCTAATTTTTACTGCTGAATTGTTAATTAACCAACTCATAATGCTAAAAAAAGAAGAAGAAATTTGGTCAAACTTGTTTTCTGTCCAGGGACTTTTACCGATATTCTGCTAAAAAATCGTTGAACACCTGACCAGCTGACCTGCATTCCAGGAGCTGAAAGCAATTAGGCTTTAGTTTTCCTTCAATATTTCATTGGAAGACCTGCCGAACAACAATTTTCCTATTCTTGATTTTCCCCTGCTGCCGGTTTTTTTGCTTTTTCATAATTACCATTAGTCACCATCTCTATCTTTCTCTCCTGAGAAAACAAAAATATAACCAGGTGTGGAAGCAAGCGAAGCGCTTGTGGGAATATGGATCCCTTAAAACTGTCAAATGTAATCGTCAATTCAACTGGAGAATTTCATGAATCGGTCACTTGTTTCACCCTACCTCCAAAGGTAAATTCACCTGGATTGGAAGAGTACTTGGTCAACAGCAAATTTGAACCATTGAGTTATACATTGCCAAATCTGGAGGTGCTCATGGCGGTGGTATTTGGTATCACCCAGGTCTTGAATTTTGCGTTCAGAAGAATAGGACTGCCATCGCTAATCTCACAGATTCTTGTAAGTTTGATCTATTGTTTGAGTTCATATGCGTGTACTGATTCTATTTAATAACACGCTGTAATGCTTTTTGGCTAATACAGGCAGGCCTGATTTTCAATCCAGCAGTGCTTCCTCATAGTGTTTCAAAGGTTCTATTTTCAAGGGCAGGTGTAGAAAATCTTGTTACAGTAGCAACAATGGGCTACCAGTTGTTTATGTTTCAAAGTGGAGTAAAAATGGATATGGAGATGTTAAGAAATGTAGAAGGAAAGGTCTTACTTCTTGGTGTTTCTTGTGTATTATTACCACTTCTACTCGGTCTAGCAACCTTAACAGTTATGACCAAGAAAGAGTATTTAATGAATTTCTTTATTGCAACAGTGTATTCGATGTCTTCATTTCCTGTGATAGTTAGCCTTCTCCATGAGCTAAAACTTCTAAACTCACAACTCGGCCGGTTAGGACTGTCAACAGCGCTAGTTAGTGACCTTGTTGGCCTTCTGCTTCTTATTGTTTCATCTTTGCTGAGAGCAGCAGACCACGAGCTCAATGAAACCGGAGATGGTGTAATAGGGATGCTTGTTTTCATCCTTACTGTTGCATTGATTCTTAGACCAGCATTGAATCTTCTAGCAAGAAAGATGTGTGATAGCCTGAAGGAATTGTACGTTTACTTCATCATTTCACTGTTCCTGGGTTCTGTGTTGCTTTCACATATTAATGGATTGGCTGTTTTTTATGGGCCCTTTATTGTTGGTCTAGCTGTGCCATCTGGACCGCCACTGGGATCTTCTGTTTTGGAGAAGTTCGAAGCAATTACAGGTTACATCCTTGCAATTTTTGTCACATCATGTGGCATGAGGGTGGATTTTGCAAACACAAAATTTGACGAGATCAAGTTATCAATCGCTGCAGTTGCTCTTACTGTGATTACCTCGGCCAAATTCTTGGTGTGTTACGTTTCACATTCATTCTTTTGGGAATCGCCAACAAAAAATGGTGCTGCCTTTGCCCTCATAATGTGTGCGAAAGGCGTCGTTGAGTTGGCCTTGTACAGTTTCTTGGATGATGCTCAGGTAACTACTAGTAACCAATCCATGCTTTACATTCATATATTCCTTAATCTTGCAACAAGGCTTAAACTAATGTTCCATCTTCATTTTACTCTACCGACAAATGCAGGCAATAATGGATGATGCTTTCATTTTCATGGTTGGTACAGTCATCGTCTTTGGCAGCGTTGTACCAATTCTTGTGAGAAGGCTATACAATCCTGAAAAGAGATATGTAGGATGCCTGAAAAGGAATCTCATAGAGTCCAGGCAAAATTCAGAGCTGCAAATTATTTCTTGTATCCATGCACCAGGAGATGTGAATGCGGTAATAAATCTTCTTGATGCCTCCTGTGGTGGAGATAGCCCTACTGCGGTTACAGTGCTTCACCACATCAAGCTTGTCGGGCAATCTACTCCACTCTTCATTTCCCACCGAAAGGGGAGGGTAATAGTCTGTGATTATTTACATTCAATGAACGTCATTCGTTTGTTCAACGAATTCGAGCAAAACAGTCGTGGATCGTTGTCGGTGAATGCAGTCACAGCAGTCTCTCTGCTGAAATTCATGTATGATGATATTTTCTCACTGGCAGTGGAGAAGCTCGCATCTCTTATAATACTTCCATTTCACATTAGATGGTGGAAACAAGATGGTTCAATTCAATCAGAGGACCAAAGCCTAAGGGAATTGAATAACAGGGTCCTTGAAAAGGCACCTTGCTCTGTAGGGATACTAGTTGATAGATGCAGTAACCGGCGGCTAGTCTACAAAGAAGATGCGCCAGCAGTAATCAATGTTGCTATGATCTTCCTGGGAGGTGATGATGATAGAGAAGCCTTAACTTTTGCTATTCGCATGGCACAAGACACCAGGGTTAAATTGTGTGTGGCACATCTCCTTCCAGCAAACTTGAACGAACTGGAAGCAAAACAAGATAATGTGGCGTTGAAGGGAGTGAAGGAAAAGGATCATATTACGTTTGGAGAAGAAGTGGTAGATGGAGCAGCAACAACTGTTTCACTTATTAGATCCATGGTGCCTGAATACGAGCTTATAATTGTGGGTCGAAGAGACAACTTGGATGGCATTACCCCACAGACAAGTGGTCTAAGACAATGGTGTGAGTATCCGGAGCTGGGGCTAATAGGAGACCTCATCATATCGGATGACAACAAGGCAGACTGTTCCTTATTTGTTGTTCAGCAGGCACGAGAACAAGTAGAAGAACAGCAACAACAAATGCCTTAGTAAAAGCAAAGTAGTGCGCATCTTATAGTTGCAGTGGTAGTTTAAAACTTTTTGTCCTGTGCTCTTTTTTAAGTGTGATAGAGATTAATTTTTAAAAAATAAATAAATTTAATAAAAAATCAGTTTAACCCAGCCTCGTACATATTTATGTTAGATTTCCAGGTAACTTCTTTCTTTTATTTTTATGAATGAAGATTTTCCTCATTATCAAAAGAAACTGAAAGGGCAAAGCCCAATACATAAGTACAGAGAGGCCACAGCCTGCTAGAACTTTAGGTGCTCACTAAACACCAACTACTGCAAATAGAATGAAATCTCGGGTTTCTAATAGCTTTCTGCAGAATTATAGTTTGAAAAAGTTTATAGCTAACAACTTGATCGACCCGTTTAGCCATAAACCCCTGGGGATTACAATCATTGTCATGGATCCTACCATTACGCTCCTTCTATATAGCGTAGACAGCAGCATTCCATGCTAATCTCAACAGAACAGAGATAAAGCATTCGAGGTAACTTCATAGATTCATTTGTAGTTGGAATCAGATTTCTTGCGCCTGGTAATGGGAGGTTATTCTCTGGCAATGGTGCAGTGCAGCTGGAAGGATTCAAAGACGTTGGCTTGTCTTTGCATATAGAGGTTGTCCGAATAGTAGTAGTACTACTATTATCTTATTAAGATAGTTTGACGATGAAGGGAGTGAAGCTTGAAGGGCAGCAAATAACTCTTTTTAAGAATGCATGGTCGCATTCTGATGAAGGATTTGGAGGAAGTCGATGGCCCATCTGGTTTTAATTCATTCTGTTTCCAGAATTCATTTTTCTGGGTTGTTTGCTTCCTTGGATTACCAAAGGCTTATCTTCCCTTTTCCATAATGATTCCGTATGGATATGTTTTTCATGGAAACAAATTGAAGTGCTTACTACAAACTATTGATGAAGGCTCAAGCTCCAGTTTTCCTTTGAAAATTGATGTGGGGAGCATTTGATGATCAGAGTGGCAACAAGGATGCTCACTGGAACTTTAAGATAAGAGGCAAATCTAGGTCATTGAGTTCGAGCTCCCATACGCGTCTTTATTTGACAGCTTGACTGAAACTCCTAAACTCTGAACTTCGCCGATTGGGACTATCGACTGCCCTAGTCAGTGATGTATTATTTTGTTAAATAGTAATACAAAATTATTTTTAGAGATAATGCTTTTAGTTTAAATATTTTTTTTAATGATATATTAAAACTTTGATAATCAAGTTATGTCTTTGAATCTTGTCATTTTATTTCATACAATTAAATTAGTAAAATTAAACATAAAATAATTATAAGTTAATACAAGTTTTAAGTTCAATAAATATTATTTAAAAAAATTTATTAAAAAATAATATAAAATTATTCTTAAAATATCACTTAATAAGTTAAATTTTTTTAGTTAAGATGGTTGTTTGATACATTTATCTCATTATTTTGTTGTTTATGCCTAGCCTCTCTTCCATGTATATGTCCAGCTCGTTCCTGGGCTCTCTCTAATATATAAATTTTTTTTGAAGTACAGTTAAATAATTAACTCTTTTTTTTTTGATTTATTATTTAGGTAAATTTTTTGTATTTTTTTATTTGTTTTATTGTCTAATTTTAATTTTATTCTTTTATAATTAGTTATTAAAAATATTAGGGTTTATGATAATTTAAGGGTTTTGATATGAATATGTTCAAAATTAATATTTAAATCTATTAATTTAATCAATTAAATGTTTCTTTTCTTATTATAAAGGAATAAATTAATATTCATGCAAAACCACTATTCTTGGCATCTCTTGCATTGGTATAGTAGTTTATTGAAATTTAATATTTTCACATGATTTGTTTGTAAGTAAAATATCAAGTAGAAATCATGTTTTTCAAGCATTGTTCCTCTTACACAAACACTAAGCATTGTTCCACAATTAAATGTCTAAATTAATACTATCAGCTTAAAACTTGCACAGACTCACATTACTTTGTGCTTAATTTTTATCAAATAAATAAGGATGGTAAGATTTGAACTTGTAACCGTTTGGTTATCAAGACTCTGATATCATGTCAAAAAACTAATTCAATCCAAAAGCTTAAGTTGTTAGGTGAGATCTCAATATATAATTTATATTATTCTCTAACCCAAAGTCCACCGAAAACCTTGCACTTATATTTTGAATATATGACTCCGTACCAAATTTGTTGTAACAATTCTGTTCTTCATTGATACAGCTTAATCAAAAGCTTAACAATTATAATTAGTGTTTCTTAACAAGTGTCTTTGGGAACTGGTTAGCTAGATGTTTTTACGGCATTCCTCATGCTTTGCAATGAATCAGAAGCGTGCGGGGGTAGCAATGAAGCGGCTTGGCCACTTCTATGACTCCAAAAACTATGGCGAGGCCACCTCCATTATGATCACACGTCGATCATTATCTGCTAAGGTATTGTTTCTAAGTATAGTTTTTTTCCCCTTCCAGGTTGTTTTTCTGCAAATCTAAGATCAACATGTATGATCGACAATCCAGGCTGTTGCAGCAAGACAAATTGCTAGTTTTAGCCTAAACATGAGGCTGCAGACCTGGGTTTAAAAATAATCAGAAAAAAACAAGGGTGGCCATGAAAGGTAATTGAGGAGTCAATGGACTCAGAACATAAATATGGAGGGACAATCACATGAGGTATCACAAATAACACTAGAAAATGGTCCCCAACCGCTCTCATGACACTGTTAACATCAGCCATTAATGTTGATCGCCCCAATACACCAATTATTTAAACAATACGATTTCTTTCTCATTGAATGCAGAAACAGCCTGTCTAATGGAGGAAGCAGTCGTGCATTCCAAATCAAATTTGGATTTTTTTACATTACATTAATTGTGGTATACTAGATGAAACAATTCAATAATCTGTCTACTATTATTTCAAAATTAAAATAACCCTTGTTATATATATATATTTTTTTTAGTATTACAGTACAGGAAATCTTTCTCTTTTCTTATCCCATCCTTAGCATGAGTAGAATTTTTTGATCAGCCTTCAACAGCCTAACGCAGTGTGTTTTTGACGGAAGAACAACCTGCTTCATCCAGGTGATGATTTGAGACTCAAGGAAATGGATTCTATAGCAGAAAGATAGATATCCAAGTTATTGATGAAAAAATTGTGGTTAAGACTAGCAGAACTTAAATTGATAATCACTTGAAGCTTCTCTATGCAAAAAACAAATTATCTACCCTCTTGGCACCCTAAATATCCTACACCATTTGATTAATTCAATGGCGCACAACAATCGATACACTCTTTCAGTGCGTAGATTTTGGCACGTTAAGCGCTGTACAATCTTTTCAACATTTCCAATCAAGAATTGTCAATAAATGCTGTAACCAGATGATGCAGAAGATAAAACTATTCCCGTAAGCTCAATGACTATGCCCTCCTTTTCTTGTTCTTCTTTTCTTTTCTCTTTTTTTTAGAAGAATACCTGTGCCCCATTAATGCATACTAATGGCATCTGACTATTTTTTAGCTAACACTACCATTGGAAGGAAAGCTACTATGATACAGAGAAACTGTATGCTTCTGGGTGGTTTTTCCATCAATTTCTGATGCAAATTATTATCCTGGATGTTGAACTAATCAAACAAAAACTTTCAAATTAGTCTACATTTTAAGCATGTGAAACCATGAAAAGGCAAAGATTGTTCACCTTGAAAGGACAAAAGGAAGACCATCATAAAAGAATGGTCTTTGCTTCACGACACCTACAATGCTGTAATATGGGGGAAAAAAGAAATGAAAAGCATAATCCAATGTAAAAGCCTCGATTTTGTGTTTTTGGATCAGTTTCATAATTGCTTCTTTCTTTTTCCAGCTACAGATTCCAATTCTGCCTTGCACAATGAAGAAAACGAAGAAAATTTTCCCAGAAAAAGTATCCAAGAAAAGTTGACCAAAGAATGCTAGACATTAGGTGTAAAGGATGAGTGAACAACCTTGTTTTGTCTTCCCACAAGCCAAAGCAGAGTCCTCCTTGCAAAGGAAGGTGTTTTTACTTGTAATTCCAAACTATTACAACTCTGATTCTGCTCATCACAACCCCATTGACCATCTCCATTTTCCCACCTGCCAAAGCTTATTTCAGAATCGGTCCTCACATCACCATCCCCCTTCTTCATCTTCAAATCATCACCGGCAACAACATTTTTATTCACTGGAAATCGAAAGGAAAAGGCCCTTCTTGAAGAATCCTCTGGTGAATTCTGCTTCACCTTTTTCCCTCTAAGCCATATCTTTGATATAGAAAAGCTCTCTCTCTTGCTTCTACCAATGCCATTACCGCTGCTCGAAACAATACTAGCAGTCCCGTTAACTTCAACACTTTTAAGGCTTTCAAAACCATCAAATTCTCTTCTTGATTCACAATCACATTCAGACATTGCTGGCCTGTGACCAGGTGTTAGAGGCAAAGTAGGCTTCTTGCTTGACTGCTTCTTCATTGGAGTCCTTATAGGTACTTGCAATGAAGAATTCTCATCCAATACATACTCAAATGACCCCATAGAATAGCACCTTCTTGAATCAACATTAATAGTGCTACTCCCTTCACCATTATCCACATTCCTAAACTTTCCTAGCTTAACAGGAACAACCTTATCCCATGAATCCACTACTATTGTAGGGGCAGAATCTGGGACAGAATCATCTTTTGTCAAGATTTCACTCGACTTGTGTGAAATATCCAAACGCGATGATCCCAATTCATTGTCTCCATGACAACTCAGATGGGAATTTGTAGTCAAAACTGAAGTGGTTCTGCCAATATCAGCCTCTCTATCATTAACAATCTCTCTTGAGCTCTCACCTCCAGATTCAAGAACAAGAACAATGGGAGAGCAGCTATTGTTTGGAGAGAAATCAGAGAGCAAGCAAGCTCTACAAAGAGGGCAAGTGGAGTGAGACAAGAGCCATGTGTCTATACACTCCATGTGAAAGGCATGACTGCATTTTGGCAACAACCTAAGCTTATCTTCAGGCTCAAATTCACACAAACAAACAGCACAGTCAAAAGGGTTCTTCAATCCTATAATGGCTTTGTAGTGGAACACAGGGAGAGCATCTATAAATGTCTGGTCAACACCAGCATCATGAAGGTGAAAGAGTTGCTGCAACTGACCTTGGAGAGCAGTCACACTCTCCAAGTCATCAGTTTCCCTATTAGGTGGTCTTGAAAGAAATCTAACTAGCAGGTGAAGCAAACCAGAAACAAAGAAAATAATAGCTAGAATTATAATGATAAGCAATATACTAGGACTAACCCTGGTGCTCAAGTTGAAACCATCAGTATCAAGTTTTGGTTGTGGAGGTGGCTGAGAAAGAAAATATGGTTGCTGGGTTGGAGAAATAAAGGGGCTTTCTTTGATTTGAAGGAGAACCCAATTCATATTTTCTTAACAAAAAGACTGAGAGAAACTCAACAAGATTGAAGCTTTAGAGTTGAACCAAGTGATGATACCAATAAGCATCTCATTTGCTACTACAAAATAAATCCCAAGCCCCAATGACGTATCCCCCCACAGGCCCAGAAGTTATTGTCACATGAGCGTGTGGGATACAAGGTCTTTCGGTTGAGTTTTGAGAACTAGACTAGTATAGTCTTCACCTCAATTTTGTTTTTTCTACAAGTAGGGAAACTGCAGGCCAAATGCAGAGAGTGAAAGAGAGAGAGAGACAAGAGAGAAAAATCAAAGTGGCACTTAAAGGCCTGATATAAATGGTGTGGTCAGTGCCAGAAGGTAAGATTTCAAAACAATGGCAATAAATCTTCCACCAGTGCACAATATAAATGAGATTAAGATCTAGTTGGCTTTAAATTTTTACTGTCAGTCTAAACGTGGGAAAGATGGAAAGCATTATATTAGAAAAAAAGCTTCGTTTTTTAGTAGGTGGTAAGCTTTATTTATCTTTTTCTAATGATCTCAACGGGGATCCTTCTCCTAGTTTGACTTCAGAGGAACTCTTCTAATTCATCAACCCCAACGCCCTTTTTAAGTCCCCAGAAGAAAACAAGTGCTCCTACTCTGCCATACATTTTGTGCTGATCTGGAAATGTGTGAACCCAAATGGGTCCTTTTTCGTGTCCTTTTAAAAAAAAAGTTTGGTTTTTACTCTGATTTCATTCCCCTTCAGGTCTTCTATTCCACTCCTAGCCTATCTGATGTTCAGTACTTCGAGATTTGAGAACCCTCTCTCCTCCTTGGTGCTTAGGACAACAGAGGATATTGAGACTTCGAGAATCACAAAGTTTAGGGTTATAGAGGAGGAAAAGGATTAGAAGAGGAAGCATAGGATACTGTTGTCCTTCAGCAAGTGAAAGAAGAGAGGCAGCTTACGAGGTGTTTACTGGACCCAATATTCGCCTAGGCAGTGATGCTCATTTGCCCTTTTCATTTTTTTCCTCCACTTTGTCAAGGATTTTGGTACTAACTTTTTGAGTTGTCTCTCACCTTTGAGAAGGAAAAAAAAGAGAGAGAAAGAAACCTTTTTGTATTGTCTCATGCAAGTCAGCGGTAAAAGCAAACATCCAAATAGGAGAGTCTAAATTGTATTTGGTGGAAGATTCATCCTGTTTTTTTAAAAAAAAAATTAAAAAATATTTTTTTTATCATTTTAATATGGTGGTATTAAAAATAATTTTTTAAAAATAAAAAAATTTATTTTAATTTATTTTTAAGAATAAACACTTTAAAAAATAATCGTTATCATAATCTTAAAAACCTTAAAAATTTAAATTCTAAAACACTCAGAGTAAATGTTGGATTTTTAAGTTTTATTGCTCTAATAAAAACTAAAAATATATGAAATTGATAAGGAAAAAAAAGTCATGAGAAGGAAAAAAAAATATCCATAAGTATTTAAAAAAAAAAATTATTGTATCCTCCTTGAAACATCATGCTTATTAAAACGTTAATATCCATGAAAATTTTAAAATCTCCTTTATTATTAAAGAAGATTTTAAAGTTATTAAAAATATTTTGGGCATAGAAGAAATTTTTAAAATATTTATCTCGAATTTCTTAACTATGTTTATGTTTATGATGTCAAAAAATCTAATAAGAATTATTGTAATCTATATAGTATTTTGGTATCGGTTCGTGTTGGCTCCAAATACTATATCTATATATAGTATGTATATATATATATTTTATATAGTATATATATACTATATAGTATAAGCCTTCTGGGAAGCGAAAGAAAATTTAGGACCAAATTATCTCAT
>Ga0307517_10013180_pt1 | contig 11258 bp, 4 predicted proteins | sample 23_EM_MG_FD_194515 | JGI IMG/M metagenome (GOLD analysis project Ga0307517, IMG submission 194515) | Populus trichocarpa ectomycorrhiza microbial communities from riparian zone in the Pacific Northwest, United States - 23_EM | ecosystem: Host-associated > Plants > Roots > Unclassified | place... | reverse complement strand
CTTGATATCTTGTAGAGATGCATTTACATTACATTTTTCCATGAATATAATAAGGGCATGTAGGAATTTAATCATTTGAACCTAAAAAACCAACTTAAAGCATGTTATCCTTTAATGAGCCCTTTTGAACTTATTTATCTATGCTTTAATTTACCAATGTTTTATGAGCCTCAATTTTTCATATGTTTCCTTTTTAGCCAAAGATTAGGAGAACATATGTGATACTTATATGGGTTTATGGTTGAACAAATTGAGAAAAAAATGGTTATGTGATGGAGTTTTGTGTTGAATTTGAGTATGATTAGTTTCAACCAAATCAAGTGTAAAAAAAAAACCAAAACATGATAGTGACAAATGACAATAAATTATTCCCTTTGTGATTTTGATGAGAATATACTATGAAAATTTGAAATTTAAAAAAAAAACTAAGTATTTTTGCTTTCATGATGATAAATTTATGTGCTTTGATGCTTATATATTGTTAAGTTAATCATTTTTATGCTTTACTAGATTATTTGGTTATTAGCATTTTCTTTACCTTTACTTTACCTTACCTTAACCACAACTCAATTACAACCTTGAATAAAGACCCTTTTAATCCATTTATTACATGTAATACTTAGTAAGATTGAAGAGTAAGCATATGTCAGATCATAACATTGAAGGAATTTGAGTGAAAATACAAAAGTCATAAACACTTGAGTGTTATAGTATCTACTAATAAGAAGACTTACTATTTTGGTAAGATATGTATTTAATTTAAGTTCCAAAGGCTAATGAAGGTTAGAAAGTTGCATTCTAAATAAATTCGTGAAATTTTATGCTTTGATCTCTTTTAACTTATTTCTTACCTATAATGCTTGTACTGTTTGATATTGTTTGGAGATTGGAAGTAAAATAGAATGCTTAGATGGTTTTAACTTGGTTTTCTTTTCAATTTACTTGCTTTTATTTTGAGTCCTTATTTTTTTTTTCTTTTTGAATTTTAAGTCTTATTTTTTTAGTCTATAGCCTTTGATTCCTTGCTCGATTAAAGACATGCAAGATCTAAGTATGGGGGCTAACTTGTTTTGTGCTTAAAAATGTTTTGGATACATAAAGTGTAAAAATAAGCTAAATGAAGCATTTTTAGCATAATTTCAAGCAAAGGATTAAAAAGAACACATTGGGACAAGTCATTGGAGTTAAAAAGTGCACATCTTAATTGCATTAGGGATCCAACATAAACAAGGAATCCTAGTGGGATTAGGATTGGTCAGCGTATAAATTAAACGTATGAAGGTGCACAAAAAAACTTAGGTGAAGATATGGCAGAACATTGGGTTAAAATTTACAAACATTCTAGACTAAACTTTCATGTACTATATAGACCAAATTTAAAGCTGTATGTGAAAGTTTTCTACGATTCAAGCTGGACTAAAAACTAGACATCTCAAGCTTTCCATCTATATATGGTAGACCTAGTAACTCGTCCAGACAATAGAGAACAACATCCTTAAATTCAGACTTCAAATCTACCTGCAAACTAACATAAGTCCATTCCATCTATCCATGTTAAGATGATGACATAGCAGCTCATTAATTACATGGAAAAAGTTCCATATGATCAAGAAACCTCTCTACAAGATCAAAGTTAATGCATAAATCATTAGAGTCAGATTAGTATATGAAAACCTTAAAGTAATCTGATTAGGAATTAGTTATTTACTAGGAAAAATTCTCCACCTAAAATAAACTCCCCTAATCAACCTTAATTCTAAGAAGAAATTAGGGAACACGTTTAAAGAAGAGAATGGGGAGAGTTTATTTTTTATTTTTATTTTTTTCTTTTCTGAATTTGTGACAATCATGAATTTTATGCAAGCTTAGTTTACAATTTTAAGAGGTTAGTACTCTTGAATCTTAAATTTCATGATGATTTATGCTTAAAATTATTCTATATTGAATATCTTATATTTTTATATGATTATACTTAATGATTGATGACCTAAATTTTATATGATGTGTAACATATGTTTTTGGTTTCAAATTTATTTCTAGTTGATTAGTTTATGTTGGATGCATGACTAATAACATGAGTGGCCAAAGTATCCAATTTTCAAACTCATGTTTGATTATTTATTACGTGGAAAACATAAGTCTTGATTAAATTAACTCCATGTATGTGTTTAATTATCATGAATCAATTACACCTATATTAATCTTAATGCTATCACGTAATAAAATCTTGTATGCTTAATAAAGGTTATCATATGATTAAGGTTAATTGATGCTAGAATAATTAAAAAGTAAGGATATGTAGAAAAACTTGTTGTTTTACATATTTAATTTATTTATTATCAGAAATCAAATTTAAAAACATATTTAAATTCAATTATTGATGTTTAATTATTATTGAGGAATAATTCTTATAAAGAAAAAAGTTTTTCTCTATTATTTTTTTTACATTATGTCAATTTGCCTCTTAGTTTTGATCATAAACAAACCTCACTTTTAATAACTTATTGTTTAAATTGTATATTAGTTAATTTTGTAATATTAGTATATTTAATACATCTTTACTTGTCTTGCTTTAATGTAAACTTAAACAATTTGTTTTAATTGAGCAATTAAGTTCTAATACTTATATATTTGTGTGACAATACACTTACTTTCTATACAACAAATAATTAATTTTAAGGGTAGTAATTTGTATGACTTCAATACTTGTTAGTATGCCTTTATATGATAAGGTTTACATGCATAAATAGAAACCACCTATAATGAAAAAAGTTTGTAATCTATTATGTTATGGATCCACCTATAATTTATTACTAATCAATGTGTGATACAAACTCATATATGTGACTCATAAAATCTTGTCCTTTAATATGATCTCCATCAACATTGTATAACAATTACAATTTGAGTATTGCAATCCAATCAAAAGCTAAATTTTTTTTTTCTAAAGCTTGCTTATTCAATAGCCTATACCTACCCTTCACACCTAAGCTAGGAATCACACTTTAAAACTCGAAGAACCATATATGTTGTTCTATATCTAACAATCTAACTAATTCTTCATTTCATATTAAATGCAATGATAATTATAGTTGATAATATCCAATGTCTCCCTCCTCATTTTAACTAATTAACAAAATATTGGCTCTAGTAAACACTTGTCAACCAATCCATCTATCTCATGTTATTTGTCATGAAGATTTGCACTTAGAGAGTTCGTAAGCCTATTCATAAGCTTACATACGTAAAAGCATATATTAATATACAATATCTCTAGTTCAAAAACTCAAGTTATTAGGTTATGGATCCATTGTTATATATAAGACCCTCATTCTTTATAATCAAAGGCATATATCATTTAATAAGATAATATATTTCTAATACTTTTTTAAAAAAAAATTAAGTGATTGTATTGTTACAATATGAATGATACTTCAAATATTTGGAACTAAGTAAGTGCGCCTGAGAGGGCTTATGAGTTGAAATCGATGAATATAAACGGTATGGTATTCTCAAAGAAAACCAAACTAGTGGGCGTGCAACATAACTTTATGTAGAAAACCCCAATGCATGTAGGGTTGGGCAATCTGAAAATATAACATTCTGAACTTGAAAACCACATAATATAAGCTTATTTTCCCATGTAATGAAGATATGAAAATTTAGATTCAAAGTTGGCTCATGGGATGACTGTAAACATCATTAAGGACTTCACTGCATTGTCAACCCAAACTCAAATAAATCATCACCAATAGGACCATTAGAGGACACTTTTGTGTCATGTTCCCTCGATTGAAAAAGATTCATCCTCGGGTCATATGTATTATCATCATCATCGTAAGGAGCTAAGTCATCCACGTTAAAAGTGTTTGAAATATCTAGACGTGCAGGTAGCTCAATCTTATAGGTGTTTATATGCAAACCCAAAGAGTACGAACATATGAACCCATAATTAAGATTGAACAAAACCTAAAAAAGCTAAAGTGAAGTTAAAAAGAATCTAACCTAGTGATAACCTGAACTAAATAACCGTAGTTATTGGATGAAAAACCTTAACTTGTTGATTATATCTAACCAAGAACTGAAGGTATAAGGATAAAACCCCAACCTGTTAATTATAACAAACCAAGAACCATGGGTATAAGGATGAATATCACAAAGATAGTTGATCTTTGATAAGTTCTTTAAAAAGTTCCATGAGGAACCAAGAGTAAGAGCAAACTCCCACATATAAGTTTTATTTCTGAATAATCAATTCATATCTTATTATTAAAAGAGTTAAATAACCTTATTATACTAGGTAAAACATCTTAAATAAGGTTGACAAAATAACAAAAGAGTTTTAAATAAAATAGAAAAAAGAATCCTAAATCAACTAGGAAACTAATATAATTCCCATACAATATCTTCTGGTCTTTATTAGAAGCCTTTTTATATGTTTGTTTGTTATGAAATTTTAACCCTATAGAAAAAAAAAGATCTTTAGAATCATTTGGAAAATTTTCATCTCGATCGAATGGTCAGATTAAAAGTTATTCCTATTAATATAAAACTATACATTAGGAAAATATGTTCATCTGCTTGTAAGTAGGAAAATAAGTTGATTTGCAAGTCTTGTAGGAAATAAGGACTATATATCTTGAATTAACTCATTGAATGTTTATCTAACCTTCATAGCTCTTAATTTTGTTATAGGCTCAATTAGCATATGCAATGGATCATGTGGTGTTTCTTGATTATTCTCATCATGTTTTCACCTATTCACTTCAAAACCTTAAATGGATCATCAACTCTAAGTTAGGGCCTAGCAAACTTACCCTATGGAAACCTTCCTTGCTGAGATACGCCCAAATTAGATAACCTTCTTTGAACTTTATATACTTACAATGTTTTTTTTATCTTGAGCTTGATACTTCTAATTTTGCCTTTCAATCTTGTCACGAACTTGTTCATGCAAGTTTTTAAGCCTTTTCATCAGCATCACCACTGAAATTCTAACTTGTTGGAAGTGAGATTAATTCCAATAGACTTAATGGATTCTAACCATACACAATTTAAAAAGGAGTACAACCAATACTTTGGCTAGTTGAATGGTTCTAAGTGAATTTAGCTTGTGACAATACAAGATCATAATCTTGAATATTCTTCTTCACCAAATTTCTAAAGACTTCCCAAACTCTTATTGATGACTTTAGTTTACCTATCATTTTGTAAATGATAAGTAGTGTTAAATTAAAGATGAGTTCCAAGTTTTCTCCATAGTGTAAGCCAAAAATGACTTATGAACATGAAATCTCATTTAAAGTTATTTGTTTTGGAATATCATGAAGTATAACGATCACATTGATGTATAAATCAACAATATTTATAGCATTAAGTATTTTGCTACATGGAAAAAAGATGTCATTTCAGGAAAATGATCAACCACCACCATAATTGAATCTTTGTTTCTTGAACTTCTAGGCAAACCTAGCATAAAAATCATGCTGACATCTTTCCAATAAGCTTTAACTACTAGAAGTGAAGTGTATAAACCTGATTTCAAAATATGTGATTTAGCAGTATGGCATGTCCTACAACATTGTATGAGCCTTGTACCATTTCTCTCCATCTTTGGCCAAAAGAAATTGTTCTAGATAATAACAAGTGTTTTTTTATCTCCCAAAGTGTCCACCAAGTCCACCGCTATGAGCTTCAAAGATAATGGCTTCCTTTAAAAAACCTTGAGGAATACACAAATGATTTTCTTTGAAAAGATAACTCTCCAGCACAACAAAATGCTTGGAAACACCACTTTATTTAGCCTATATCTTCACTGTCACTTCCACTTGCATATTAGTCAATAACAAATGTCTTCGACTCAAAGCATCAACAATAACATTATGTACTCCATATTTGTGCTCTGTAGAGAAACTAAAAGTTTGTAGAAATCCAACCTAAAAGGTATGTCTTTAACTAAGTTTATGTTGACTATTAAGAAACTTCAAGCCTTATGATAAAAAAAAAAATAACACAAATAGTTTTGGATGCAATTATTGACACCAATGGTTTAAAGCACGAGCAATGGCATAGAACTCTTTGTCATAACCTATATATTTTATTCACGAATCATTGAGCTTCTTATTGTAGAAAGCATAGGTTTGCTCTTTTAGCTAAGAACAATACCAAATCCAACATTAGATGCATCACATTCAACTTTAAAAACTTTTTGGAAATCAGGTAGAGAAATAACAGGTGCATTGGTCACCTTTTGCTTCATAAGTTCAAGACTTTTCTTTGACTTATTAGTCCATTTGAAGCTACCTCCTTTCAAGCATTCATTGATTGAACTAATAATAATGTTGAATTGTTTTATGAAATGCCTTTAAAAAGATGATACGTAATGAAAACTCTAAATATCATGAAGAGTTTAAGGATGTGGTTAGTTTAGAATTGATTTAATCTTTTTATGATCCATCTTCACTCATTTGTTAGAAACAACAAAACCCAAGTAAACAATGTTGCTAGTGAGGAATTCACACTTCTTCAAATTAGCATAGAAATTTTGTTTCCTTAAAGTCTAAAATACTTATTGCAAGTGACTAAAATGCTTGTATTTATTCTTGTTGTATATAAGAATAACATCAAAGTAAACAACAACAATTTTGCCAATAAAATATTTAAACACATTATTCATCATTCACATGGAAGTGTTGTGTGTATTAAAAAGGCCAAATGGTATAACCATCCATTCAAAAAGGCCATCCCTCATTTTGAAGGCTATTTTCCATTCATCGTCAACTCTCATCCGGATCTACTGGTAGCCACTTATGAGATCAATCTTTAAAAAGATGGTAGCACCATTAAGTTAATATAGCAAGTCATTTAGCCGAGGAATAGGAAATTGATAGCCAATAGTGATTTTATTCACTGCCTGACTATTCATACACATTCTATATAAACCATCCTTGTTTGGAATAAGAAGAGAGGGTACAACACATAGACTCCTACTTTCCTTTACCAAGCCCTTCAAAATCAACTAATTAACCTATCTTTGTAATTTTATATGTTCAATATAACTCATTCGATAAGCTGCCTTGTTAGGAAGCATAACAATATCTCTTATTAGGGGAAGTACAAGTGGTATTTCTTTAGGAACTACATCAGCAAACTCATCAAGCAAAGGCTGCATTTTTGGAGACAACTTATTCATTTCAGCATTTTTCTCAAAAACAAGAAGAGCGTAACCCAAATCCATATCATTATCAAGTTTTTCCATTTCAGAACAAGTAACCAAAAGTGTTTATGTCCCTTTAGAAAGTTTGGAAATAAATCAAGGTTTAGAAGGACCTAAAATAATATTTACACCATCTTTCATGCCGCACGTCACCCGCGCGGCGTCAGCTTTGATGATTTTTCATTTCATTGATTGATTTGATTCATTGGGAGTCGCCACCTAGTATTTAATTGAGAGCTACTAGGAAACCCGGGTGTACTGGTCTTGTCAGAGATTCACGGGTAAGGGACTGGTTGTGGTTAGGGAAGGTATTAGCACCCCTAACGCACCCTACCTGAGGTAAGCTGCTTCGTGACTTTGATGTGTTAAAGAAGTTTTAAAAATTTTGTCTTTTCATCGGATATTAGAAATACAACTTACGGTAAGTTCATAATTCTTGACCGAGCAAATCAAAATATTAAATTCTTATTTATTCTTGGTAATTTTATCATAAAAAAATTCCATAAAAAAAATACAAACAACACATTCACTTTCACTATATGTTTTTTATTTTTTTTTCTTTTACATACACACTACAAATTATAAAAATTCAAAAACAAAACAAAAATTACATTAAACAATTTAAAAAATGCAAAACCGTGGATCGGGAACGTCTTCCTCTTCTCTGTCTCCCTACGCCGGCGGTGACCTGCAAAACAACCAAAAATACAACAGGCGGTTGATTTTAATTTTTCTTTATTTTTGGTCCAAATCGGGTCACATCTTCCTCTTTTCCAGATCCGTGCCCTCTCTTCCTCTAGGTCTGATTTTTCTTCTGTCAATGGTAGATCTAGCAGTGGCGGTCTTCTGTGGCCGCTACTGGGTCGTTGATGATGGGTGGATCTGAGGTGTGCAGAGGGCAGTAATTGTCCGGTCGGCGAGTTCGGTTGGAGGAAGGCGAGTAGCAGTTGGTTTTTGTGGAGGCCAACCTGCAGGGAAAAGGGAAAGAAGAAGAAGAAGAAGAGATACGGGGAAGAGAAGGTCAAGTCGTGGTCTGTCGATGGCTGCGGGTCGGCTGAGAAAGGAGAGGTTGGTTTGGGTTAGCGGGAGAAGAGGAAGGAGTTATGTGCAGGGAGAAGGAAATGGCCAGAGGGGGGAGGAGAAGATGGTGAGCGGCGGCTTATTTTGTGTTGATGAGAGGGAGATGGGACAGTGCGTAGGGCTGCTGTGGTGAGCATGGGGCTGCTGTGGAAGAAGGCAATGAAGATCGGGAAAAAGCTGGGGGGGAAAGGGCTTGAGCGGCTGGTTTCAGAGAGAAAAATCAAAGCCGGGTGGGGGGCGGCTGTTTGGTTAGTGATAGGTTTAGGTTTAGGTTTTTTTTTTGTTCTTTTTCAAAATTGTCCCCCTCTTGTGTATGTGTTGGAAACTCCTATTTATAGGCAAAAATATTGTTTAGTTTCCAAATTTGGTCCCTCAACTTTTTTTTTTTGTAAATTTTGATTTTGCTTAATTTTTTTGTATTTTTTGGAAACGAGCAATATCAACGTCGACTCAATGAAGAAAATCAATGATTTTAAAAATGACGCGTGAAAAGTCGAACGCGTTCGAAAGACCTTTGAAAATTTAAATTCTTTTTTAGACGACGCTAAAAATGCTAAAAATGATGCAAATATATTAAAAATATATTTTTTTGGATTTTCGTTGTTTTTCGCTATTTTTGAATTTCAGAAATTTTTATCAAAAAGGTAGGTCAAAATTTGGATAACATTTCACAAAAGAATAAGTATTCTTAAAGTCATCTTGCTAAACTTTCTTATCATATTGCCTTGGATGAACAAATAATAAATAACATGCATCCATAGGAATTACATCACACTAGACCTAATCAGAATACTCTTTCCTAATGGAAAAATGAAACACGACACCTATTTGTTACCTTTTGTTCATACTTATTTTCCAATTACCTTAATGTTTAGGGTTGAAGGTGTGCTTCCATCTTAAGCTACAACTTGTTCACCATATCAGTAGATACAATATTAGCACAAACACCATTATCAATGACGTCACAAACTTTCCCATTTGGTGTGGTCTATGATGAAAAGGATTAACACCCTCCTTATTATTACTAGAGGAACCAATTTTAGTGTCATTCTCATCATCATCGCCTTGATTTTTATATCGTTCAAGAAGCTCCTAGAGTTGCTGGAGTTGCCTTCTTGTTTCATCCATTTCAAAAGTATGGATATCCCTATCAAATTCTTGCATACGACATCCATGAACAACCATGGTTGTAAATCTTAAGCTCTGCTACTAACTTGATATATGGATGGTATGGATATCGCAAAGTAACATGTCACTCACACAAACGATATTTTTTCCCTCACCACTCTAGGGTACAAAACTAAAGAGATACAAATGCAAATAAATCAAGAACTTCAATTCAAATTTTTTTCGAAAGATATCAATACATAATTTGAATCATAATTATATACTTTAAACAACCCTTAAAGCCTAAGGAAATACTAAGATGACATAATTAAGATCTGAATAAATGGCTTGGATATAAAATTAGATAAATATTAACTAACACATATTTTTGACTTCCTAGAAATGCAAACAAACATATAGAAACTAAAACAGCCATAACTTTCTATAAAAAACTCAAATGCTATAGTTGTACAATTTCTAAACTTGAAAACCACATAAGATAATCTTATTTTCCCATGCAATAAAGACATGAAAATCTAGGCTTAAAGTTAGCCCATTGGCTGATAGTAAACATCACCAAGGACTTCACTCATTTGCATTGTCAACCCAAACTCAAATAGCTCATCACCAATAGGATCATTTGACACTTCAATGTAAAAAAGAACCTAAAAAAAGACCTAGGTCAATCTAGGCTAAACTTTCAAATCCGTGACTTAGGTTCTAATACCAGAATTATCCCATAGAAGACAAGCTAGAAAAATTATGAAGGCTCCGTTTGTTTGCTGGAAAATTATTTCCTTTTGGAAAGTGGTTTTCTTGGAAAGTGAAATCCTAGAAAGTGAATTATTTTCCGATGTTTGGTAGTGTTATGGAAAATGAACTGGAAAACATTTTCCAGTGTTTAGTTATGTTATGGAAAATGAACTGGAAAATAATTTATTAATGAATTAATTTTTTTTCAAGTTTATCTAATATATATAAAATATTTAATATAACTATTTAATCACTTATAATAAAAGAATGAAATCTAAAAAGTATAATGATGAATTTTTTTATTATATCCTATATTCATATATAGCTTATTTTATAAAATATAACTATATATGTCATATCATATTTTAGAGAAATAACCTTTGTGAAATATTTCTCAAGTAAAACCTATTAATATTTTTTTTCAATTTTAAAAGCTTAAAATAAGTTTTTTTTCATATGAAAAAAGCCAAATTAGTGTATGGTATTAAGTAAGAGTTAGATATTTGGGTTTTTTTTGGTATGAAGATTTTTTTAAAAGATAAATAAATACAAAAATATTTTGATGGGTTTTTTGGATAAAGATTGTTTTTTTTTTTACGGGTATAGGCAATTATCCCTTTAATATATATCAAATAAGCATCAAGAAATAAATATAAATATCTAACATCAAACATAGTCATGCATAAATATTAAGTTTTGATGTCATATACATACATATTAGTTCAAATTAACAAACATAAACATGTTAGACCGAATTAAACAAGTAAACATACTTGTCAAATAACAAACATATACTTTCTTATCATAGTAAAATCATCTTAGCAAGTAGGCCTGTAGTAGTGTTGGTTCACAAAATTCTGAACCCAAATTTTCCTTAAATTAGCATTTTTTGCTATAAATGCTTTTGCCAACATTTCATTTTGGACCAAGTGATCAAATGCATCCCCAAGAATGATCTCATCAAAACCTTCAATTTTCATCACTTTTGTATACAACGCATTAACATCAAGTTGATTTTTGCTGAGGCTTTGAATTGCAAATGCTACATCTCCAATCTGTTTAGACAACTTTTCAACACCATCATCTTCATACATGCAATTTC
>Ga0307517_10013179_pt1 | contig 11258 bp, 14 predicted proteins | sample 23_EM_MG_FD_194515 | JGI IMG/M metagenome (GOLD analysis project Ga0307517, IMG submission 194515) | Populus trichocarpa ectomycorrhiza microbial communities from riparian zone in the Pacific Northwest, United States - 23_EM | ecosystem: Host-associated > Plants > Roots > Unclassified | place... | reverse complement strand
CGACTCTCAGCTCGTGCGTAAATCCATCCTCTGAGCTATTCTGGCCAAACTGACCACCCCTTGTGGCGATTTCTACTCTCAGCTCGTGCGTAAATCCATCCTCTGAGCTATTCTGGCCAAACTGACCATCCCTTGTGGCGATTTCGACTCTCAGGTCGTGCGTAAATCCATCCTCTGAGCTATTCTGGCCAAACTGACTATCACTGGTGGCGATGTCAACTCTCAGTATGTGCGTAAATCCATCCTCTGAGCTATTCTGGCCAAACTGACCATCACTGGTGGCGATGTGGACTCTCAGCAAGTGCGTAAATCCATCCTCTGAGCTTTTCTGACCAAACTGACCATCCCATGTGGTGCTTTCGACTCTCAGCAAGTGCGTAAATCCATCCTCTGAGTTATTCTGGCCAAACTGACCATCCCTTGTGGCGATTTCGACTCTCAGCTCGTGCGTAAATCCATCCTCTGAGCTATTCTGGCCAAACTGACCATCCCTTGTGGCGATTTCTACTCTCAGCTCGTGCGTACATTCATCCTCTGAGCTATTCTGGCCAAACTGACCATCACTGGTGGCGATTTCGACTCTCAGCTCGTGCGTAAATCCATCCTCTGAGCTATTTTGACCAAACTGACCATGACTTGTGGCGATGTCGACCCTCAGGCTGTGCGTACATCCATCCTCTGCGCTATTCTGGCCAAACTGACCATGACTTGTGGCGATTTCGACTCTCAGGCTGTGCGTACATCCATCCTGCGCTATTCTGGCCAAACTGACCATCACTTGCGGCGATTTTGACTCTCAGGGAGTGCGTAAATCCATCCTCTGAGCTATTCTGGCCAACCTGACCATCTTGCGTGGCGATTTCGACTCTCAGCATGTGCGTAAATCCATCCTCTGAGCTATTCTGCCCAAACTGACCAACCCTTGTGGCGACTTCGACTCTCAGGATGTGCGTGAATCCATCCTCTGAGCTATTCTGGCCAAACTGACCATCCCTTGTGGCGATTTCGACTCTCAGGCTGTGCGTGAATCCATCCTCTGAGCTATTCTGGCCAAACTGACTATGCCTTGTGGCGATTCCGACTCTCAGGAAGTGCGTAAAACCATTCTCTGAGCTATTCTGACCAAACTGACCATCACTTGTGGCGATTTCGACTCTCAGGTCGTGCGTAAATCCATCCTCTGAGCTGTTCTGGCCAAACTGACCATCCCTTGTGGCGATTTCAACTCTCAGATCGTGCGTAAATCCATCCTCTGAGCTGTTCTGGCCAAACTGACTATCCCTTGTGGCGATTACGACTCTCAGAAAGTGCGTAAAACCATCCTCTGAGCTATTCTGGCCAAACTGACTATGCCTTGTGGCGATTACGACTCTCAGGAGGTGCGTAAAACCATCCTCTGAGCTATTCTGGCCAAACTGACCATCACTTGTGGCGATGTCAACTCTCAGTATGTGCGTAAATCCATCCTCTGAGCTATTCTGGCCAAACTGACCATCACTTGTGGCGATGTTGACTCTCAGACTGTGCGTGAATCCATCCTCTGACCTATTCTGACCAAACTGACTATGCCTTGTGGCGATTTCGACTCTCAGCAAGTGCGTAAAACCATCCTCTGAGCTATTCTGGCCAAACTGACCGTCACTCGTGGCGATTTCGACTCTCAGGATGTGCGTAAATCCATCCTCTGAGCTATACTGGCGAAACTGACCATCACTTGTGGGGATTTCGACTCTCAGTTTGTGCGTAAATCCATCCTCTGAGCTATACTGGCGAAACTGACCATCACTTGTGGGGATTTCGACTCTCAGTTTGTGCGTAAATCCATCCTCTGAGGCATTCTGGCCAAACTGACGATCACTTGTGGCGATTTCGACTCCCAGCGTGTTCGTGAATCCATCCTCTGAGGTATTCTGGCCAAACTGACCGTCACTTGTGGCGATTTCGATTCTCAGCGTGTGCGTGACCATCCTGAGCTATTCTCGCCAAACTCACAATTGCACCTGGCGATTTATACTCTTAGAAAGTGCGTGTACCCTTCCTTTGAAGTGTTCATACTAAGCTGATCCTCGCATGTGGCCGCTTGCATCTCAGAGTGTGAGTCAAACTTTGTTTGGAGCTGCCGATGTAACGCTGATCACTGCTTGTGACGTCTGCTTGAAACCTACTTTATCATACTGCCCCCCCCACTTACCTAGGGACCCTCCAACGAAGACTCCATCTCGCTGCCGCCCTTGGTGGGAGCCATTGGCGAATACCCCGTGCTCGCTTCCCATTCACCACCAGTCACGTATTTTTACCCATCACTAGCCTCATCCAGCTTATTTTTTTATGACAGACACTCATGAATAACAGTGCACCTGCTCAGGGGCCAAGCTACCGTCCCCATTCAGGTGATTGCTGAACTGATGTTCTTGTCTTCTTGCGTCAGGTCAGATTCAGTCCCTCCTCTGATACAGTTACCTTCAGCGAGTTCCTTTACTTTAGGTGCACACCTTTCGCACGCAAATCAACTGGGACATTTATCAGCTAGAAGGCGAACGAAGATATCTTATGTTCATCCGTCTTCGAAGTGCGGGCATTTTTACGGATAAGCTTCCTGGTTTGTTTGTTTTTGCAGTTTGTAATGCGTACAAAGTTGGTCGGCAGAAGCTAGTTGTTGATGAGGGCAGAAAAACTAAAAGCTCCAAGCAAATGACAAGTTATATATTTCAATTCTTGACAGTATATGCACGTTACCAAACATTTCAGAGACTAGGACGGTAAACTATATATCCATCTATGCAGTATAGGCGCCATTCTTGCATAACGCCAGATAGGAGTGTACGTTCCTGCGACCAAACGGCACACGGGCATCCACGATGATGGTATGTACGACCGCCAATGAGTCGAGCTTCAAAGGCGGAAGCCATATCCTTACTTGCTGAATTGATACCACGCAGAAGTCCGAATTTCCGTGTTTCTGGACGACTAGCCGAGCTTAAACGAGACACCCGTAATTGGGAGGTTGTGCGCGAGAAAGTCGCAAAGAAGATCGATTTAATTCGATTTCTATTGATGCGGCTGTTACAAAAGAATGAAGATTAACCACGTATGGCATTAGACGCCAGGGGAGTGGCAAATTTAAAGGACCAAGGTGGAAAGGAAGGGAAGGAGTGGATAGAAAGCTGGACAACGATTAAGTATACGCAGGCAACACGACATTACCTATTGAAGAGAGGAAATATGTTGTATACAAAAAGTGGGAGATAATAGTCTTGTTATTACACAACAAAAACCGAAAGCGGCTGGAGGCCAGAGACTGGGCCACGGCGGTGCCAACTTACAGAACTGCCCAGAAAAAAATAACCATGTGAATACCTATTCATAGTTAAAATTCAGCCCACACCACTCGCGAGTGAGGAAAATAACTTGCAGGTGCATTTATGTAACGCTTCCGTTCCTTCCCTGTCCGCTAGACTGACGAATCAAGATGACCCAACCACTCCTCAGACCTCAAACCTCGACGGCGACCCACTGATTGGCCTCGAATCTCCCCTCCCAGCGCATAAACCCGTCTGGCTGGACATGCGGGAGCACTGACAATATAGGTTCCATCCAATGACATAAATGCTCCCTCAGATTTCCTTGTTCCAATATCGTCATGGGGTTTAAATTTGGGTCCTGGATTGGCACGTCCTCCTCGTCGCCGTCTGTGAAGAGGTTCCCAAAGGTTAGGTGGTGCTACTGCCAGTATGGGTACACTTGGCCGGAGTGTTGAAGAAAGGCGTATTCAGGAGCTGCAGCTGGCAGGTCGTGATGATGTATGCGGTCCTTTTGACTAGCTTGGGTGTGTGTAAAGGGTCCAAGATGTTCGTGCCTAACGTGAGGGAGAAGTCCTAGATTGATGACGCGACGCAATGTCAGATAAAAGCGACGACGAAGAGAAGGAGGGAGACGAGAGTAGGGGCGACTTATGATTAAAAAAAACCTTTTTGGACCTTGACTTTCAGCGTCTTCAAGCCCAGCGGCACCCTCTCCAGTGCCCACCTGGGTCAGCGTCACTTTAGGTTCGTGATCACCGTTACCGGTATGCATAACATCCCCGCCACCTCAGCACAGACAACGACGCGACCGGTAGGGTGTGTTGTAGCTCTATACAACCCTCAGCGGGAATTGCACCGCGCCAATATGCCGTTCCGAAAGGTTATGCCGTTCTGTGTACGGCTGGATCCGTGGTCCCAGGGTACACCAATGCATGAAGTTGACTAATGAATCCATGAGGTTCCGCAGACAATGGCATGACGAGGTCCAGCTCGCGCCGGGCGTCGAGCCAGCGGTGGGGCGCGTATGTCGAAGCTCTACAAAGGCCGGTAGAGAGTCGGGAATGACATTGGTGGCGCCTGGTCGAGGAGGGCTTCTGACCAGAGAACGGGCGTTGGCAATGGAAAAGCACTGCGTTGGCCATCGGTAGAACACAAAGTAGGGAAGGAGATGAACGGACTTGTGATAGGATCAGACTTCTGTCCTACGATCACCGTGAATAACACGAGTGGGGTTGAGAGTACTGGACTCACTGACGACCTTTACCAGCCGGTCCATCTTATTCACCCTGCTTTTCTCTTCGACAATGACATTGGATGATGTCGAGGTGGAGCTGAGGGCGTGGCGCTTTGGGGAGAGGCGTTTGATGGCGAACATGGTAAAGAACAAGACGACCGAAATGTAGAAGATCAAAGTGTTCATACCTTCATACTTTCCATATTCCCAAATCCCTCCTTCTTCTGCTCTTCTTTCTTTCCTTCTCTTTTTCGCAGAGGGACCCATGGACTTTCTTTATCCAATCTTCTTCGAGGTTATTGTGGCGCACTTGTGTTCTGTATGTATGTACAACTACCCCAATAAAATCATGAATTTTAGAATATGTCGTCTGTTTGAATCAGCGTTGTGCGGGTCATTGACCACGAATGATTGGTTACCAGTTACTGATCGTGTGTGAGCGGTCGGACACCTAATAAGCGCCGTTGACTCATACAGTATATATTCTATTTGGAACATATACGAAAAAAAAACGGCATTTAAGATCTGATACGGGTATCAAATCATCACATGAAGTCAATGCTTCTTCGAAAAAACAAGTAGACGGGAAATTTGCAAGCTCAACGCACATTTGTACCAGCAGATCCCACTGCTCTCCCGCATCTCCACCTCCGAATCTCATTCGAGCTTCAAACGTGCGATATTTCTGACGCAAATTATTTACTTGCCATTAGAATACTCATGTCGTTTATAATGTACCTGGCCTCGCGAAGCAAGCTATGTCCAGGTAGAATGGTTTTAGTACTTCACGACGGAGAAGTAGTATGTTGTTTCCCGTTTACCACACCAAATTCCGGCATTATTTTCTTAGCGGATCTCTCTTGTCAGGAACTTATGGCAGCAACGAGAGGGGATGGGATTATTTTGATATGGTGCTCTGGTACACGCTGGGGGGTTCAGTGACGAGGGAGGACATTGTGGCGTTCTATGTGAATAATAAATCGCAAAACCTGAATATAATTCTCGACTTTAGTACTTTTTATCCGACTTGTTTTGAGGATCCAAACCTTGTACACTTATTCGCCAGTATCTACGAGAAGTCAGGGAACTAGCGAAGCGAAGATGAGAGATTCAGAACGGATTGTTGAATCTCGAATGTAATTGATCAGCGATCTCACCTAGGCACTGTCTTTCGTTACCAAACAGTTCTGTCATTGGGTACGTACCTACGTACAAGTACAGGCCACGGTTAATAAAATGTGTATAGGGGAGGAATCACCGTTCATTCTCATCCTCTCTTCCCCCATATTTCCTCCTCCCTCCACAACGAGCTTATCCACTCCTAGTGAGCCCCTCCCTTTGGAGCCCATCAGCTGGTTGTTCGTTCACATCCTCATCCTTTCGTAAGTTCCTTCCTGCTGCAACGACCCGATCGAAACCAACTCCGCCTTCGAGTAGTCGATGAGGCCAATGCTCGTTCCTCTGGTAAGTAAACCGGCATCCACTTCGCCTTGCGGCTGATCGACACACCATTGACTGACATCGCGATCCCATTGTAGATACCACGTCAGCATTTTTCGTGGGTTGTCGGCGGGGCTAGCTGTCGGCAGCCACTTGTCCGTTCCTCTTTCTCTCTTCTCGAGTGTTGAACCTACAACAGAGAGAAAAGGTAGTTAGCTAATGATGCCCCTCATTCGACCACGTACGCTGTGAGGTAAGTTTCGCAGTTCGGAGGTGTGCTCACGGCCTCGCTAATAAACTGGATCTTCATGTCCTTCCACAGCAGTGAAACTGTAGCCCAGCGATCAGCGGCTTTGATGTAGCTCTGCGGTATGTACCTCTCATCATGCCCGAACGACCTGCTCATTGCCGCCGCTTAGCCCACCTCTAGCGGTAATTGTCGCCCAATCGTGACTCATGCGTCGGCTGTACACGAAACCTGTCGTCCATTCTGACCGTACATACGTTAGCATAGGATCACAGCTCATCATCATTAAGGCTCCACGTACTATCTTTTATACGAACAGCCACAACGTTTGTTTTCATGGGTATCCTGCAGCTACTACCCAATTCCCATTCTAGATCGCCGGTCAGCTGGTACGAGCCACCCACCAACGCGATTGCATACGCGTACACGAAGCTGCCCGCTGTACTTCTCCCACTTGAACAACCTTTGCCGCTACTACGACCAACCGACGCCGGATTCGTGCCCAACCATCCACGAGGATTTACGACACGGAAGCTATTAATGTTAGAAGGGGTCATGAAAAGAGAGAGGTAAGCACAAACCTATAGATCATCCACCTGTCTGCTCATCGCACACAGAATTCGCCATATCCCATTCACATATGCTAGCTGCCCAGTTGTTCTTCTCTCTCTCAAGGATCAATGTCCTTGTTCGACGTACTCGCACCCAGCATTGCACGAAGGAAGAATCTGTTCGAAGAGTGGTCGGCAAAGGCACTAACAGAGGAGACCGCTAGGGATGAACCTGGAGATCATCCACAAATGTCACCCACTAGAATGGCGATTGCTGTTCGTACTGACCGATCGTCCCTATTTTCGAAGTGCTCACGCCAGCGACATACGCTGAACGCCGGGCTATTTAAAAGAGAGGTTAGCTGAACAGCCGGAGAGGGAACGGGGTAAGCACATAGCCGTCCACGCACACTGCATGTCTGCTGAAGAGACCCTCGCCCTAGCACTCAGTGCTGCCACCTCGACCTTGATTGAACCTGTACGCTGATGACCATTCTCCATGAACGAGGTGGTGCGGGTCCCCGTCTCGATCACGAATCCGCGGGTAGAGTGGTAGGTCAAGGAGGCTACATGAATCGTCGTCGGATGAACGAGTAAAAACCAGTGAGTTTGTACACACCTGTTGTATGTTCAGCCACCATTGGATCGTTGATTCCCGTGCCCGGAAAACCCTAGACCGTTATTGCGAAGGGTTGGTTCGTTGAATTGAATGTCGTAGGAAAGTCGGTGCAGCGGCTTCGGACAGGCGTAAATCATAGTTATCAATCGGTATGATGGCCGTCCTCGGAGGAGTCATCCACGGGTGGTCTGTGAATAGACTTCATATACGCGGTGAGCAGCTAAATTGAACTTGGAAAAGTCAGACAACCAACCTTACTGTTGCGCATGGCCCTGAACTCAGCGGGTATAAGTGTGGCAGCGTCCAACTCATTTGGCAGTAGCAGTTGTCTGGGTATTCGATTGTGAATATGGCGCCAATGAATAGGTGTGTCTAGTTGAGAGGGATCAGTAGACAACACGGGTCAGAGCAAGAGACTGCCTTTGGAGTGGAGGAATGCGGCACATGACGGTTGTAGTTCAAAGAGCTGACGTGGGAGTTTACGATGGTTGTACGAGTTGGATATGGTGCACTGTGTCAACATTACCGAGGCCTGTAGTGGTGGAAAACCGGAAATGAGGGAGGAACGAGCGACTGGTCTGGGGGTGTCGCAAGTAAGCGAAGACGGGGCGTTCGAAGAAATGAAAAGCACGCACCCTCCGGATCTAATGCCTCCTGACACGCTGGTGTACTGTTCTAGAAGCTGCGAGGAAGAGCCAAAGGGGAGTATGAGTTTGGCGTACGAGTCGGACAGGGCGCGGGGTGTTGACTGTACAGAGGTCGGTGGAGAGTCGGAAGCGACATTGGTGGCGCGAGCTTGGTCGAGGAGGGCTTCTGACTAGAGAATGGGCATTCGCAATGGCAGGACACTGGGTTGGCCATCAGTCGAACGCGAAGCAGAGAGGGTGACGGACGGACAGGTTCCTACGATCACCATGAATAACACGAGTGGTCTGATTGAGGTGAACAATGACATGCAAAGGCCGAGATAACTGACGGGAGCTGTCAATTACATAAATGGTTATATGTATATCGGTTTCATTTCATGTATTTCTCATTCCTCTCGCCAAGGGCCCAAAACAAAGACAAGATCAACAAAAAAGTCATACTATGCTCCCACTGACCGCAAACAGTCGTATCACGTTGAACCAAGTTCGAGGATCCATGCAGAGGGATCTCCGCATGTCGAGACCCATTCTGCAAGTTGCTAGGGCACTCTCGTTGCGTCTCGTGTTGTTCCATGCTACAAATAAATGAGAAAATTTATTTCACTTACACGGCATCTGAAGGGCATTACTTACAGTATGAATATGTTGCTGTGAGACCACAAGATAGAAAAGAAAAGAGATTTGAGGTGGAGAGTGCACAAACGCGATGAACGTGCAGCAGTCGCGTCTCTTGGTCTGACTCGGAAGTTTCTCGGAAAGGATTAGCTGAGGAGTGTATTGGCAGATAACATAGGGGCGTGGCAGATAACATTTGGGGGTGGCAGATAACAGATGCGGCTTTTCTGCCTCTTACAACAAAAAAAATAGAGGAACTAAGTTGATAGATTCACTCTATTCACCCTCAGATACAGCCTGCTCAAAATTTGAGTCGAGAAATGAGGGACAACGGAAAAGAGAGAGGAAAGAGCGAGGGGACGGAATCTGCCGGGCAGATAACTGGCAGATAACATACCCACTTTCATGGCCAATAAACCGACCACGATGTCAGACGTACTAACTTCATGTGGAAGTCAGCGGTACCCTGGCGTCACCCTTCCTCCCCGCAGACCACATCATGGTCAGCTTGTCCTCAACTCACAAGCCGGCTAGATTCTCAAGATCTTTCCTCTTCCGCATCGCAATCGCTGGGGTTTTCGTTCTGTCTTCCATCTGGTTTCTTTTTGGAGGGTTCACCAAGTCATTCAGTTCTCTGCCGCGATTTGTCCTCGGAGACGAAGTTGGGGCAAATCCACTCAAGTTGCAATCGATCCCCTTGGTGCACAAGAATGTTGTAGTGGCGTCGGCATTTCCCTGGCATTATGATATTTACATGCCCGTTGCGTGGACGTTGGGCCAAATTATGCTTAAAGACCAAGGGACTCTTCAAGTGTATGCACCAATGCCGTTTGCCTTCGGATACCAGGAGGTTATGGATCAGTATGGGGTGTATGGGGGAGAAATTAAATCTGACAACGACCTGTTAAGAGATATCAAGAGCGGCGGGAATGATGGGGGAATCGATCTGGTGATATTGGGGACATGCGAGATCGAGTACGTCTTTCGTCTTCTCGTGCCACGTAAATTGTCCCAATGTCTCTTCTCTATCTCACAGTATGCCATATTGGAACAAGGAGCTCCTTGCTGCATGGGACGCTCGCGATGCTGCACATAAGTTCCAGATCGTTTGTATTGTTCATAACACCGCGGATGGGAGGTGGCAATCTACCATTACGGAGTGGTCTCGACGGAATGCTATTCGCCTTCTCCCCGTAGCAGATCAGTAGGTTTTTATTGCCATCCTTCAATTATGTGTGACTGAACGTTGGTGGGCGTATACAGTGTTGCAAAGGGATTCCTCAAAATATTCCAGAGTGCTGCTCGTAGTCCTGATATCCGACTTAGCTCTGCTGGATATGAACATATCCAGGCCGACATTCACATGCCCTTATTGAACATTCAGAGTCCCGGTGTCCTCTCTCCGAATCGTATTTTATCCAATGTTGTCATGATAGGTTCGACTGCGGGGCACGAATATGTGGGGACATTCTCTGACCTCAATGCTTCTCTTTATGGTGCGCCCATTATAAATCTAAATTGTAGACTCTAGAGCATCCTCTGATTTTTTTCTTCATTGGTAGTGGAACCCGAATTATGGGGATACTCGCGCCTTCAAGTCGGAGAGGAGTCAACATTCATCCCATTACTCAACACGACTTCACCACCGTTCAAACTCCATCTAATAGGAAGCGGAGGGGTTGTTATTCCTCCTGAGCTCAAGAATATCGTGGTTACTTATGGTGGCATTAATTATACTGATTTTTACACGCTTCTGAGTGAGATGGACGTGTGTCTACCTGCTTTTTCAAGGAGTTCGGATGCGTACTATGTTTATCAGGCAAGCTCGGTTATTTTGAAGTGCTACGAAAATAATGTACGTGGATTTGGATTGATTCTTTTTTTCTTTCTTGCTACGGAAGGGTGGTGTCATTAATGAATTTCTCTCTTTTTTTTTTTTGATTAGGTTCCGATTTTGGGGATCCACTGGTTGAGAGAGTCGTATCCCGACATCGCCGATGACAGGGTTATGATCATGCGTCCGGCTGCAATGAGTGAGATCCAAGCCATTAGAGCCTTGCGCTCAGGAGACGCTTCCACATTTCTAGCCAGCGATCCTGCCAACTCGGGCATTAGGCTGGGCGATCATCGAGGGATTCGGGCAGCTGTTGAAGAGATGATGACAAAGGGATGGATAAGGACGAAAGAGGGATTCGAGTACTGCAAACGGAAGACTTGGGAGAGGAATGAGATTGTAATGATGAGAATTCTGAGAGATTTGTAAATTTGAATCATTGTGTAAATGGACACTTATCGGTTTGTCACGAGTTCATCACAGTCATGTTCCCGCAGCCGGGATGTTTTCCCCCGAATTGAATACTTCGCAGCTCAGGATCAACAAGCAGGTGCCCACATCAAGGGGGTGACAATGAAAAAATCTAAGATATCACGTTGGTTAGTTAGTCCAGCCCAGAGGACCTTAAATTTTTTTTTTGACCCACTAAAAATATTGTACAAATGGGCTATTTTGTAGCCATTTCTCACTCATATACTGGGTTTTTTAAATGCCAAGCATTGAAAGCATTGCAAATTACTTGGTAATGCTGGCCGCTGCTTCGCACGGC
>Ga0307517_10013178_pt1 | contig 11258 bp, 11 predicted proteins | sample 23_EM_MG_FD_194515 | JGI IMG/M metagenome (GOLD analysis project Ga0307517, IMG submission 194515) | Populus trichocarpa ectomycorrhiza microbial communities from riparian zone in the Pacific Northwest, United States - 23_EM | ecosystem: Host-associated > Plants > Roots > Unclassified | place... | reverse complement strand
TCGAGTGGATCGAGGCCTTGTTCACCTTCTCCGTTGGAACGTGGGGAGGCGGAGATGGCGTGTTTAGGCTTGTCTTGGCACCGGATGGTGTCTGGAAGGCGTACACCGTTTACACCAACTTGCAATCCCTCACTGAATACCCCGAGAAGGTCGGAGCCCTGCGAGACCCTCTCCCCAACCACGGCAGGTGGGCAGATCAGAGACAGAAGGAGATCGAATTTGAAGGCGTCGAGCCTTACGTCGTCATCATTGGTGCTGGTCAGAGCGGACTGGACCTTGGGGCCCGGTTGAAGTTCTTGGATGTCCCGACGCTGATTCTGGAGAAGAATCCAAGGGTGGGAGATCAGTGGAGGAACAGATATCAGGCGCTGTGTTTGCACGACCCCGTCTGTGCGTCCTTCCTTTCCCAAATGAACGAGCGCTCACGGTACAATCACGGTCGCCTGCAGGGTACGACCATTTGCCGTACATCCCGTACGCACGCGGTGCCGTTGAGGCTGGTGCATTGATGCTGATGAACCCCCAGATTCCCCGCGAACTGGCCCGTATGGACTCCCGCCCAAAAGGTGCGTGAGATCGTCTCGCCGGATCAGAGACCATTCCTCAATTCCCTGTGAAAGTTGGCCGACTGGCTGGAATCCTACGCCAAGATCATGGAGCTCAACGTCTGGACCTCTTCAACCGTCACATCCGCCGAAAAGGATGCCTCGGGAGCATGGATCGTCAACTTGACCCGAATGCTCCCAGACGGGACGGAGACCAAACAGGTTCTCCGTCCAACCCACCTCGTCTTTGCCCTGGGGTTCGGTGGATCGTGGAACATTCCCAAATTCCCTAAGCAGGTCCTTTTCTCCCAGGTTTCTTCGTGTTCAAGACCACGGGGCTGATTCGCCATTGCTTCCAGGAAGAATTCGAGGGAGAGACCATCCATTCCTTCGAATACACGACTGCGAAGAAATACGTTGGAAAGAAGGTTGTCGTCGTCGGGGCAGCTACTTCTGGACATGATGTTGCTTTCGACCTGGCCAATCATGGAGTCGGTGAGTAGACGCTTCCGTACACCTTGCACTGCTCAATTCCTCATCTTTTGATACAGACGTCGTGAGTTACCATGCGTGGAACCATGCCTCCGTCCAGATCTGAATGTTGGGTTCAGACGATTTACCAACGCTCACCTGTCTACGTCATGAGCACAAAGAACGGAATTCCGGGATATCTGGGCCGTAAGTTAGCTACCCCCTTCATTAATGATGTTGGCAGAAATCCTCCACCGTTTCCAGTGTACGTTGAAGGTGGACCGCCCACCGACATTGCCGATAGGGTGGGTGCGTCGATCCCGCCGGCTCTAGCGATATTACTGCACCAGAGGACTGTGAAGAAGGTCGCTGCTGCAGACAAGTGAAGTTTTCCCCGTATGTACCAATCATTCAGCTGAACCCCTATCATAGGGATATCCTGGACGGGCTGACAAAAAAGGGGTTCAAGTTGACGAATGGGCCGGACGGAACGGGGTTCTACTCGCTCCTATTCCTTCGCGGTGGAGGATACTACTTTGGTTATTTCCCTTTAACTCGACTCGGATCACCCAAACTTTTCCTGACCCTGGTCTTTCTCGCAGACGTCGGAGCTAGCCAAATGATCATCGACGGAAAGATCGGACTCAAGAATGACTCTGTCATCAAGGAGTTCACCAAGAATGGGTTGAAGTTCGAAGACGGCAGCACGCTCGACGCGGACTTCGTTGTCTTCGCCACTGGATTTAGCGATTACAGAGGTGGATTCAAGAAGATCCTCGGGGAAGAGCTCGGTGGCAAGGTGAAGGAGATTTGGGGTTTAGACGCTGCTGGGGAAGTGAGAGGAGCTTGGAGGGATATCGGAATTGATAACCTGTGGTGTATGATGGGGAATCTTGCCATGTGCAGGTATCATTCCCGACACGTCGCTCTCCGTGAGTTTTTTCTCCGCTGTCTTTTCAGTTCGTTGTGAGACTGACGGTTACGAATGAACAGAAATCAAGGCCATGAAGGAGGGGTTGTTCACGGGGAGGTACTCGTTGGAGGAGGAGGTCTAAGGAGGCATACGATTCTGAAGGATGTCATTATTGTAGAGTATAAAGGCAGAAGCAGGTGCACTTCGATCCCCATCCGCCCGGTCCGGTGAAACCGGTCGACGTGACGTCATGACCAGACTCTCAGCTGCTCAATCGAGCATAAGCAAGGTTAGCAGCAACCAAGACGGTTGGCAGCCTGTTGACCTTGTTGATACATCGTTCCAATCACCACCATGGACTCCTCCGTTGGGCAGAAAATTCCGAGGCGCCCTCGTCGTGGGTCACCTCATCTGTCTAACATGGCATGGGGTGCGTTTCGAATCTGACCTTCCGGTGTGGCCTAGGGGACAACGGTCGCTTGAGCCCGACCGGCTCTCGACGGAGCTCGCAAAACATTCCCCAGCAGACACACCCACGTCAAACACTGGTCCCTTTCCCCACTAGCGGTACAATAACTCTGCGGGTTCACATGCAGCGCGCTAATTAAGTCGCCTTTAGACCCTGAACCATCTACTTCGTTTGGTTCCGGGGAGCCGATCTCGCAGTGGAGGAGGGAAGAGATCCGTGCTCTCCCTCAAGAACTCCTCAGCCAGTGCCTGCTCACCATGCGAGCTCGCGAACGACAAACTTCTGCGATCCCCGATCGACCTCTCATCGCCACCCCTCAAGAAGATGCATACGATACGACGGCGACGCCTCAGGCGTCCACCGTGCATAGTATGTTTGGGTCTGACATCAACGCGAGCTGCTTTGCAAAACAAGAACGCGCACGCCAGATGCAGCTTTTGATGGTCATGTGGTCGAGAGGGTTCGTTTGCCAGTCCATCACTGTCGAAATCGTTTTCTTGGCTGATAATTTTTCGCGTTGGCGATCTGATATACTTCTCTGGTGCAGTGGAAACCCTGGATGAGCGGTTCCAGCCCAAGTCGTGCACCGTCCGTTCGATATTTGGACCCTTCCAGACCAAGACATACACAGTACAGTTTGCCCCCAGCTTTCGACGTCCTAGCCGGGCGAGGTGCCTGGACGGTTGCATCTCATACACACGCTCATGCAATTCCTCCTACCTCCCCCTCTTCTCTCCTTCCTCGTGCTTCTCGCGAGCCCTGCAACTGAGAAGCAAGGATCCTCAGAGTTTGCACCAGTCATCCTGACCTATTGTTATATAGCGAGCGCCTCGGATCCCTGTATTCCCCCGTTATACACGAATTATGTACTTGTATGTGTGAATCCACACCCTCGTTTAAGAAACTCATTGGATATGGCTACCGCGGTCCATGCGATGGAGCTGCCCACCTTGTACAGACACAAGGCGTCAACCAACCTCCCCGGATTTGATTTGGTACTCTGATGCTTCCCGCCCGCTGTGTTTCCACCATCCGCAGGGGAAACGGATGGAGAAGCGGTACCTCCTGGTGTAGATGATCAGCCGAGCTGTTGTGACGGGGAACCAAACGCGAGGGTCGGTGGTAGAGGGCGTTTCGTCGATGCTCGTCCAAATCCAGGCTGGATTTCGCCGGTTGTGTACATACCACATTTGGCAGGAAATTCTCACGACGGGCGCCCAATTCTTTGGCGGGTGACCCCAGAAAAGACCAGAATATATGCACTTTCACGCACTCGAAGGTATATCCACCTCAGGAACGGCGGCAACAGGGACCGATGCCCAGAAATGTTTGCCGCCCCGGTTTTGCCACTGTCACAAAGTGGTGGTGACTAAGTGCCCCACACCATGACTTTGCAGCTTGGCACCCGGCACCGTTCTGAGGGGATGGCAACAAGCATTCGCTGTGGCCAAAATGCGCCTTCTCGGCCAACAACCCCGTTTCTTTGGCGAGGACCTCACGAATCCAACCTTCCCCACTCCGAGTCCAGAACTCTGCGATTTTCTCACCGATGGGTATGTCTGAGACAGATCTTCAGACCGTCCCGTTGGATTGGGATAAACAGAATAACCAAAGTTTCGTTGCTTGGCGTTTCGCGGGTTCCAGGCCGGCGGAACCATCGCGGGACCGACGGATGTTATACGAATAGCGAACGTGCTGGTACTAATTGCGAACGACACAGGAGCTTTCTAAGCTTATGCATAATGCCGGCCCCGCCATTTGAACGCGGGGCGGTCGCCAGGGGAACAGCTGACCTTTCTGCCCTCCGTCGTCTCAGACTCGGTGATGGACGGGAGTAGTAATCTTTCTCCAGAACGACACGCGCGCGCTCACCCCTGTCGAGCCGAAACGCAGTCATCATGATATGTCTTTTGCATACACTGCACAAAGAAGGTGATCATCGATGTTGGGGTCCACAGCGAAAGAAAATCCTGGTCAACTGAACAACAGGGTATCCCACTAAAATGACCGATGTTGTTGTTTCCAATGGAATCGAAGGCTTTTCGACGACCCCAGGGCGCCCAGGAGCTTCCCAGGCGCTGAGGTCCGAACCGGAGGAGTAGGTTGGCTATATGTGGGGAACCTTATCAAAATCTCCCCGTGAATGATTCCGCAGGAGCCTGTTTCCGGATCAAATGTCAAGGAATGCCAACCCAACCTTACCGTATCTTACCATCCCGCTTCTGATGGTGAGTACATAAACAAGGGGTCTCAACGGCCCACTCCCCACTCTGCCATCCATAAAATGGACCGTAAAGTGAGAGACCTGATCCTCATCCTGCTCGGGGTGTGCGCGTGCGTGGAACATCCCTGGTTTTGTCTAGGTCAAGGATATCTGACGCTTTCTGGATAGCTGGGACTACGTCACCTCGCTTTGGTTTGAGTATAGACTGCTTACCAAGAAAATTCGATTTCGATGGCAATTTGTGAGCGCATTTTCCTCACAGTCACCGGAGAGGGAGGATGCTGACGCTTTCGTTCGTAGGTTCCATATTTCCTGGCTAGATATTTCGTTCTGGCTAATATCGTGCTTTGGTAAGCAACCTGAATGGGTGAGAGAGTATCCTTGCGGTCGTTGACACCTCTTTTGCAGTGTCATGGGCGCTTTCATCGACCAGGCCACGCTCCCTTTTTGCACCCATGCTGGTGAGCGACTTCTACGCAGGCGCTTACCGTAAGCAAACTGATCAGAGTCCCAGTGCTTCACAATGCAACCCTTGTCGGTCCTTGTACCCTAAACATTCTCCCTTTCCCTGCTTACGGATGCTTTAGTACATTGCACTCCTAGCGATCGTGTTCTCCACTTGGAACCTCCTCATCCGAACGTGCGTCGTCACCCGCCAGCGAGTGTGGTCAACTGAAGAGCTTATCATAGGATTATCATCTGGGGGCATCACCCACTCGTTATGAAACCCCTCTTCGCGGTCGGATTTCTTCATTTTGTGCTTTCTTTCATTGGCGAGTGACGGGTTGACAGGCAGTACGAAATCTAATTTGGTTGCTCGTTACTTATCTTTAGCTTCTTCTGTCGGGCGGCCCCCATGCACCGCCCTTCCACCCAGCTTTGTCAGTGTCATGATATTTGGAACCACCAGTACGGCCAACCCTGTTTCATTTTTGCGAAGGTCTGCGATAGGGGCTCAATGACGACTCGTATAGCTGCGGCGATCGAGCTCGCGATCCTAGTGCTCAGCCTGGTCGGCATCAGACGAGCATCCCGGCATAGGGAATCACCCCTTGCACGGCTCCTAAAGACCCAAGGGGTAGCATATTTCGTCATGGTGCTTTTCCTACAACTAGCTACGATTGTAAGTGGTTCCGGTCCCCCTGAAACTCACATTCACTAACATTTAAACCTAAAGATTACGAATTCCGTCCAGGCTGACGGTGGGTTGTGGTTGCGTGGTGTCATCATCCCACTGATTGACCATTGGCATCAACTACCCGTAGGTGTCGTTCGCCTGTGCATTGAGCTGGTTGGCTCAACCATCGGGTGTGTGGTCCTCCCCCGGCGGTGTATACTAACTGATGATTCGCTATTCAAGACCAATGCTTTCGTGTCGCCTCGTTACTTCGACGTTATCCCAGAACAGTCATATGTACGTCCCGTCCCTTTGCACTACGATATTTCCTCACAGTCAATCCCAGAGATGGCAACCCGGAGGCACGAGCGCATCGTATCGAATGTTTCGACCTCCCTCAAGATCAAAGCCAGAACCCCTCTATGCGGATTACAACGTACATAGACATCCCGAAAGATCAAAGTGTATGCTAGCTTTTCATTACCCGGAAAGTACTTAATTGGTCTACCTCGGCGACATGTTGTTCGTTCGACGCGTTCTATTGGTATTTTTCCTTTGGTTTTTACGGTAGCATCCGCTCTAGCCGTCTTCCGAGGCGCCGTACCCACCCTCGAAAGGACAGAGTCATACAATTGTTTCTCCCACACCCGCGGCTTGGCGAATGAGATCGATCGGTCCGGTCAGGATTCAAGGTTCATCAGGAATTTTACAAATCTGCTGATTGTGCTGAAATCAGCATGTCTAGCAGGGTTTAACATGTAAAGCACTAGAGCTGATGTTCTCTCGCTCAAATACGAACCCATGTGGCATTCCACGTTCATTGTGATCACCTATCGGTGAGCTGGGCCTTGCTCACGTTCGATACACTAGACGATATGATTCATGGATGCCAGTCTCGTTTTCACAGCAAAATACCAAGTCCTGGAGCGTACTAGGCCATGTCCGCGTACGGTGCGATAGGCTCGAAGGGGCATAGAAGTGAATTGCCTCTCCCAACTACCCGTTGGACCACACGAGATAAGGCTACCGGATCACCGATTTCGATAGACCTGTATCACCTCACCCTCGAGACGGCCTCGAAGAACCCAGGGTTGGTGGAGTACCTCCATTCCGTGTTTGCACGGGTTGTGGAAGATGGCAGGACGTACCCCATGGAAGTAGCTGAGGGGGAGGCGTATCCGAGGCAGGCCTTCGAGAGTTATTTCTTTGCTGCCGATGTGATCGTTGGTGTTCTTGCTGACGAAGAAAGCGGTGATGGCTTGAGTGTCGACAGTCAGGATGGAGTCAAGATTGTCTCTGGGACAGATAGTCGATTTGGCCCTTCAGGGCCGTCTAAAGACGGCCAACCGCCCGTATGGGAGGACATAATTGTTGGGTTCTACTACGTAGGCTTTTCTGTTTCTCTGGTCGCCCGCTCGGACAAAGATGACTGATGCCTCCACGATGCCCAAAGATCAAACCTAATTACCCTGGCAGATCCTCGCATGTGCGCCATCTTTTTATCCCGGTTTAGGCAGTTCCGTCCTAACACGTCCTGCTCGACCTTGTCTCTACGTAGATTTGCAATGCGGGGTTCATCGTGCCTCAAAACCGTTGGAACAAAGGTTACGGCCGCGTTCTCGCGGAATCGTACCTCTACTACGGCCCCAAACTCGGGTACCGAGGGAGCGTGTTCAACCTCGTCTACGTGAACAACATCGCGAGTGTAAGGTACGTGAGGGTTATTGTCTTCAACGTGCAGATGCTTTCCGTATTCTTGGTCACCTTGTCATCTCCCTTAGGTTGTGGGAAGCTCTAGGATTTACGAAGGCGGGGCTGATTCCCAATGCTGGACGCCTCAAGGAGGATGGAGGAGGGGAGGAGTACGTGGACGCCATAGTTTTCTACAAGCGTTTCGTAGAAGATGGTGACCAACAATGATCTCGCTGTGTCTGACGAACGGGTACAACCAACCGTACATACGGGAAAACAGTTTGGATAAATGTGATACATGGGTAAAGTAGACTTGAGTGTCAAAAGGAGAAGGGTGAACAACAAAGGGAAGAAACCTATACGTCATCGCGACCTTCCACCGACTTGCGTTTAGCGAAAGAGATGAATGCGACAGCAGTCACAACCTTAGACCACAATGCCTTTACTCTTTTGTTCTGCAAGCGTCCCTCTCTTTGGTCGAGTTGATGCCTTGACCCGTGTTTAGAGCCCGACCCGACGGGTGTGGCTGGACGCGGGTCTCTCCCTGCGGGCAAGCTCGTGTGCCGGGATAATTCGTACATGTATGACATAGGGTTCTTTTCATCTTCAATCGGACCAAGGTTTGAACGAAGAAATGAACCGTTAGTATATGAGGTACGTAAAAGTTGTGCTGGATTACCAGACGTAGCTGACCGCACTGGCTTTCGGCGACCATTGCCGTCCGGGGGTGTAATGCTCCGGTCTATCCGCGTCATTACAAGGGTTTGTTAGCTGATCTCCGGAAGAAAGCGAATGATGATCCAACGCACTATTTCTAGGTGGCGTATTTTGGCCTTGTATCCCTACGTCTGGATGATCGCCAGTAGTGGCGCCTAAGTTAGGGGGAGCACGGGATTCGTCAAAAAACGGACCACTAAATGAACTACAGTAAAACACGTTAAACATCGAACTTGGAGTTGTCGAGATTTCGTGAGGTTGGACGTACGACTGGCCGGAGTGCTGCGAGGTTCCTAAAGATTGAGTTGGACTCGGATTTTCATCCGTCGGCATCGGGGAGATGACTCCACGGTTTGTTGCATCATCCGCGTTCCCGGCTGGTTGCCATGGAGTCAAGTCAGACAAATGTGGGTCCGCAACACGTAGCGTGTAGCTGTGGGAAGCGTGTAAGTATGTTGGTTCTGTGAGGAGGGAGTATTGACCATTCGCGTAGAAATTCGAGCACACGCGCCATCTTTGGCCGGTGAGCAGGGTATTGCTGCCAGCAATTGACCGTCATGTCCCATACTGGGTCTACTAGACCCAGTTCTTGCGACTCCTGTGGACGAACTGGCCTTCCACCGTTCATGATCTTAAACATGACTTGAGGGGAGGTGTTTAAGTCGCTGAACGGGTATGCTCCTGTGAAGGCCTATAGCAAGATAAAGATGTCAGGCTAAGTAACCCCTGGCAATATTCAGGGAGAGGCGCGAGGACATACTTCTATCACAACCATGCCGAAAGAAAAAATATCTGCTTCCCGTTTGATTTCGTCGACCCCCTTGAGGATCTCCGGTGCGGTCCATCTTGGGGTGAATCCATGTACATGGGTAATGAGAACAGAGTTGATTCCGCAAACTATTGAGGCAAGCCCAAAATCCGTCAAACAAGCGCGGCCGTTGTGGTCGACGAGAATGTTGGGCTAACCGAGAGTCAGTAATCCCGCTCAGTACGACCCAGGGGAGTACTTGCCCCTTTCAGGTCCCCATGTATCGTGTAGCTCGTGTGGAGGTAGTTGAGACCTTCTGCGACATCCAATAACTTGGGACAGCGTCGGTACCGGCCAAGTCTAACTGCGGAGAGAAGACTCACTAGGACGATCCGATCCGCATCCGGATTTTTGCTGATGTACTCTGTTAAAGTCCCGTTCGACATCCACTCCGACACAAATTGCAAAGGTTTGTTTGTAACACCAAGGAAAGGGGCGACGTTTGGGTGTTTTAACCGTTTCCACACGACGGCCTCTTTGAAGAATGACTACAGCGCCCACAGGGCGATCTTCAATAACATGAAGAAGATACGCCGATCCCGAACGCGAACCTTCGTGAGGGACTTATTGTTGCGTAATGAAACCCTCAACACCTTGATGCAGACTCTCCCGCCGCCATGGGTCCCTTCCCATACATCGGCAAAACCTCCATTGGCAATCGGGCTTTCACCGATTCTGGCGAGATCGCCGCGTATGATGTGCGAGGATGGTAGAGTCGCGTGGTAGCCGCAGATGGCTCGTAGCTTGCGCAGACATTGTCGGAAGACGTCATCTGTGGTAGGAATTTTATGGAGGGCCTGCGGAATCTGGTTTGCGACGGGACAGGGGGCTAGAGTGGGAGGACGCACTTTATCGAGGAAGTCCACCAGCTGGGCCAATTCCGCTCCTTCAAGGCTGGACGAGTACTGTTCATCTTTATCGTGTCGAATCAAGCCATAGAGTAAGCGCGAGAGATCGGGAGAGGAAGCACCGAGCAAGTAGAGGCGTTGCAAGACTTGAGAGGCAGACATTGTGGGCGGATCTGATTCCGGGATCCCAGAGAAGGGTGAAGGTCGTTGAGGACGAAGACGGTTCGCTATGGTCCCGTGCTTATCAAGAGTTGACACCTTCATCACGCTGATGAGTGGGAACGTGGATGGGCGGCGGCCCAGTCCAATTGTCACCACACGTCTGGCGTTTATTAGTGTTTTGATTGCCTCACAGGCGTGTTCGCCCCCAGACCGCTACGTTGCGTGCGCCGATGTCGCACCCCGCCGTGCTCCCCACCGAGATCCAAGAGCACCCAGTCCTGCGGCTGTCCGAGCATCAATACCTGCATCGCGGGGTGTCGTTGCGGAGAACCCGATATTGGACCCGGGCCACTGATGCTATTAGCGCTGGATCTTACCTTGATTAATTTGTTGTAGAAAAAATACACGTAATTATACATAATCTCAGATTCTTTCCGACATTTTTACGTGCTCGCGGGGGTGTGTGTTCCTCCAGGCGAAACAGACTTTCGACGCATGGCACTGCGCGGGTTGGAGATGATGCATGATGGCACTACCACCGGACAAGGATGATTGGCAACAAACTTGTGTATGCGAGGCACTGAAGATCGCAATCCACGGGAAAAATGCGGATGATCCCAACGAATCTCTGAGGCTGGCGTTCGGGGATGCGATTAGGTGTGTCAATTTGCCTTGACCCCGTCTGCTTCCCCACCAAGCAATTCTAGGGTGATTTGCGAAACCGAGCGGACTCCTGGGAGGGGACAAACATTCTGCACTCCCAACGCACCGAGCTCTGGGAGGTGGCAGAGAATGGAGAGCTACGGTGACACTGATCGGCCAGAGGCTCAAGCTCAAGCATCCGCCACGAGGGAGCAGAGGATATTTCGCAGTCCACCAATACCTTGCCGTTCACCACATCTACATTGGAAACTCACCCACGGGTAAAGGTCCCAAAGGTGGGGTCGGACGGGATCGGGGCAAACGGCGATTCCATGCCTGCAGGTGGTATTTGCCTCAACGGGAGTCAGCTTCAATCCCAGGAGGGCTGCGCTTGTTGAGCCCACCGATTTCTCAATTCTGCTCACTTTCCGTCGACATACCGTTGTGGCAAAGTACAGTAATGTGCCTTTGATCTACACATGACCACGTCGCGTGGATTCTTCCAGGAACTCATCCGTATTCACGCTTGCAAATTCCATTGGGTCCTGCCTCGCCTCGCCGAGCTAGCACCACGTGTACTCCTTGCGTTTCGCCTCGTGTGGCCATTGCACAGACGCCCAAGTCAAACCCTTGCAGCCCATCGCCCTCTC
>Ga0307517_10013177_pt1 | contig 11259 bp, 6 predicted proteins | sample 23_EM_MG_FD_194515 | JGI IMG/M metagenome (GOLD analysis project Ga0307517, IMG submission 194515) | Populus trichocarpa ectomycorrhiza microbial communities from riparian zone in the Pacific Northwest, United States - 23_EM | ecosystem: Host-associated > Plants > Roots > Unclassified | place... | reverse complement strand
GTCTCAAACAAGAGTCTTAATATTAAGTTGATGCTTGATTTTATAAACTATTTTTTTATAATATAAATAAATAGTAACATTTTAAAAAAAAAACAAAGTTGTTAAACTTAAAAAAATCCAGGATCTAAATAACATGATATAAATCAATTTAATCTATCATCATTTCAATATTTTTTTATCCAAGTTGTCTTAGGCATCCAATTCAAATATTCAAATCTAGACAGCTATCAAATAATTCAATTTAAGATTTAAACAAGGTAAAAAACCGAATAAAAAAATCTCATAATTAACATGCTTGATAAAATTTAATAACAATACTAATAAACTCCCCACTACTTTCATAATTAACATGCTTGATAAAATTTAATAACAATACTAATAAACTCCCCACTACTTTGATATATTTTATTTTATTTTATTTGTAAAAATTTTAACCCAACCTTTCCACCTAGTGTAGGCCAATGAGCTAGTTTAACCTAAAAAAAAGTCCTTCAATTAATGATAAATGTCACCATTACAGTGGCAATGGCCACCCAAGTTTTCAATTAGCAAACAATGTTCTATTCGCCAAATCTTGTTTTTCTTGTGCATTATGGAGGGATCAAACAATGCCAAACAGGACTGCAGTAAAATTTACAACAGTTCTCGAGTGTTCAAGCCAGAACCACATGATTAAGAGCTGAAAAAAGAACCAAAAATAAAAATAAACCGTTATCCATCACGGACTTTATTTTTAATTCCCAAAAACAGAAAACAATGCTGGGGGATTATTATAGTCGCTAAACAAAAACCTCAAAAGATAGCACCATGAAGTTTCAAGCCATTGATAATATCTTATTAGTCACTGTCTGCAAAACCAGAGGCATGATATCTTCAATTTTAACCCTCCAGTGCAGCTGCTCCGGATATAATCTCACTCAACTCCGTTGTGATAGATGCTTGACGAGTTCTGATACAAAAATATCAAGCAAATTACAGAAATCAGTTGTCAAGAACAGATGAAAGAACAAAACAAGTTTGCTTGGCTCCAAATCATCATATGTAAAAGAAAACAAACTCCCCACAACTACTTCACGTGAGATATAGAAAGTGGAGCAATATTTTAAACCAATCAACTCAGTTTTGTCAAAGCCATTAACAAGATTACAACCTTCTCAAAATTATGGTGTTTGGTACAAAGGCTACAAGTTGATGTGATTCGTTCACGAGTTATTATTACAGAACTAATTCTTAAAGCCCTAAAGTTGTATTTAAACATGTTTGGTGTATTGATGAAATGGAGAGATGATTAAACTACTGTTGGTAGGGGTGGGTGTGTGTGTGTGTGTGTGTGAGATTTGAGCATGGTTCCTTGAGAGAAAAAAATCTGGATGCCCCCCGCCCCCCCCCCCCTGCCGAGCCAAAAATTGTACCAAACACAACTATTACCCAGGCTAAATTTTCCATTCATTACTTCTTCACTAAATATACTTTCAGGGTCAAAATAAGATTCCCAGCATGCATATGTATCCAGAGACAGTAACCTGTTATAAGTCAGTGTCAGGCGATCAAGCATATCTCCAGCATTTCTGCTTGAACTGTCCATAGCAGACATTCTTGCACCTTGCTCACTGCAAGCATTCTCCATTACCGCATTGAACAGAACCTGAAGAAAATTTGAAAATTTACATGTAAATCCCAGAGATACCATAAGGTTCCGTGGAAGAAACAGGCATCAAACTAAGTGCGTGTTCAATATTGTGGTACAAGGTGCTTTTTTAAAATATTTTTCACTTGAAAATACATCAAAATGAATTTTTTTCAGATTTTTTTTATCATTTTTTATATTAACACATCAAAATCATCGAAAAACACTAAAAAAAAACATCAATTTGATGTTTTTTCAACACCAATGCACTTTTGAAAAGCACCAAAAAACAGAAGCTACCGCACTCAACTGGTCAACTAAAGAGGGTCCTAAAACAATAGACTGCAGTGGATTATCAAAGGTTACAGGCGTCAAATGGAAGAAAAGAAATGGAGTTAAATAAGCAAGAGGGTGAACACACCACTACTCAACTGATCAACTAAACTTGTACCAGTAATATAAAACCTACATGGTAGAATGAGCCCTAAATGGCATAACCATTAAACAGGGTTGAACTACTGCTCTCAAGTTTCTAGTCTAAGTTTGCATTCATACATGCTTTGAGAATTGGACTCACATGCTTTGAGAATTGGACTCGAATTGGACTCACATGCTTTGAGAATTGGACTCTGTCCCAAATACTACTCAGAAAATAAAGGGTTGTGGCAACGCTTACACAAGAAAACTGGAACTCGGCAAGATTCTGAAGTATTTCACCCTTTGTTTCACCACCTTCAATCTCATAGGAATCAAGATCACCAAGCTTCCCATCAGATTCAGCCTCTCTCTCCACAACCTATATCAACATTCAATCATACACCCACAATCCTTAACAAAAAAAACCAAAGTGTATACATATTACAGGTGCACCACTCTGAATCACCTCAGGAGATAATACAGTTGTCATAGTTGGAAGAAATGAGACCACTGACTGGAACTTGTTGAAGACAATCCTCAAAGCATCATATTCCACATTCTTTAAAATGTCATCTGCCAGAACAGAGACCTGAAATAAATAAAAAAAATCAAATGGAATTGCAGGAGAATTTTTGTAAATTATTCTATAATAAGATTAGTAGCTTATATAATGTACAAGCTATTAATTGACTTCTACTCTTCGTTAGGAAGAGAGGAAAGAAAATGAGAGGAAGGGAAATTCTCTCTCTCTCTCTCTCTCTCTCTCTTATTTTTAAGAGGGAAATACAAAAGAAAATAGAGATATTCCTTGTCTGGATGTAAAATAAAATGAAATGTTAAGAAAATGTTGGTAGTAAAATTACTTTAATGTCTTCTATGTTCCTCATACCATAAGATTTTAAATTTTTATCAACACCCCACCCAAACCCAAAAGCCCACATGCACTTCTCTTCGAATTGGAGAGATTAGCTTTTGTGGGCCCAAGGGAAACTCTCTCACTTTTCATTCCCTTCGTTTCCACTCACCCTTCCAAACAAAGTAAAATAACTGCAACAGCTTTTGACAAATGCATAAAAGAACCCATCGAAGGAAAATTAAAATAACTGCAACAGCTTTTGACAAATGCATAAAAGAACCCATCGAAGGAAAATTATAACAGATATCAGTGCAACCAGGGACTTGCTACCAGGTCCATTTAACAGTAAACAGTATTAGAATGACGGGTACAAAAAACAAGAGCTCAATCCATGATAAACTGGGCACAAGCAGCTTGCTGACCATAGAAACTGATTTTTTCCCTCCTTTCTTCTTCATTAAACCAATTTGGGATTTAAAACTCTAAAAAAAGTCTATACATGTGCATGTAGAGAGATGAGGAGGATTTTTCTCGAGATACTTGGTCCAGGAAATATGACCAACTAACCTGGGTATAATTCAGAGGATTCTTCTGCAACTCTGTCATGCATATTGTAATGCTCTTTTTTGAATCACGTATCAACTGCACCTTTGCCTTTTCTCCCAAGATGACAAATTTAGTTTCTTTGTCAGGACCTAGGACAGTATAAAAATATATTTAAGGTTTCAAAACAGCCAAACCCATTGCAAACATGAAAAAAAATGAAAAAGAAAAGAAAAGAAAAACACACCTGAAGTCAACTTGTTAATGGCCCTGCTGACCTTGACTGCTGTAGAGTTAATTCCACCACACAGACCTTTGTCCGAAGATACGGTGACAATCACATTCTTCTTTACATCAACACCTAGCAAACAAAATAACAGCAAAGCCAAAAAGAAAAATAAAATAATAGAGGACAAAAATAAAAGAAGACAAAAATGTATTCAGTGATAGAAAATAAACAGAGTAGAAGGGGATCTAGTACAATAGCTAGAGTGACATAGGTTGGGAAGGGGAAAACAATAGAAAACAGAAATCACACTGAATATTGGATAAAATTGAAATTGGAACAAGATAAAACCTCTAGAATCTTAATAGATTGATAAAATAACAAAGAGCGTCTATAAAATAACCCTAGCAGTCTATTTATACTAGTAAAATCCTAATAATATCACATGCTAATCACATGACAGCTAGAACTCCAAGGACTCCTAAATTAAATAAGAAAATCAAAACTTATAGGAAAATTATTAAAAAAAGCTCCTGCATCAAAGAGAAGTTTTTGAAGTGCATAAACTTATATGTTGTGTGGGCAATTTAATGTTTACAGAATCAGTATTCTAATCAAGAATTTGAAACAAATTCCTCCACCATTTTTTTCATTAATTGAGTTAAAAAGGGTGCTGGATTTTGAAATGTTGTACTGGTAATTTCTCACATTTCTTAGATTCTTAATTCTCTGTTTTCAAGATAAAGTAAAGAGATCAATCTGAAGTTTCTTAGGAGGTTGCATCTTTCAAGCTCTCACATTCTAGTTGCTACCACCATGAATTCTATAAGCTTCTAACTTCAGTAAAGAGAAGGACCCACTAAGGCTCTACTATTTGAAATATTCATAGGGTTTGCTCAAAACAAATTTCCATTCCATCAATTAATGATAGACCATATTAATAAATGCATCAGAATATACACTCAGATAATAATTAAACGCATCTAAACAATGCATCCTTGTGAGTACAACATATAAATCAACTGCTGCATGCAAGCATTCAAAAATCTTAACCAAACTTTTGTGGGAGTTGCAGCATAATGACCAAAATAAACCAGAAAAACATGGTTAGAACTTAGAACATGCACTCAGCACAACATGAACTAATGAAACCAAATTATAGTTGTTTTTAAGACTAGAAAACACGATCCTTACTTTCAATAACTAATTAATTGGAAAGTTGAATATAATTGGAAGAGATAAAATATCAAATACATGCAAGTTAACAAAGCAGTGGCTAGATAAAAACTTCTCAGAACATACTAGGAGTATCTCCAAGAAGCGCAGTAAATGGTTGCCATAGGCCACGAGATTTTTCAGCTCTAGATTGAATTAATCGCAACTTTGAGGCTGCAACCATCTTCATAGCCTTCGTAATTTTCTGAATGTTCTTGACACTTTTCATCCGATTCCGAACTGCATAAGATACATCACAATGAGTTGTCCACAGTTACAGGTTTCAGAGACTTAATTTAGTAAAGATGCAGCAAGAAATAAAGTCTTAACATCAAATCAAAAGATCAAAGGATGCAACTATTGAATGGCAACATTCTTACCAACTTGAGTTGAAATGGAACGCACTCCAAGAGGGACATGCTCCCTACAAATCCCGAGAAAATTATTTATCTTCCAATTAAAAAGTAGAGGAACTTTCTTAAAGCATCCAAAAGAAGCAATCAAGACAGAGGAAATCATGGAAGGTGATATATGCAAGCAAACACGCACAGCAAGTTATTCTCTCTCGTACATAGATTTACTTTCTGAACGTTCTACAAAATCATTTAGTTATACATACTCGTACAATGTCTAAAATGTAGCTAGTCAAAAAATCCGATCAAAGAAGACAGATGAATCATGATTAACACTCAAGGGAAATACAACTTGATAAGTGATGTCCCCAAATATCACTCAAACTCAGTTTAAAGATGGAAGACTTGTTTGTTAGAACCATTAAAAAAAAAAGTTATTTATTTCATTGTTCCTATGAGCCTGCATTTTTTTTTCTTCAAAGTTTTTAAAATGAAAATATAAATCCCCCATGTTTCCACCATCTTCACATTTTAGGTATCACAGAAATGCTCTCATCAGGGCAATTCCGCAACTGAAATAGAAGGCTGTATTCAGCCACATTACTAATTGGATAGCTAAACAACAATTTATACAAAAGAAGAGAGCAAGCAAGAGTATTTATATTTATATTTATAAATAAAGCTAATTTGCCCAAGGAACTTCAATGGAACCATATTGGGTATTCATGAATTATACTGGAACTACTCACCGCACAAACAAATGGCTAATTGGCTGGTGTTAATGACACAGACCCATGAAGAAGAAGCGATAAAACAGCCTCTTAAAAAAACCTTGTTTTTTTTATCTTTCAATATATATAATAAAGAAACCCGTTAAATAAACATTTCAAAATCAATAACAATCCCAACAAATTTATCTTTTTTTATTAAATTTTTTTTTTATCTCATTTCGTAATCAGCCAAACAGAGAACAAACACACAGAAAGAGAAAATAGAGAAATGAAAAGAGAATAAATCTGATTGATTCATACTCGGGGATGAGAGCGGATCGGACGGGGGTGAATGGTTGAGGGGAAATGAGAGGGGAGGCAAATCTCCTTCCTTCGCGTCTCAAAGCAGCTGCCATCGCCATTGCTGTAAATGATTCTTCCGGCCAAACCCTAGAAGCTGTTGTTTTTGTTGTTAGATCGAAAATTTATTATCGACTGCGAGTGAGCTCAGCCTCGGGTGTGTGGGTCTTTTTTTAAAACTTCATTTTCGCTTTTTTCGCTCTTGTTTTTGGAAAGGAAAACCATAGTATCCGCCACGTGTTTGTAAGAAAATATCAATTTGCACCATATATTACCGCTTGATTTAATTCCAACCAACTCTAAATTGTTTTTTTTCCCTACTTATTATTATGCAAGCCAACAACATTATATTAACAGGCTTTTCACATCGGGTCAATATTAATTTTTAATTTTTTTTAAAAAATATTAACAGTTTATAAAATATTTTAAACATATTGGGTCTGACAATCATGTCAATCCAAATACCTTGGTGTTGACAATCATGCTAGATCTAAAAGAATTAGACCTAGTAGTCATGTTAGACCTAGTAGTCATGTTAGACCCAAGCAAACAATAAACAATGAAAAAACAATTATGCACTTTAGTTGTCAGGAGAGAGAAAAGAAAGAAAAAACACAAACAATCAATCATCGGCGACAATTTAACCAAGCAAACAACAAACAATGAGAGGACAATTATGCACTTTAGTTGTCAGGAGAGAGAAAAGAAAGAAAAAAATGCAAACAATCAATCATCGATGGCAATTCAACCATGATATATATACACGTGCCGCACTGTATGGAAGAAGGGACGGTTGCGTATCTAGTGAGATGGTGGATGACAAGATTTGATCATCGAGAAAGCCTCGCGATAAGGTCCAGAACCCACTGTATGGGATGTGTATCAGATTCCAAGTTGAGTTTATTTTTCTTTTCTATTTTATTTATAACTCTTTTATTTTTTTTTAGTATTTTTTAGGATGTTTTTACCTATTATAAATAGGTTATTTAGCTTGTATGGGATTTTTTTAGAAATTATTATTGTGTGCTTGGCTCATACTTTTTGGTTCTTTATTGAACTACTCTGACTTATCAAAGAATTAACCAAGTTTTATGGTTTCTTCCATACTTCTCATTTATGTCTCTTCATATGTATTGGGTGGAGGTTCGGTTTCTATAGTCTTGGTACCTCAGTACAGGTTATTATTGTGTCAAGCTCATTTATAAGCCTAAATTTAGCTTTCTTGAGAAACGTCGATTTGATTGTGGGTTTCTAAATCTTTATATCCATGAAGTTCGCATTACAAAGGTAACAAATGAACAAACATTAGGTATAACATGAGCTATTTAAAAGTATTTATGTGATCAATAGAAGATTCATCACCTTAGGTAAATTAGAGAACAAATATGATTTGATAGAAAAGACACACTTCATGCTATAATATTTAAATTGGAAAATTCTTGATAAGAATATAATAATTAGATTAGGAAACTAGTCACTGAAAGGTTAAGTCAAACCATTTATGACATTTCTAATATTTGGGGGATCATGACACGTTGCTAAACACTTTACTTGATCTTCAATTATGAGTCAATTAATTTGTTGAATTGATAATAAGTTAAATTCTTTAATTTATTTAATCATATTTTTTTAGGATTATGATTTATATTTGGATCAACTTATTAGAGAACCTAACATAAGAATCATTCGTCAGAAATTGAACTGAGATAATTAATCAAGTGGGACTTGATTATATATAAGTTTTAGAAATTAAAGACTGGAATGTATTTGCAATAGAGGATTACCATTTTAGACGTAGAAAAATCAAGTTGAGACTTAATTGAATAAATTTCTATAATAGTCATGAAATAATATATTTAATATTATTCAGGGAGTGAATTGATATTTTTCAATTTATAGGGTTATTAGCTTTTCCTATTAATAGATTATTACGCCTCATATTTTTTGAACATAAAGATTATATCAGTTATGGACTATATAAAAATACTTGAAAACACACAAAAGAAAAGTTAACGTTCAAAAGCATAGCAATCCTTCTCTTCAAAAATGGATTTTAGAAGATTCTTCACTAGTGGTTTGTGTAGATAATCTTGTTAGAGGCCAAAAACTTAGACGACTTATGGTTTGCGATGATCCAACTTTAAAAAAGTTGATTGAACCTCAAAAGATCTGATTTTCAGATAATCTTTATATAAATCTTAAATGACCCTAGATTATCTAACAAGATTATTAGAAATCCTAAAAAAAATTAAATTTATCATTTCTATTACATCTATGTGTTACGAGAAACCCAACAATGGTATCAGAGTCATTGTTAGACAAATATGGTTGTTGAATGTATGTTTTGATTGTGGTTGGAGTTAATTTTGAATTAATTTTATGTGTAAAATTACTTTTCCCAAAATTACTTTTTCTCTAATGATTTTTTAAAAAAATATCATTATAATTATTCCGGTTAGATCTTGCTGGAAAATTGAAAAAAAATGACACCGGCTCTAGATCTACTAACACTTGCTGCTGTATAAGAGGCAACAACTCATGACTGCTAACGCGCTACTAGCGTGAGAGGCAATAACCCATGGTTGCTACCCCGCCAAGCGTAGTGCCTGAAGCATTGGTGGTAGGTGTAATGCAGGGTTGCTGCCCCACGTTGTAGATGACACAACATGCTTTAGTGTTGGTGGTGTTGTCGTCGATGATAAGATATGAAGCCATTGTCAACTACAACTAAAGGAGAAGAAGACGAGGGGCATAATTACAATTCTACCTCTCCTACTTTGATTAGGGTTTTTTGGGGAAGAATTACGATTATGTTCCTACAACTTATACCTTATAACAATTAGGGTATTTTTTGTCAGAATTATAATTCTACCCTTACATATATAAAATTCGGACTTTATATTAAAATTGAGACCCTAAATTAAATTAATTATATACTTATTATTTCTAATTGGTTAAAGTTTTTAAATAAAAATGTTTTGATTTTTGAAATATTCTAATTGAATTAAGATTTAATTAAAATATTTAATTAAATTATTCTAGATAAATAAGTTTTCTAAATATAGAGAGTTTGAAGGCAAAAAAATATATTTAATTGGTCCTAAAATAGTTTAGGATGTTAATAAGAATTCTAATATGATTAATTTTCTTATTAAATCTTGAAAAATGGTTTTTCAAGAAAATATGTATGAAATAAAATTTATAAAGTTTGAGAAATTATCAAATTGGATTTTATATAATATTTCTAAGTGTTAGAAATATTAATTTAAAAACTATACATAAAGTCAATAATTAAAAATTGAAGAATGCAATATATTTAGTTATGCATATTAATGTGTTTTTATGCATGATAGATGATTATGAACATTAAAAGACCAATGTGATTGTATTTTTTTATTGTTGAATACTTGTAATATTAAATAAAGCATGTCTTCCCTTTTTTCTATTTTTTCTTATGGATTGTAAAGTTCTTTTCTCATTTAATTCCTCTTAAATGTAATATGAGGTTTCTTATACAATTATATAAATGTTATGTAATTTAGAAATATTAAAATTTAAATAAAAAATTGTTTTGTAATCAAATACCAAAGGAAAATGGTGAAAAAGGATACAATCATAGAGCTCTCAAAGATTTATGAAGATTTGCAACGGCTATCTAGGTTTTGACCACCTAATTCCATTAGATGGATCAAGGGAGTTAGTTTAGATATGTTCATAATCATCCAATTAAAATGGCATGCTATGAATACATGTTTATATATAATTATTGAATATGAAATATCACTAATGTCATGAAATGAGACCTAATTAAAATAAAATAATTCATAGTTAATATATTAAGTATATGTTAAGAACATGATTTGTTGCCTACTAATTTTATATACATAAAACCAGAGTTTCATTCATAGATAACATGTTGAGCCACCCAAGATTACTGTTAATCTAATATATTTAATGCTATAGAATTGGGTCATACTTAATTAAACTTATATGATTTGGATGAGTCACACATGATCATATAAGATTAGAGGTAATAGTTAGACAAAACATATATGATATGTTTAAACAAATAGTTGTCACCTAACTGATCTAGGAGTCACATATAGATATGATTCATAAGCTATGTTATCTACCTAGTTTAATTTATTTTTTATTTGTTGAGGCACTCAAAGTTGGATAAACTAAATGGGATCCTAGTCCAATACGAGATTTAAGCGAGATTTCCCGAATTAATAGGAAAACTGTTAATTTGCAAGAAAGTAGTAAGAGATCAAATATGATTAAAGATTTTATCTAAATTTGGTGACAAATATATATGCATGAAACTTATAACTTGTTATCTTTACATGAATTGGTTGATAGATAAACATAAGTAGTAATATATCCCTACTTAGCATACTTAATGCTAACAAATTGACTGGACCAAACTTTTTAGACTAGTACTAAATGTGAGAATTGTTCTCAAACAAGAAAGAATGTTATATATTCTTAAAAATCCAATTCTCCTTGCTCCTGATAAGGATGTTGATGAAGAAGTTAGGACTGAATATCAACATCATATTAATAATGATGAGCATGCTATATGTGTGATGTTAGCCAACATGTCACCAAAACTTTAGAGATAATATGAGAATATAGATGCTCATATGATAATTATGCATCTCAAAAGTTTTTTTAATATGTCTAGTAGGGTTGATAGGCATGAGACCTCTAAGAAATTGTTACACTACAAGATTATAGAAGGTTCTCATATGAACACTTATGTTCTATTTATGATTGAAAATTATCTTTCTACTTCATAAAGTATTTCTTAGGTATTGGGTACCTAATATGGTTTTCATATTTTTAATAATGTGGAGCTAAAGAGATGTAGAATAAAAGGTTAAGTAGTTCTACGTGTTGGTGATGAAGCAAAGGTTACTACATTAACTTTGCTAAATGGGCTGATACTA
>Ga0307517_10013176_pt1 | contig 11259 bp, 9 predicted proteins | sample 23_EM_MG_FD_194515 | JGI IMG/M metagenome (GOLD analysis project Ga0307517, IMG submission 194515) | Populus trichocarpa ectomycorrhiza microbial communities from riparian zone in the Pacific Northwest, United States - 23_EM | ecosystem: Host-associated > Plants > Roots > Unclassified | place... | reverse complement strand
AGAAAAAAGAAAAGAAAAAAAAAAAACAGAGAGATCCATTAAGTACAGTAGACAAATCGTTAAAATGACAAAAAAAAAATTAAGAGAGAAATGACAGTTAATGTCAAGAATGTTAAGTTAATTATTAATTAGGACTTATTTATGCATTCTTTTCATATGCTTAAAAAATTAATAATAATAATAATAATAATAATAATAATAAAGATTGAAATAATCGCAACGAAGGAAATAGGAATTTTATGACATTATTACATTCGAATGGTACCAGTAATGTTTTCATCGTTGTTTTGATAAGCCTTTAAAATATTTTTTATTTCTTTATTTTTTTTCCTTTTTATCCTCTTTTCCATTGCTTTTTATTGAATCATGTGTAAGCAATTTAACAATTTAAAAAAATCACAAATAACACCTGCAAATCACAACTTGTGAATCGTAGATATTATTTATAACTTTTTAAAATGTATTACTTTTTTAAATATTTTTTGCATTGTATTATTTTATCATATTTTTTTTAACTATGCTAGAAATCAAAAGGACACTTCAAATTCATCTCTCTTATTTCTTTTCTTTCTTTGTTTTTTGGTCAAAAGATACCGTGCTATCACAGGTGCATACTATCGGGGGGCAGTTGGAGCTTTACTAGTCTATGATGTAACCCGCCATGTTACATTTGAAAATGTGGAGAGATGGTTAAAGGAGCTTCGGGATCACACAGATGCCAACAATGTGATCATGCTCGTAGGAAACAAAGCAGACCTGCGTCACCTCCGAGCAGTTGCCACTGAAGATGCAAAGGGTTTTGCTGAAAGAGAGAGCACATTTTTCACTGAGACTTCTGCTCTCGAATCAAATGAATGTTGAAAATGCTTTCACTGAGGTGCTGACCCAGATCTACCGTGTTGTAAGCAGGAAGGCTCTTGACGTTGGAGATGACCAAACATATTTGCCCAAAGGACAGACAATTAATGTTGGCAGCAGAGATGATGTCTCGGCTGTGAAAAAGGCTGGATGTTGCTCTTCTTGAGCATTGATAAGTTTTGAAATGTTTCAAGATTTTCTCAGATTAATATTGAAGACCCGGTCTACAGATTATCGTCTTTGGGACTCCATGCCCTGTTCATATCATACAGGTTTAGCTGACCATTTGACAAGGTGCTACGTTGACAAAAAATATTCAACTCTTTAAATGTTACCATGTCTCAAGAACGAGAGATGAATTGTTAGCCCATTTTGGATCTTCAAAACCAAACAGTTGTTTATTTGTTGTTCTCTTAATCAGTTAAATTATGAATTCTAAGTTCGGTTGTCTGGGTCTTAAACGAGTGAAGACTGGCTTGGACGGAGCAGGAAATAATAAAGCCCAAAGCCGAAATTTCATGTTTCGAGACTCTACTCGATGCGTCATATGTATCTGCATTCTACACAAAATATGCGAGACTTCGGTACATTCCAAGCTGTTGATTTTGTTCTGTAAATATTAGTATATGAAATAATTAAATTGAATGTAGTTATATATCAGGCACTTGTATGCTAGCATAGCACAATAATCCTCTGAACTCCATTTAATTTCCTTGCAAATAAAAAAAAAATTAACAAATGAAGCCGAGAGAACACTTTCAACTTCGATCCTCTCTCTCTCTCCTTGATCAAACATTCAACAAGGGGATTCAAAGTCAATTGTACGGATTAGAGAAAATGTAGGCAAAGATCCAAATTATGAAAGAGCCCAGCGACGTCCACATGATTAGCTTACAAATCCGGAAATCCCATTGTTAGTTGAACACAAAGTAAGTCACAAAACTTATAAGAACTGTACATAAAAACCAGTAAGAACCTTGGTTGTAAGAACCTGCCGATACAATGGCTGATACTTGAACACAAAAAGTCACAAAACTTGTAAGAACTGTACATAAAAACCAGTTAGAACCTCGGTTGTAAAAACCTGCCAATACAGAGGCTGATCTCCATTATTCTTGTGCATCTGCAAAACATAGTTCAATCATGAATCAGTAATCCAATGAGGGAGGAGGAACACCAAGATAACTTGAATAAATTTTATCCTATTACAGATTTTGGTAAAACCCAGATCTGAGAGTAAACATAACGAAGGAATGAACGATAGATGACTGGAGCAATTACAGTCCAGGTGCCATGTAAACCAATGGGAAGAATATAATTCTATGAGTGAAGAACTACCACTACACATAACAGCATAAAAAATATTTAGCAGGTAGCACAATTGTTACCAATAACATGATGATTCCACCTTTGAAAAGAAGATTCCATAATGATAATTCAAAATGGAACATAATGTAGTCTGTAAGGAAAAACCAAATCACAGTTCACATGGAATACAAAACTCTTGTAGAACCAAAAAAATGGGATAGGAAGCTTCACAATCCGCCACTGAAGCCATATTTGAGTCCAAAGGTTACAGAGACATAAATAAGAAGTCTATATATGATAACATTACGCCTATAGAACACAGTGTAATTAATTATTTGGCAGGAGTTGATCCCCTAACCAAACTCCATCAAATTAATCAAAGTTCACAGAGCAGCTTTCAACACCACCCTATAAACCAGGTCACATCCATGATTCAAGCCTCTAAGATAACTCTCTGAAGCAATCAGCTGTTGCTCTATATAATTGTTGAGCAATGAGAGACATTATTTCATCACAATCGATCAAATCTTGATTAAGCACAAAATTGATCATTCCATTTCTATAACTCGAAGCTATTGATTACTTAATTATTCTTGATTTCCCTAGAATTAATCAGAATTCATTAAAGATACATTCATCACCAACACCAAAAAAAATCTTGAAACCAAAAACCTAGCTCACAAATTAAAACCAGCAAGAACCCACATCAAAAGTCAAACCATAAAACATGAATATATTAAAAATAAATTAAAACTCACCAATTATCGAGTTGCTTTTTCTTTAGCATCATTAGAAGGCGAAGAAGAGGAATCATCAGTCCTGGAAGAGGGTAAAGGATTGGATCCCTTGATGATCCAGCCAAGCGCGAAAAACGAAACACCAGCCAGAATAGCAGTGCCCCAAGCGTGAGAATACCATTTACTGTACTGCCTAATAGCAAACCTCCATTGTTCCCTCAGTGTTGCAGGGTCCGGATTTGTTGTCTCGGGTGGGTTCGAGAAATGGACCTTTTGACCCGAGTAATTGCCGTTGCCGGGTTTAATTTCGGTGGGGTTTTTGTTAGATGAAGAAGAAGCAGAAGAAGAAGGAAGGTTTTGGGGATTAGGGTTTTGGGGATCTGACATGGTAAAGCTATGGATGGCTGCTACAAACAAGTGGCTACTTATGTTTGTGCTTTCTCTTTTTGTCGGTTGTCTGGTGGTGTTCTTATCTTTATTGATTTGCCACTTGTCCTTGTGGGAGATAGAGAACTCCCGCCCATGTACTCTTTTTAGTAAGGTAGCCTTGTAACTATGATTGGACACGAGGTGGACTCGGCATTAGGCGCATGATAGAAGATTGTACAGCGCAGTTCGCGGGAAAAAGAAGGCTTAGCTCCAGGGTACCTGGGAGACCAAATAGGGGTGGAGAAGGTAAGAGGAAGTATCTAGTACACTCGTTTCCTACCTGGTTCTCTTTCAATTTCTTCTTTTTATGATAATTAAAACTTATTTCGCCTTGAAATAAAAAATCTTGTCAAGAATCCATCATTATTTTACGCATACCCACTTTCTACTTGTTGATAAAATGCAGAGAAATTAGAAGCTTGGCATGGTGTGTGGCAGAGGAAGCTTGTCTTTTCGTTTTAGCAAGTGAAGAAAATGGGAAGCGAGGCTAAAAAACAAGGCCAACAGCGAAGGATTCAAGTCAAGAGTAAATCGTACTTGCATAGTGGGGACACAAAGCATGTCATAGCTGGCATGGGCCTCATCACTCTTGTCTTTGGTGTCCCTTGGTACCTCATAAACAGAGGTTGGTTTTCTTTTCTTTTGACTCTCTACCATATATCTATGTGGGTTGCTTTAATATCAGTTTTGGATTGGTGGTTCAATGATGAAAAGGAAAGGAGAAGTGAGAGGAAGTGAAAGTTAGAATCTTTTTGCAGTTTTCTTTACTGGGTCGTTAGCATGGCGATGCTGCTTTGTGTTAATTTTTGTTTGCTAAATGGAAAGTATATTTTCAAAATTTTAGATTTCTTTTTCTTGTACTGATTGGGAAGATGATCGACGGTTGAGTTACAGAGAAGTATTGCTTTGTGTTAAAGAGTTAATTACTCAAAGTGCTGCTGCTGTTGGGTTTGATTTGTTTGGTTCCTAAAGAATGTTGCCGAGCAGGAAAGTTTTTCGACTTTCCTGCTTCTCTCTCTTTGTATTCCTTGCTTGTAGATGATATTTTATCAGGGTTGATTTTTTATGCTTCTGAGGCAGTGAGGAGCCATGTAGTAGAAGCTTGGCAAGGTCTCTCAATTTTACGATAGCTAGAACTGATGATTTACTGATTTGTTTGTGTTTACTGGGCATGTGATCGTACACTTCGCAATCAAAATCTTGTCTGTTTCTTTAGTTCATTGGATTGGGTTACAATCTTGATCGGTGGTTGGTATGATTCATGTCAAATCTAAATCTAAATCTAAATCTAAATCTAAATCCACTTTTTTTCTAGATAATATGACTTGGAGCATTGTATTTGCACCAAAAATAAACATTCATATCTCATCCAAATAAAAATAATAATTATTTACAACAAAGTTGGGGAAGGGAGTTAAAATTCATCGAGTACAATGGAATCAATCACGATGAAAGAATTCTAATTAAATAGTAGGTATGAACTAGAAGTTATAATTGATCAAAACAAAGCAATCAATCAAAAGTGTTTGAACAAGTATATATAACTAGAAAATATAATTTCTATTCAAAGTCGTATTCTTCAACATAAGAACTAATTAAAATTCTTAGATTAACCTAGGATTCACGTGTATCAATAAAAAAAAAATAGTTTACATTATAAATTAATAAATATTTTTATCAATATCCAGAATTATTTATATAAGTAGTATTCAAACTTCTATAACAAAATAAATAAGACTAGATACTATTGTAAATGGTGGTAACCCTTTATACTCACTCCTATATTTTTATCAATATTTTCCCCTAGATGGTTTTGTTGTTTTTTTGTTGTTTTTTTTTATTTATTGTTTTCTATTACATTTAGATTATTGTAATCTTTCTTTTTAAACCCCCATTCTTTTTGCATTTATAGATTTATTTTACCAAGTAAGTTGAAGTAATTTCTTGTCGGTCTATCAATCAAGAAATAATGATCAAAATCCATTAAAAAATAGATTATTTATAGATTTGGACAGTAAAAAATCATCACTATTAACTAAAGGTCAGTATTTAATAGAGAGAATATGAGTGATTTGCATAGAAGTATAGATTCAAAATACTTTACTCTATTATTTAATATGCCCAAGCCAATATGCAAGTAAATTGACTAACAAGCCTCTAATCCTCAACATATATAAATTGGTTAGAAACAATAATAAACCTTGGCCTGATGTTTTATTAGAAGTTCTATAGGCATATAAGGCTTCATAGAACACTGCCTTATAAACCTCACCATTTATTCTAACATATGGCTATGATGTTATGTACCTATAGAGCTTAGAGTACAATCACTCAAAAAAATTACATAATTTAAAATATGGCTTATAGTCTCCTAACTATAAGGTCCATGTGTTGTTATCAAAGTTCTCAAAATGAGGTGCCTATCATTTTTGATCAATTGACCAATGGAGAGTTTCATTTTTTATCGATCAACGGTCAATATTTGAAGAAGTATTATCCCTATATAAAGAAAATACTAGAGGATGGCACTCCTGAAAAAATTGGAAGCATAATATTGGTATCACAATCATAAAATTGCTCTAGATTTAAGTTGATTATGATCTGGCCTGAATGGTTAGGCTTTGTTTCCTATTTTGGCTTCAATTTCATATTTCTCTTATTATAATATGAGTTTAAGCTATTATTTACAGTTAGTTTATAGAATTGAACATTGTTGTAGAAATAACTAAAGAACAAGCACACGTAGTGCAGAAAGATGTTCGGAAAAAAAGACAAAACACACCTTGTTTGAAATATTTGATTGGCTTTCAGGTTCGACATCGTCAACCTTTTTTTGTAATAATGTTCATTAACCATGTACATGGATTTGTTCCATCAATTTCAGTATTAAATAATGAGGTATATTTCATTATTTTTTCAAGAGCATTATTTACATAAAAATTAAATATTCACATTGTAATAAGAATAATGATTGTTCATAACCTTGTAAATCAACCTTGTTAAAAGAATCCTGATTGACTAGGAGGTTTGAAAAAGAGGATCGACTAAGAGACTAGGAGTCAAAATCGTTTAATTTATGGTTGAAAAACTGGAGTTCAAAATAGAATAGCATCGAATGCTCATCGTAAGTGTTCAAATACAATACAAAATATTACGTGTACAAATTAAGTTCAACCTTCTAAAAAGCATCTCAAAGACATTATAACATGGTCTACTGAGAAACTCAGACAAGAAATTTTTGTCGGCACACAAAGGACAAATTATAAACCGACTAGCAAGTTCTTTCTACCATATTATGGGGGGCACTAATTGTTGATAAATTCCTCGAAAGGTTATTTCCGAGTTTCTGCTTTCTTCTGCTCCCTGGCTGAAAAACACAGTTTTTATCATTTACATGAAAATTAAAAAAAAAAAAATGGAGGGAAAAGCAATTTCTCCAAGGGTCACTGAGTCTTACCAGCCTTTTCTTCTTCTCGCTTTCTAGCAGCTTCTACCCTTTGCTGGCGTATGAGACTTAAACGTTCTGCATGAAGAAAGGATCGTGAAACTTAGATGGAGAAAAATGACGGCTGGAAATAATAGGGGAAGGAAAGAAATTTCCTTCAACCAATGCCATGCCCATCTCACACGAACATGTATTGCTATCTAAAGAGATTGAGCTGTAAATATAGTTAGAGAATAATATTGGTTGAAGTATCCTTAATTATCTTCAACCCATGTTCAAAAACATAATATTCTACATTAGAGCCCCAAGAAAATATAATATCTTACCTAAGTCTTTCCTAGCTTGATCTGTTTTCCCTTGTTCTTGCAGCCTCATATATCGCTCATGAGCCCTTTGTTTCTCTATCTCCTCCCTGCAAACAGATTGAAGCAAGCAGAGTCAAACAAAATTTCTTCAGGTACAATCTAGATTCCAAAGATCGAATCCTAAAAGCAAGATATTATATCCTGTTTTGGCAGGGCCATAACAGGGTAATAGTTTTTTCTACATCTCACTAAAGAGTTCCTTCTTCAATAGAAGATACGCAAAGTCCCATTCACTAACCTTTCACGCCTTGAAAGCTCTGTTGTTTTCCCCATCTGAAAACACCAAATAACAACTTTACTTCTCAATTTAATTTGATCACAGAAAACTTAGAAACAACAATGTTTCTGAAACTTACATCAACATCTTTAGCTTTCAAATTCTTTGCTTTCACCATATTAGGATTTTCAATCTGAATAATACCTTGAGTTCCTTTCCGCTTTTGCTACACATCATTCAACAATAAAACAAAAGGTAGTTTCTGATTAACAAGCCATTCAAAATAATAAATTAAAATAAAATGCAATTGACGCGTGATTATTTACTAACATCAGAATCATCTTCGGATTCCTCTTCAGATTCCTCTTCCTGTTTTTCCTCTTCATACTCAGCTTCCTCCTATATATTTTAAAGACAATCTCTCTCACACAGTACTGACTTTAATTAACAAGACTATTATTTAAAAATATAACTACTAATCAGAGCTGAGAGACAGACTCGTTTAAACGTTCGAGGACGTGTTGAGGTGCCAGCAACTGCAATATATTACAAAGCCAAAAAAACAAAGAAAGAAAGAAAGAAAAGTCAGGAAATTCTTAATTCACCAATCACATTACATGCTAAAAAAAATTCTCCTGAAAATTGAAAAAACTATTGCAACCTAAAAATTAGCCAAACCCATATATAATTGTAGCTGAAACCAGACATTGATATAAAAAAGCAGAATAGAATCCATCATCGAAGGCCAACATGCTTAGTTTTTCAAATAAAAAGTATACACACACACACACACCTAAATAATTAGAAGATGTATTTTCAAACAACAGGAATCAAATTTTTTTAAAAAAAAAAATCTTTTAAGCATAATAAATACATCGAAATAAGCAACAGAATAATCAAGTTCTCAGTGAAGTGAGTCCAGATAGATCCAATGAAAAAAATAAAAGAAACCCACAATTTAAACGTTTTTTTTTTAAAAAAAAAAGGGCCAATCTTACGCATCTGTTCGGGGGTAGAGAACTGGCGGTGACCGGTAGGCTTTCCCTTGAACTTTCCTCTTCCCATCTTGACAAACCAAAACAGTAAATATTAAGTAAAAAGGAAAAGGAAAGGAAAGTTGAGAGAAGGGGGATGGATTGTTGGCCTTTTTATTTATTATGATCAGCAGGAGGACGGATCTGCTTGATTGAAAGTGGAAGGAAGAATATTCTCTTTTTTTAGAAAAAAAGAATATCTTTAATAATGGATAGGTTCCAAAAGCAAAAACCCTAGTGGAACAAATTTGGACCAGCTTGTAGTAGTTGTGTTGAAGGAGCTTCTGTGTCTGTTTTGTCCACAATGGTTTCGATTACTGCGCCGAGGACACGTAGTAGATTTATTGATCAGACGGTAGAGGAGAGATGTATGATAGAAGCACGGCAAGGCCAGGGAGAGGAGAGAGATGTCAACAACATCAATGTCGGGCCAAGCCCAAAACAGCTCGACCCATTTCTGAGTAATCCGCGATCCAAATGTTCAAGAAAGATTGCAAGTGGTCATTTGTTTGTTCCATTTTCTGTTGGAGCTTGAAATCACAGTCAACAGAAAGAAAAAGACTGAACAATTCTTGATCCACTTCTTCTATATAGAAACCTAACTCGGTGGTATGAAGCCTCCGGGGATTTGTTTTTATTTTTATGGTGAAATAATGGTGGAATTCAATACCCTGCAACGAGGTGGGAGGATCAGGATTGTTTGGTTTATTATAGATATAACGATTTGGTCTCGGTGTAGGTTTTTATTATATATCAATAAATTGTGAATTTTAATTTGTTGATGTTGTTTTGTTAAATTGAGAATTTTATGTCTTGACATTGTTTTTAAATTATGAGATTTAATATGTTGGGTTTTTATATTTTGATATGTTAACATTGTTGTTAAACTGTCAATTTTAATATGTTAGATATTTTAATTTTTGAATTTTAATGTGTTGATATTTTTTAAATTGTGGATTTTTTATTTTATTTTAAAACTGGGAATTTTAGTGTGAATATTTTGTACAATTTGTGTGCATGCATTTTTTTTTATTGTACACTTAATTTTTGTCATGATGAATTTTACTTATGTATTTTAGGAGTGTTTTACATATAAAAAAATAACAAAAACATAAAAATCTATATATATATATCATGTTATTGTCGTTTTCTCGATTTTTTATTGGGTCAAAGCCCATTTGTTTTTATTTTATCATCTGCATGAGTCTAGTGCCCATTTCGTCCAAAATAATAATAATAATAATAATAATAATAAATATTCTTTGTTTTAAAAAATATGTTTTGTTAGTTGTGATCTTTGATATAGTAAACTTAAAGCAAGCTGTTATTTTGGAGGTTAATGAGGATTAACCCATCTTTTATTTCTTTTTCTGACAATTATTTTATTTAGAATATTCTAAGAGACTATTAACATTATTGTTACTTGAACTATATTTTTCAGTGCAAAAACAAATCTAGGTGTAGCCTATAGTGTATTGGGTGTCTATAGCTAATAATATATACTAGTAAGTGTGTTTGAGTGTCTTAAGTGTGTTTGAGAATGTAATTGTAGTTACTTAAAAAAATTTTATTCGTTGAAATTGAATTTAAAAAATTTCTATCATAAAACTAAACTAAAAAATAATATAAATTTTGAAATTATATAATATATAATGCATTTCCTATTTGAATTCATAATTACTATAGATTTGAAAGAAATAATATTCTATCACTTGATTTTGTAATTTTATTAAAAAAAATGCTTGATTAAAAAAGCAATAAAAATTCAAATAATGCATGTTAACTCCTATACTATTATTATTATTATTATTATAGTTTTCTTATTATTATTTTTGTTTTTATATTGTGCCAAAAATATTCAAAATACATCTTAAATCAAAAATTATGATACAAGTTTAAATAAAAATAATTTACAATAAACACATGCTAAGAAATTGCAATTCAAAGTTCTTCATTAAAAGTTTTTCTCATGTATTTCATTTTAGCACCATTACCTAAACTAAAAAGTTTGAACACCGCACTGAGGCTTGTAGCCCAGCGGTCTTGGCAGGATTTCCCTGCCTATGCATCCTGGGTTCAAGCCTCAGCGTGCACGCCTGTCATCCCCGCGGTGTCTTACCTACCTACTGGGCTTGCAGGGTGTTCAATGGGTTCAGGAATTAATCGTAGTGCGCGTAAGTTGACCCGGACATCCCGGGTTATAAAAAAACAAAAATTTGAACAACCCTCCAAATTTTGCATAATTCTGTCAGGTTGATCACACATCTGTGCAAAATATGCAATAAAATTTGCATGATCTAATCTACTTATCTTCCCTTTTCTCTCTAGGCCTACATTTGTTTCCAAAAGCTGCATGAACTATACACATCATACATCCATTGAGCAATATACTTCATCGAACTGGCCTAGCCAACGCAAAATTGGCATCCGAATTAACTGACACCAACAGCTCTATCAAAATTACCTCATTCGGGAAGTGGATCTTGAGGCCAGGTTCAATAAATCCTGCTCATAAAATACCAGGATGTAAGCAGCAAATAACACCCCCCAAAAAGAAAAATAAAAAAAAAACGAAGACAAAGATAACGAATTCTTACCAGGGGATAAATTTCGTCCACCATAAAGCTCCTTTGCTAGGGGATTGGCTGCCCAATGATTCACACCTACCCCGCTTGTAGGTTGGAAACCGACAATTTTCCCATCAGTTGACAAAACCACCTAAAATTGAACCACCACAAAAACAGCAGATCAATAATGTGGAATAGTTGTTCAAGCATGACAATGAAGAAAGAAGACATGAACCATGATGTTTTAACCCAATAACGCAAAAGTAAAAATAATTTCAGAGTTGCCCTTGCGTTGGGGG
>Ga0307517_10013174_pt1 | contig 11261 bp, 15 predicted proteins | sample 23_EM_MG_FD_194515 | JGI IMG/M metagenome (GOLD analysis project Ga0307517, IMG submission 194515) | Populus trichocarpa ectomycorrhiza microbial communities from riparian zone in the Pacific Northwest, United States - 23_EM | ecosystem: Host-associated > Plants > Roots > Unclassified | place... | reverse complement strand
CATCAAGTCAAACTTTATACATAATCCTTGCACCTTAAGTTAACAACTTGAAGCTTGATTCATCTAAAAATAACGATGACAAAGGATGGACTTTAATCATGTGTGGAAGAGGATGAAATAAGCATATGCAGATGACAAAGCCATCTATAATGAGAATCTCGATGGTGAGGAAGCTAATTAATGAGCTAATACGCCGAAATATTCGATGAAAATCCATACCAGTTAGAGATGAGGTTTTTCCAGCTCAAACATTAAGAAAGCCCGTTACACTGAATGAGTACATGCCAAGGGAGATGAGAAGGATGGAAAATGTATTTGTTGCTTGCTATCATGCTGATGAAGAGAAAACTCCTACTAAAAAGGTCATGACGGAAATTCATGATGACTTTTCAAACTTGCCTCACAATGTATGCACCACAGAGATATCTTTCAATGATGAAGACCTGTTGCTTGGATCAAAACTCCATAGTAGACCTCTTTTTATTAAAGGATATGTCGATGAAAAGATGGTGAATTGTATCTTGGTAGATGATGGTTCGACTGTCAATATATTACCTATTAAGACCATGAAAGAGCTCAAGATTCCTATAGATGAACTCTTCCCAACTCATCTGATGATTCAAGGCTTTAATCAATGAGGGTAAAACACAATGGGAAAGATAAAACTTATGATACACATGGAAGAATGGAATCCAATGTATTTTTCCATGTCATTACAACATGCTACTTGGACGACCATGAACACATGAAAATGGCATCGTCTCTTTAACGCTCCACCAATGTATTAAGTAATGTTAAGATGGACAAGTGGGAAAGATAATGACAAACACCAATCTCTTTACCATAGCTGAAACCCAATTTACCGATGCAAAGTTTTATTTTAAGTCAACTATGATGAAAGAACTATGATCCCCACTTAACCATCAAAGAAAGGAAAAAGTTGACTCTAAAAGCTCAAAAGGGCATAAGTTATTTACAAATGAATGAGTGAGTCATCCAATAAAGAATAAAGGAAAAGAAAAGGTAGTAGAAAACTTTGTAAATTATAAGGTATCACGTAAAGCCATAGTACTATAATATATCCTAGTATCAATAAGAAAAGTGGGTCAATTTTATTTTACTAAAGATGAAGAGAAGATCAACAAGGGGCTTGAAAGCTTTACCTTACCATCTACTAATCTCGCATTGAATAATGTTTTAAAACCTTTATTAAAAGGGTTTGTTCATCAGACTGAGTTGATGGTTACAAATCTTGAAAGACTCCTTAATAAACAAGCGAACAACTTCGATCCCAATGCTTGTAAACTTTTAGCCAGGGCTGGTTATAGTCATGAGGACATCAATAAGTTAGTAAAGAAAGAAAACTTCTGGCAAAACTTTAAGGGTTAGTCTTGGATAGGAGTCTTCCACATTGCTTTATTTTCAGATTAGTAAAGAAGCCTTGTGATATATAAGTTTGGAATAAGTGAAGGACAAACAACAAAGTCAGCCTACACCTCTTGAAGATTTAGTTTGGGATCATCTTGGTGTGACTACAACTCATGCTTCTGTTTTTGTTAGGATTAAAACCTAAAAGAATGGAAGAGCACTAAAATATACATCAGTCTTCACAAGACTTGTATAATCCAAGTTAAAAGATGACAAACATATACTCGATCATTAACCAAATTTGATGGAGGGTTCAAAGGATTCTCGTAGCCAAATACCTTTACGTATGAAGAGACAATGCAAATGGGTGGTGAGTGCTGAGGCGATATGGAAAGGGAAAAAATTACAATAATGATCACAAACCCCTCTAATAAAGAGAAAGAAGATGAAATAATATATCTCACTTTAAATCACATCACTATTGAAGAAGATGATAATGATGAGCTTATCATTAAAGAAGATGTTGAGGAGGCTCTGCCCTCCTTTAAATCAGAAAATAAGCCAACAATGGATGAGCTTAAAGAGATTAACTTAGGCACCGTTGAAAACCTGCGCCCAACTTTTATCAATGCAAACATATCACCTGAAGAGGAAATGAATTACATGGAACTTTTGATAGAGTATCGAGATATCTTCGCTTATCCTATGATGAAATGTCAGGTTTAGACCCAAAGGTTGTTGTCCATCAATTAGTAGTAAAAAATAGGAGAAAACTTGTAAAACAAACCCAACGCCACTTTCATCCTGTACTCATCTCACAAATTAAGGCTAAGTCAGCAAATTTATCCAAGCAAGTTTCATTCGTGAGGTTAAATATCCTACATGGATTTGAAATATCGTGCCGGTAAAAAAGAAGAATGGAAAAATCCGTGTTTGAGTGGATTTTTGAGACCTTAACAATTTTTATCCCAAATATGACTTTTCATTTCCAATTACCAAGATCATGATCGACGATACCATAAGCCATGAGAGATTAACCTTCATGGATGGTTCATCTGGCTATAATCAAATTTGAATGGTTCCCACAGATGAGGAGAAGATAGCATTTCAAACTCTTAAAGGGATATATTGCCATGAAGTCATACCTTTTGGCTTAAAGAACACATGTGCCACTTATCAAAGGGCGATGCAGAAGATTTTTGATGATATGCTTCACTAACTGGTTGAATGCTACATTGATGACCTCGTGGTGAAATCAAAAGAAAAGGAAAATCATTTGCAAAATCTTTGTTTGGTATTTGAACGGTTATGTTGATTCTAACTAAAAATAAACCCACTAAAAAATGCATCGGTGCGTCCTTGGGCAAATTCCTAGGATTTATAGTTCGATATCGAGGAATTGAGATTGAGAGAATGTTGGAGCTAAAAAACATCCTCGAGTTGAAAAGTCTCCAAGGAGCCTATATACAAAGATTCATTTCTAACTTAGCGGGTTGATGTCAACCATTCACCCACTTGATGAAGGATACATCATTTTATTAAGACGAAACTTGTACTAATTCGTTCAACAAGATTAAAAAGTAGTTGAATCCACCTGTTTTACAAGCATCGATACCAAGACGCTATTTATCCTCTATATTGCGGCTCATATGTGTTCCTTGGGAGTGTTATTATCATAACAAAATGATGAAGGTAAGGAAAGTGCTCTTTAATATCTTAGTCAGATGTTAAATGGGGTTGAACTGAATTATTCTCCGATAGAGAAGACATGTCTAGCAATAATGTTTGCGATAAAAAAAAGTTAAGGCATTACCTTCAAGCATATTCAGTATGACTAATCTCTCGAGTTGACCCTCTCAAGTATATCATCTCAAGGCCAGTACTATCAGGAAAATTGGCAAAATAAGTTTTATTGCTTCAAGAATTTGAAATTATCTACGTCTCACAAAAGGCGATCAAGAGGCAAGCATTAGTTGATTTTCTCGTTGATCATCCTATTCTCGATGAATGAAAGTTCTCTGAAGACTTGCTTGATGAGAATATTTTGTTTATTGAAATGTTAGAACCATGAAAAATATTCTTTGATGGTGCAGCATGACAAAATAAAGCCAAAGCTAAGGTAATATTCATCACACCAGAAGAAGAGGACTTGTTTTTCTCCTTTTCACTTACCTTGTTCCAATAAGATGGTTGAATATCATGCTTTAATTCTTGGGTTGGAAATGGTGATGAATATAAAGATGTCTCACCTTAAATTTTTTAGGGATTCTCAATTAGTTATTAGATAACTCCTCTCACTTTATAAAGTCAAGAAGCCAGAATATCTCATATCACAAGTACGCATTAAAACTAATGACATCACTTGATTGTGTCACTTTAAAACATGTACCATGAAAAGAGAATAAGAAAACCGATGCCTTAACAAATCTGTCGTCAACATTAGCATCATGTAATGAGGAAATAAAAGTCCTTTTATGTCAAAGATGGGTCATTCCACCGATGACTCATGACATAGAAAAGAAAAAACAAGTGAGTGCAATTTCTATTTATAAGATAGAAAAAGAAAACTGGTGCCAACTGTTTTTCCACTATTTGAGACATGGTAAACTATCGAAAAACCAATGCTATATGACAGAGATAAGGCAAAGAGCTTCTCACTTCATATACTTTCAAGGCACTCTTTAGCGACACTCTTTTGATGGAGTCCTTTTATGTTGTCTCAAAGAAGAAAAAGTTACAAAAGCACTAGAAGAAACACACTAAGGTATTTATGAAGCACACTAATCAGGTCCTAAACTTCACTTTTGAATTAAAAAAAAAGGTATTACTGGCCTACAATGGTGAAAGAATGCATAAACTATGCTAGAAAATGCTAAAGTTGTCAATTACATGCTAATTTGATCTACCAGCCACCTGAGCCTTTACACCCGATAATTGCTTCTTAACCCTTTGATGCTTGGGACTTGATGTGGTAAAGCCATCGCTAAAAAGATTTGAGGGGCATCTTTACATAATGGTCGCAACAAATTACTTCTCAAAGTGGGCAGAAGTTGCAACATTAAAAGAGGTCAAGAAAGAGATAGTTGTAAACTTCATTCAAACAAATATCATCTATCATTATAGGGTACCGAGATATATCATAACTGATAATAGAAAAGAGTTCTACAATACAATAATGAACAAGTTGTGTGCATAGTTTGGTTTCAAACAACATAACTCTTTTATGTACAATGCTTTGACTAATGGCTTGACAAAAACTTTTAACAAGACCTTATGCAAAATTCTAAAAAAAGGTGATGAATCGCTCAAAAAAGGACTAGCATGATATAATTGGAGAAACGTTATGGGCTTGTCGTACTACATTCTGAACGCCAACTCAAACTACTCCATATTCCTTAGTATACAGGGTTGAAGTTGTTCTTCCACTATAATGTCAAATTTCATCTCTAAGAATTGTGATCCAAGAAGTACTCTCCGATGAAGATAATGTTCGTCTATGCCTAAAAAAACTTGAAACTTTAGATTAAAAGCATCTTGAAGCAGAACAACGATTAAAATATTATCAAGCCCGAATTTGCAGAGCTTTCAACAAGAAGGTGTAATCGCGCTTATTCCAAGTAGGAGATGTTGTCATGGTATTACGATGCCTAATAATCATGTCAAAACACATAGGCAACAAGTTCTTCTCCAAATGGGATGGTCCTTATGTGGTTCAAGAAGTCTACACGAATGAAGCTTACAAAATCATCAATAAGAATAGATTGAGGATTGGGCCTATCAATAGCAATTCTTAAAAAGATATTATGCTTGAAATTTGATATAATTTCTGGTCCACATGAGGTAAAACTGCGAACTGCATAAAAAAAAAAAGAAAAAAAATTGAACAGCATTATAACTTGATCCTTTACTCATAAAGGTACGTAGGCAACTTGAAACTCGTTTTAAGTAAAGTCACGCAAGAAAATATAATTGACAAAAAAAATCTTTTGAACGACGTTATGACCTAATCCTTTATCCACAAAAACACGTAGGCAATTTAAAAATTATTCTAAATACAGTTGTGCCATCCTTTAAAACTATTTGAACCAATATGATTGTTCGCACAAAAAAAAGGGGTAAAAAAACTTGAGAACACAATCATAACATAGAAACTTAAGTAACAAGATGCAAGCATGGGAAAAATATAGATTTTATTAATAGAAAGAAGAATTTTATTACATAAAGTGTGTATTCTCAATATAAAGTCATAAGCTAGTTTTACCAAAACTAAAAAGCATTCCAAAGCATGAGAAACTATCGATATACTATGGTTTCCAACTATGTCCTTTTAACCCTTTTTATTTGGTCTCTAATAATCCCTTTAATTTTTGAAGAATTATTGCGTTAATTGCACTTATCAAAGGGGAAGTGGATATTGTGGTGATCTCTGCTCGAATACCAAACGTGATTACTTTTATCTTAGAAAGCTCTTCATCATGCGCTTTGAGGGATGACTCTAACTCGGTCTTTTTGCTCTGCAGCTCCATCATTACTTCCTATATTTTTTTTTATCTCAGCATGAGTGATGGAAATAGATCTAGATGCCTCATCCTCAAAAGCTTTAGAATTTTTTAGCGGCATTTCAAGCTTTTCACTGTTTAAGGCTTGTTGCACTGATGTCATCATAGTAGATAGTAAAGACTCTAAGTGGATAGGTTTTTTAGCATCTATAATCACCTTAGTCACTATTCTTCTGATAGAAGAACAATCAACCTTTATATCTTATATGGAGTGGAGGATCTTCTCAACTTCACCAGCTAAGTTAGGAATATAATGGACCAGTGTGCAAACAATCTTATTTCTGATGCTCTCCCAACACTTAACAGCAAATTCAGATCTTGTATCACCTATTATGTCATTAACATAATATCTAGTAACTCTCGAAGGCTCAAAGGCAATAGTAAGTCCAGGAGTATGCAAGTTAGTCCTTATATTATTAAGGACTAGTGGAGGTGGTGTTGTAGATTGATGATTAGACTGCTCATGTGGTAAACTAGATGAAGGATAAGAGTTTCCAATCCCAACATCTAAAATATTGAAGGGATTAGGGCTAGAAACAGAAGCAACACTTATTTCTAGCCCAATATACATATCAAAGTCATTCCTCAAGTCCTATTAACCAAGCTAAAACAAAGAACAACAAAAAAGGGAAGGTTAATATATGATAAGTAACATGAATTTAAGAACAATGAAAGTGTCAAACCAATTCATCAATATTATTTGGCATGATTGATGCACTAAGGACTCCATGAAAAAAAACTCAGTTCGCAAGGATTGAACACCTTCTTGGTATGTTTTAAATGTTTCCAATGATGGTTACTATCTTCATGTTCATTATCCTCAACATGTAAAATTGCTTTAACATCGTCTTATTTCTCCTCCTACAGACATATTATTGTGAGCATCTTAATAAAAAAATAACGAGGCACATAAAAAAGGCAAGTGTTCATTTACCAATTGTGGAGAAAAGGATTATGCATTCCCTTCCTTTACCCCTGAGGAGTTAATGGATTTCTTCTTGAGATGTTCTTTTGCAGCATTCACTCCCTTCGTACTATGAATCATAATTTATGTCTTTTTTATGTGGGCACATGTTTGGGTACCTTTTTCCTTGCCTAAATCAACATTAACTGCCTTATTGTCTCTTTTATGGGTAGGAGAAATTCTTTTCTTTTTTATTAAGCTAGGGTCATTCTTTTTTTTTTTTTGCCCCCGGGAATACTGTAGTAACATCAGTAGGACTTTTGAAAATGACTTTCATCTCAGGAGGACAAACTTTGAACCACTCTAAAATCCATCAGTCCATGTAGAGTTTAGTCATCAAAGGAAGTCAAGTACTTGGAGGCAACAGAAGCTTGCACAGAGAATAAGTGTTCAGTTTAGTAAAGTTATGCCAAAGTTGAAACACATCTTTTAAGGTTGGAATCCCAGTTCTCCTTCCAAAGTCATAGGGAATATGTTGGCAAAATCCAAACTATCTACTAAATCTATCAGGACAATAGGGCTTAATAATAGAAGTATCAACATAACAGAGAGTCAAATAGCCGAATCAAATACATATAAAGTAGTCACTCTTGAGGACCGATAAGTTGTCATCATCATGCAAGACAACCACTTTAACCAGGGGAAGTAATGCACGATATATGATTCTCTTAGGATTTCTGAAAAGAGCATTAGCTTGAGATTCATTAAAATGTTTTGCTAACCCCTCGCCAGTATTTTTTCATCCCAACTGACTTAACAGGGCTAGTGGCTGTTTGATGAGTGCCAAATTTTTCTGTAAGCCAACTGCTGAGAAAATAAATAAGAAAAGGGATGTCTCATGCAATCACACCTAATACATATTGGATCTTCTTTAGACCTTTGGAAATACTTGCTAGAACTGGTATCGCGAGAGATTGCCTCTCAGTAGTCATCATAAATGCTACTTTGAAAGTATTAGGATGAATGAAACCAAAATCTTTGCTAGGAAATATAAATTTACATAGCCAACATGAAAGAAAAGCCACTGAAGAAACTTCATCATGAATATGAGAAGGGACTTTAAGCTTTTTGAGAAGATGTATGAAATTGCTAAAGCGAATACTAGATTTGTTGATTGAGCCAGATGGATAAGTAATCTTATTAGATTCACTAGACTTACTCATAGAGAAAGACACCTTGTATCTAAAGTCATCTCGAAACCAAAAATCTACCCAATCTTGAAGAGTCATTACATAGTCACATTCTTTATGAAAGGCAATGAATAGATACTTGCAGCTTTTTGGAAGAAAATAACATCTTTTATTATTAGCTTAATTAAGTTCATCAACACAAAGGATGACTTCATCATAAAAAGTGCAAAAAATAAAAGGATTTCAATGGTTGTAGAAAGAATAGATAACATTCATCTGCTAGTTATATGTAAGAAAAGATGCAAAAATGGTTTCTCGATTATGTGCCCTCTTAAGGATTGGCTCGTAGTGTTTCAAAATATCTTTTGTTCATTCCTAATGCTTAAGAGTATACTTAAGTGCATCAAAAATTGAGAAGTAATCCTTGTAAGTAGCGTCTCCAGCACGTTTGTGGTAGTCTAATAGTGGCAGATCAACTGGAAAAGTTGTCGAATATGGAAAAGAGGACTGAAGTTGTAAAACTTCTTGAGGAAACAACTATGACTATAAAGTTCATAAGAAGTCTCCAATGACCATAAAGTTAAATGCTTGATTCTTTTGGAAGACCACTTCTTAGCGAATGGATTAATAACCGGTTTGTATACGCGAAGGCTTGTCTAACAATACTTCTCCTCAATTACTAAGAACTTTTTAGAGGAAGAAGAAGAATTCCTGAAAGTCACCATCTAAAAAAATTGTGTATTAAGTGCATATTTAAAAGAAGGGATAAGGAACAAGATTACAAGTCCAACGATGCTTATAAGTCCAAATATATATATAGCCGGTGCTACTGGTAAAGAAGAAAGATGGCAGTTGATGATTTTGGACAGACTACTGTTCACTTAACGTCGCCACTGTCAAAGATCGTTTTTCCATTCCAAACAGTTGACGATATGTTGGAAGAATTATATAGTGTCACTTACTTTACCAAGTTAGATATTAGAGCCGGCTATCATCAAGTAAGAGTAAATCCTTTCAATGTTATTAAACTACTTTCTGTACTCATAACAGCCATTACAAATATCTCGTAATGCCTTTTGGCCTTTGTAACGCACCCTTAACATTCGAGGCCATCATGAACTCAATATTTCAGCCTTACCTTTGAAAGTTCGTTTTGTTTTTTTTTTTAATGATATTTTGGTCTATAGTCCTACTTGGAATGAGCATTTGTTGCATGTTAGACAAATGTTGGAAACTTTACGACAACACCAATTGTTTGCCAAGACAAGCAAGTGCGTGTTTGGCCAAGAGGAACTGGAGTACTTGGGCACATTGTCACACATTAGGGAGTGAAGGTTTATAATAGTAAAATTGCAACCATGGTCGCATGGCCACCCCCTACTATTATTTCTGAGTTTCGTGGTTTTTTAGGCCTAACAGGGTATTACAAGAAATTCATTTAAAACTACGGCATCATAGCACAACCCCTAAACAATCTGCTCAAGAAGGGAAAATTTGGCTGGAATGAAGAAGCCGACACAACCTTTCTGGTTCTCAAACAAGCAATGACAACTACGTCTACGTTAGTTATGCCTAATTTCAATGACTCTTTCACCATTAAAACCGATGCATTTGGGGACAGAATTGGCACAGTTTTGTCACAGCAAGGCAAACTGATAGTGTTCATGAGTCGAGCATTGGGGGTTACAAAAAAATCCTGGTCTACTTACACCAAGGAGATGCTGGCCATTGTAGAGGCCTTACACTTATGGCGTCCTTATCTCCTAGGAAAAACATTCTTCATTCTCTCACCGACCAGTGTAGCTTGAAATATTTCTTAGAGCAATGTGTGGGTACGCTTGAACAGCAGAAGTTGGTAGTCAAGCTTTTGGGCTATGATTACGAGATTCTTTATCACTCAGGTTGTGAGAATTCAGCAGCGGACGCCCTCTCACGCAAGTCTGGTAGTCTAGTTCTTCACCATCTGCATATGCCGACAGTGACCGTATGGGATGAAATTCAAAAGGCTTATGTGAGAAACTCTTACGTCCAATCTCTAACTCGCCTAGCCAAGGATCAACAACCTGCACCGTATGTATGGCGTAATGGGTTGTTGTTCTTTAAAGGAAGAGTGGTCATACCTTCTCAGGCAGCATTACAAGCGCAATTACTCCATGAAATGCATGATACGATAATTGGAGGACACTCTGGGGTCTTCCAAACGTTCAAGAAACTAGCCCAACAATTCTACTGGCCTAAAATGTACTAGGCGGTGCAAGAGTATATCAAAAAATATGGTTGTTGACCATTTGAGTAAGTCTTTTCATTTTCTATCCTTAACTCATCCTTTTACTATTAAAGTCGTGGCTGAACGGTTTGTAAAAGGAGTCATTAAATTGCATGGCTTACCCAAGTCCATCATCAGCGATCGGGACCCTATTTTTATTAGCAAATTCTAGCAGGAGTTCTTTCACATGTCAAGAACCAAACTACAACTCAGTTCCGCCTATCATCTGCAAATGGACGGACAAACTGAAGTTGTTAATCGCTATGTTGAGCAATACCTCTGGAGTATGGTTCATTAGTGGCTGTGCAAGTGGAGCAACTACCTTCCATGGGCTGAGCTATGGTACAATACAACTTATTATGCGTCCACGAGAATGACCCCTTTTCAGGCACTATATGTACGTTTACCTCCTGCAATTCCCATTTACCATAATGGGTGTTCTTCCGTGCAGGAAGTAGACCAAAGTTTAGAGGTTTGAGACGAGCTATTTCGACAACTCAAACGCAATATGGAAACTTCCATTAATTGCGTGAAGCAAATTATGGATAAAAAACGTTGGGATTTTCCTTTGAAATTGGGGATCCAATGTTTCTTCAGCTGCACCCCTACATGCAACATACCACCTTCAATCGAGCCCACTAGAAGCTAGTTAGTTGCTTATACGGACCATATCTAGTGATACAAAAAATTAGGGTTGTCGTGTACAAATTTCAACTGCCGGAAGGTGCCCGCATTCATTCTGTCTTCCATGTATCACTCTTAAAAAAGTACGTCAGTGAGTTTGCAACGCCTTCAAAGGAGCTGCCGCCCGTTACTTATGACGGGGCAGTTATACTCGAACCTCAACATATCCAGGACACTTGTTGGGTCAAACGAGGAAATAAATTTGAAGAAGAAACTTTGGTCTAGTGGAAGCATCTACCAGTCGAGGATGTCACATAGGAGACCTATCAATCTTTACTTGAACGATTTCC
>Ga0307517_10013173_pt1 | contig 11261 bp, 15 predicted proteins | sample 23_EM_MG_FD_194515 | JGI IMG/M metagenome (GOLD analysis project Ga0307517, IMG submission 194515) | Populus trichocarpa ectomycorrhiza microbial communities from riparian zone in the Pacific Northwest, United States - 23_EM | ecosystem: Host-associated > Plants > Roots > Unclassified | place... | reverse complement strand
CCTAATCCCGGACCCGTCGTATTGTGGTCTCTGTCCCATGATCAAGATTTGAATTGGAATTACATTTGACACTTATATTCTAGGTGCACTCATCCCTTAACATTAACATCGACGTTATCCGGGGCATCCAACCCCTGCGATGTTAAACGACACATCGCTCTTCGGAATTGAATGTATCCCATGCACGTGTTTGATCTTCCCTCAAGATGTACCATCCACTCCTCCGCCAATGCCCGATTAACCCCGTTTGAAGTGCTCTAAACTCGAGGATGACAATTGAATTCGGTTTGGTGCTTGTTTTTGTCTTCATCCTTTACCGCTAATACTTACGTAGTATTCGTCGCCTTCCTGTCGCAGATGTGTGCTTTATAACCCTCTCTACTGCTCGCATGCATCACCCAACGCGCGTTCTATGTCGCAATTGGAATGGACGCCGCCCACCACCCTACCCTCGGCTCTCTAGGATATTGGGAATTCAGGTGACGATAGAGGGTAAGCTCTTTCATTGCTGGTGGTGCATTGGATGACTCGGTCGGAGATAAAGCCCGGTCGTATGTATCCTGCGATGCATAGCGATACACAAGATTATGGGCCTGGGTTAATAGTGTTTCGAACGAAGGTAGCTCGATCTCGTTTGGAAATCAAAGTGGAATTCTATGAAGGGGCTGTACCTCTTTCAGTGCTATTTGCCTTTTATTGACACCGTTTTGGTTCTTTTGTATCGTCAGTCTGATTTCTCTCCTATCTTTTTATGTTCATTTTTTCTTGGGTCAAATGGGGGAAAATTTGACGGAAACTACGTGTTGGAAGCTAATGTATGTGAGTGGAGGTTCGTAAAATCGACCCACCCTTGCACTGACACAACGGAGAAGAAACTCATTTTGTGTCCAGAATCTATGGTCGTTGGGCTCGCTGCATCAGAGAGCAAGTTCAAGTTCAACCGTTCACTTCCTGTTTAGCTCCCGTCAACATCCACGCGGCCATGTTGAAATCGACGAAAGGGCCGAGATATTCGTGCACCTATCAAGTCTTGTAGACGCCAATCTTCGCAGCTGTGTTCGCCAACCTCACCGAACCTCGAATTGGGAGGCGGTGCCAATGAAAGCGGCTCAACTGCCGCACAATGAGAGGAATTGCGCTAGCGCGGTAGGCTGTTCCTCCTGTAAATTTACTCAATCTCCTCATCAGTGACGTGTCCTAGTTCAGAATATATATATTCGTCAACGAGAAGTAGGACCATCCTACCCCCCATCTCTTCTACGCGACTGGTGTGGATAGACCTAGCCAGTGGTGTTGATTCGTATTATGTTGATTCGTACCTATGGACACCTCAATGCTTCGTGCAGCCTAGGTGGGAAGAACGATCAATTCAATCGGCATAGAACGGTGGCGATAACGAACTCGAACAAATGGTACTCGCTATCGTATTCGAGTCTTCATTCCCACTTGAATGCCGGATAAACACATGGGTATTAGATCACATCGATCTCGATGATCTGTATACGACGACGTTGAGCGGCCAGAAGACGAATAGGAGGGATGGAACAAGTTGACAGACGGGCAGAGAAACGGATTTGCCAGTCCATGACAGAGGGCGGCAGTGAAAAGGTGCGTACTTGGTTCATGCTATCTCCATGCTGCTTCAGACTCAGTACCTCCAACAGTGCGGCCCGTCTTGTACCCCAGAGGTCGTTAGCGAGTGAAAATTTGAACAAAAACGCCACGACTTATCGCTTGGTAACCTCCACGTATATTACCCTCCTCCCGTATCCCCTCTGCACACGACGAACGGGATAGCCACTTGGCGACAGCATACACTTGACCAAAGGTCTTCTCGATCTCGGAACTCCGTACGTACTGCAGGAAGACGATCTCGAGGAATGCGATTAACAAGGAATGCCGACACGAACTGAAAAAGCGATGTTGCTAGAGTGCGGGTGTTGGCTTTCGTTATGAGGAGCAGCGGGTCTGGGTGCAATAAGGTTGATATGATAGTTATTTCTTGTCCAAGGAGATACTGACTTTTCGAATTGGAACAGGAGCAAAGCGGCGGCCACCGGCGGTTAGTACGGTGAATGATTGGTCGAAGCCCTGGAACACAACGCACAATGGATAGAATGGATAGATGGGATGGGTTGACGAGAGTGCTGGGATGTAGAGGTGAGGATGATGGGGCAGAGGCGACGAGACAAATTCTCTTCTGTTTATGCACGCCCTGTCTGCACGAGCACGCGTTCGGGACCAACATAATCCGCTCAGGCGTTCGAAGGATCGTACCTTTCTCCGTCGACTCGCTCCTCTTCATGTTCTTTATCCCAAATCCCATTTTCAAAGATTCTGACGGTGAATATTTGTAGTCTGCATGATCTTTTCCACCAACCTTGCACAATGGTGGGATAGTTTCATGTCTTTAAGTTCGTGTCTGATTCCTCTTGACACCGCGCAGATCTCAAACACTGTTCAGAAGAAAAAAATGTTTGAGATCTCTTATGTCCATCAAGGAGTATATACCTGCTGACCCGACGAGCAGATGAAGCCCAAGAATAAGAAGTACTTTTTCCCTGTCCTTAACAGTAACAGAGGTAAAAATATGCGTGTACAATTCATTGAGTTCGCCGAAAGGCATCTCGCGAGGATGGTGGGTTCGGATTCCAAGTATGACATTCGGTACACTTACATAGGCGTCGCTCGACATAGGCCTTTGGGCCCAACGAGCATAATGGATCAAAAAAAAAAAAAGAAAAAAAAAAAAAAAGTATGACATTCAGGCGATCTAGGGGGTGATGACGGATCGAGGAAACGTATTTCACCACCGTCGACGCGTATATGAATTGTCCGGAGGATTTTTTGACAAGTCCTTCGAGTACGTCAGTGGAAGGCCAGGAATGATCCAAGTAGCCGCTCATGGGAAGAGTAGTTTTCATCTCCTTAAAATTATCAATCAGAAAAAGCCGTAAATCATCGTCAGGTTTATAGGTGTCGTCCAAAGACAGCGTGGTATGAAATTTGGGGAGAGATCCGGTGCGGAAAGAATGAATGAGATGCCGCTCTGGCCGGCTGGCGAAGAGAATGCGGAGGGGGAGGTGGTACTCGTCAAATAAGAGTGAGATAGCTTGAAGGATGTTGCATTGCACAGCCGGAATGTCGCATTCATCAAGACCATCAATGATAATAAGACGCCGCGAGGTCGGTGCATTGAAATACCCCGCCTTAAGTGGATCACCAAGAGGTTCGACGATCAGAGCAGCGACTTGGGCCTCAAGTGATCGAGTGAGGATGAGAGGGTCCTGCTCCATGATACCGGCAATTTTCTCCCATGTCCCGGGTATGTTGGTGGTGATTTGGTAGGCAATTGTAGCGATGAGGGACTTAGCATTACTGCGTGTGGGATCGGAACGAGAGAAGAAGAAGCTGGCGAGCAGGAGCTTCTCTAAATGGCAACGGTGAGCGATGCCACGAGTGATGGCGGACTTTCCAGCTCCAGCCGACCCGTATAACCACAGAATAACGGTGTTCTGATCGTCCACATCCGGTCCAAGAAGCCAGTCCATAATTTTGTTGATAACAACGGTGCGAGTGTTAGGATGGCACTTGGGTGGATCGACTATGTCTCCAGAATTGTGAAATGCTCTGAACGCAACTGCTTGCTTCAGATCCTGGAAGCCTCCTAAGTTACAGCCATTAGATACCGACCGCCTTCAACAACCTCGCTCGTACCTACTGTAGCACCAGGATAGTAAACATGGAAGAATTTGCCTCCAGATACGGTAAGATTGGTGGAGTGCGAGAACATGATATCGTTGTGGGTGAAATTTTGTGAGAGGAGAGTATAAAAGCTTTGTCGGAAAGGTCTTTTATGCCTTATAAGGCAAGCCGGTTGTAAGGTAGCCTAATTCCACATAAGGTAGGTTATAATTCAGCTGCATGAGCTGGCAACCTTGTAACTGATTGCGAGCGCTACTGACAGCCGATTGTTTTTTTGCCTTGATGAAAAATCCATTGTGGAGGTGAAAACAATTGCAAAGAGGTATGTAATATTTAAACTTCACTCCGGGCAAAATTCAAATAATTTCTATATATGGAAAGGCACATGCCCTTTCGCACGGATTTGAATGGACGTTTAAATTTTCCCCCTGCGAAATAGTTGGCTTGCAGGAGTGGAGGCTTCGGATAACACTAGTATCTGGGCATAATAAGATATTTAAGTTGTATCAATGACATCATCCTCTCAATGAGATACCCAAAACATCGTCGTGAACCACCAACAAACTGTTCACCGGCAGCATTGTAGTCGTTCGGCAGCCTTGTAATCGCAGCCTTGTGATCGTTCGGCAACCTTGTAATTCCTATACCAAGTTATAAAAAATCCTGGACTTTGTACTAAATTAACTACAACATTATAAGGCATCATAATGGGAGCAGTAAGATGCCCGGAGCTAGAAACTTCGGCTAATCCCGATGAGAACCATTTCTACTCATCAGAAATTAATGACTGGACTCGGTAACCTCCAACAAACACCAACGTCTGTTACCGGCACCTCCAGCCAGTAAAATTGCTCTCCAATATCCTTTTACATTCGCTTAATGTCCCTCATTTGTGTTCGTTGCCAGCCATACCGGGCCCGCTCGTGATGTGATGCCATCGGAGACGACGACTCACGCTGGAAATCACTGGAGCTCTAATTTAGGTTCCAACACCAGTACCTGCATAGCCAATGTATGGCATTTAATAGCAATTATGTCGCACACAGTCGGACAGTGATTACGGTGATTACCAGTAACCTCATGTGATACCCATTCATCTACAATGGCCGACATTAAGCACTTGACATGCTACTGACGTCAAATGATGATTGACGTTGTGATTTCCAATTAGATACCCTCAGTATGCTACTTCTATGACATAATTTCCATTGAATTTTGTTGGAAACCGCATCGAAGTTCAATGGCATTTACTATTATGTCGCGGAATGTCAATGGTGGTCAACGAGAATCAGTTGCTAACAATGACGTACATTGATCCACTTAACCCCGTCATTGATGAACCTGGTCGTCTTCAAGTTCAATTCCGACCGTTATGTCATAACGTTGTTTGAACCACTAAGGAAGAAAATTTTAGGAAACACAGCGACGAAATGTCACAATATCCTCAACAGTCTTCCCGCGTTTGCATGTCGTTCTCGGTGGCAAAATTCGAGGCTACGTTGCTATTGATGAAGGAGATGCTGAGAACCTTTTCGTCGGTGGATTGATATTTGAGAAGCACTTTGTTTTCCCAAGGCTTTCACGCACCCCACTGGCTGACGAACAGTAAGTTCCCTCTCCATCTTGGCTTTATTCATGGGACTTTCCCTCGGTTCCAATGCTTCCCTGGCCCAGTGGAAATTACAGGTAGGAGAAAGGCCAAGTAGAAATTTCAGGCAAGGGAAATGAAACTTAAATGCAATGCAGAAACCATGAATATGGCGCATGAGGTGATCAAGGGCTCATCAAGTTTAATCAAAGATTGAAGTCTTCTCCGAGGCCTTCATACTTTGAGCTGTTCGAATGAGGTGCATGAGGAACGTTAAGTGACAATTATGTAAGTGAGCCATGTTGGGCGCTAACACATGCGCTTCTCTTTTGTTCCTGGGTTTCGATCTCAAGAATATGTTCCCAGATTTGAGTACCAGGGAGCTCCTGTTTTGTCGAATTGCGAAACTGTCCCATTATGAAGACACAGAGCATTAGACTTGTGAACGGAGGGAGAAAAAACTCAATTGATGACATTCCAACGTCATCACAACTTGAGGTTGTTTGGTTCAGAGGCTGATGCGCGTTTTTCTTTCCACCGCATCCACTGAGTCGCGCTTGGAGCGAGACAATCCAGGCCTTCAGCTTCAACGTTAACGTTCAACCTTCAGGGTTCGTTTGCAAATGCTGGAGTTGCGAGAGAAAATGTTTGGATTTGGGCCATATACAGGTGGGCATCTCATTTTGTCCTGGATCAGGATAGTGCGTCCATCATGTTCTGTCGTTCACTTTGTCCCCAATTCTTCCTTCCCATCTTTTCGCGAGTCACTCGTCGGCTTTACAATTATTACCCCAGCCTCCTCTATCGCTGTTTTCCGCGTATCACACGACTCCGCTTTCTTTCGACAATGTGTCAACATCGAACCTACCCGACGGGCCTTGGATGGCCTTACCCTATCTTGACTTCCTCTCGACGACATTCCTACGAAGCTGTGACCTATCATTGGATTTCGTGGACTAGGGGCTAAGGCAATTCATTCAATCTTCAAGTAGTGGCACATGTCGAGAACAAGCTTTGCCACCCACCGTTAGTTCCGACCGCCGTCTCAAGTATTCCTGGACAAGAATAATTGGAGGAATAGATGGGTCATTGCAAGAGGGATAGCTTGGCGAAAGGAGCTCCCGTACGAGGGAATAGTTACCTAGTCAGTCCTTTCTCTCGCCTCTATAGTCGATCCTCACACTTTCAGCAGCGGCGGCGCGTATCTCTTAGGTCCCACGCAGAGAGACTCCGAAGTCCCTATCATCCACCTCCAATCACCCTGTCTCCTTTCCTTTAACATCCAACCTATCGTGTCGAGGTTGACCCGGGAACGCCGAGTTCGGAGGAGCAGATGCAGCGAGCAGGGGTTAGCGAAGCTGCTTGGTCGGCGCACGGCTAATAGGATTCGTTCACATGGTCAGTGGTTTTCCTTGTTAATTTACCCTATCTCCTTACTGACTACCTACCTAGACAGAGATGCAACATCGTTAGCGAGGGGTAGAAGGCCGCCCTTCTACATGACGAACGGGGCTGCCATTGGGCTGCGATGGACACTAGGCTAGTCGGCTATATACCTACCCCGAACACCGTCTACCTGAGATATCGTGACTTAATTCCTATGTATGGTGGTAGCGAGAGCTTGGACTTGAATGAGAAGGGAAGAGGAATGGTTTTAGATGTGTATGTCGTCATTGTTAGAAATTACATCCTTTAACACATCTCGAATAGAAGAAGCACGCCTTATACCCCAGTACTGAGGAAATTGGAGCGATGGGCGCACTAATTCCCCTCCTGTTCCACTCTACGAGACGATCAAGGAGCATTATATATTCGGCTAATTATGTTCGCGTGGATCCAAGTACAGACTGCCGACTCGACTAGGGATGTTCACTGTGGTACCAGAACCTACCAATGGCCGCGTGACCGTATGTCCCATATAACGCTGACGACAACAAGAGCTCCTAGCGGCGGCGACGCGTCCTTGGACCGCGAGAAGTACTTCATTGACGGAAGGGAACTTCCTGTTCGACTTATCGAAGCCCTTTTCACTCGCTCCCAGGCAAATACTTACATACTGAGCAGGACCACGCTAGCCCATTTTTTCTAGAGAACGGTAAGAAATCCTATTGGGTGCCGATGTGCATGGCTAATCGTGTTAATTCATGCCTAGTCTGGCGACCTCGATGCTTCGTGCGGGAGGAATGGTCGAATTAAATTCGATGACGAACTCTCTTACTCATACCGACCGCCCTCATTTCCACTCGAACGCCACACGTACGCGGTTCTAGAGTCAGGAAAATTCCGCCTCGACACTCCCGTCACATCCTCCACCCACAACATCTTCCACCCATGCGAGTTTGTGCAAAGAGTTTCTGGTTCGCTTATCCTGCACCTTGGACTCCTTCCTGGTTGTCCCTCGACTTGATGCCACTATGCCTTTTCATTCTCGATCTCGCTCACAGGTCCACATGATTGACTTCTAACACCTTCGGCTAAGCACCTATCACACGACACCGCTGTTTGCGGCGTCCATCCACCCAACATCCGCCCACTTTACCTGTTTTGATAGCACCCAGGTCCTATTGTGGCTTTCCACTGCCGTGTCGGCCGTACCCTGCTATCCCTCCTCGAACATCCAAACAAACGTTCAATTCGCGTTTTTGGTCCCATGGCGCAACCGTTATCTTCCCCCCGCCTCTTCCCACGTCGAGCGGCTGTCTGGTGGGGTTCGTAAGGTCAGGTTCCGCGCAGCATATCTTCGCGGGCGATAACCTGGACAGTCGCTGCTTGCCGTTGAAATCTTTGAATGTGGGAGGTTCCACGTTCTGTGCATTCGGTTTCATGGAAGAGGAAGATAAGGAGGGTCTCGAGCAACGGAGAAGCTGAGGGAAAGAGGAAACAAGATGGATTATCTTATACATATGCCCATTACCCTCCGAGTCCCAGTTCCGATGTCTACCTTGACGGCGGTGTATATGCGCGTAACGCGTAATCCGCTACGGCAAAGGCTTGGGCGATCGTGCCCCTTCTTCGTTTGCTTGCTTTTGGTTTCCTTTCAAGTACGCTCCATACTTTATATGTTATGTAGTAGTTGGAATGAAATATAATCGAGTTGTTGTTTCGAAACCATTAACATGCAAACGACCAAAACAATGGGATAATTTGAATATCAATGCATCCCGCCCTACTCTTTCCAACTGAACGAAGGGCTTTAGTTAGAATTGGTTGGTATAGCGGGCGCACACACGAAGCGTTCCATTCGAATTTCGAGTCATTCGTGGATTTGTAAAACTCTCCCCCACGGCCAAAGTGTTTCCCGCTCACAAGAATGTAATCCGGTTGAAAGGCATGGTGGGTAGCCTACCACCCCGGGTACTTACACAATTGAATCGAGCTTGGGACCTGAATTGGGAAACGGAGGACGTTTGTGCGAGGTTCGAGGGCAAGGAAGATCCAAGCCTAACGTGCGTCGGCGATGATGGTGAGAGGCCAACCCTGTCGGAACTGGGAGTGAGGTTCACAAAACAAGGGATTCAAGATGCAGGGCAAGTGAACCTACGAACTCTGTAAGTGCCAGGCATGGATGGATCCGAGTTCTATGGACATCGAGCAAACATAAATTCGTCGATGGATGGGTTTGTATAAAACGGAGATGTAGCAGGGGCTGTGTGTGTACTGAAAGGGTGGGAAGCCGGAGGATGTGGGGGTGCAGTTATGACCAGAACCAAGAACCGAATCAATAGGAAAGGGGGTCTTACACCGACGGTGGTGCACCAAAGCTTGCCAAAATAATGTTTTCTAGTAAGAGTACATACATAATGAGGGGATGGTATAAAAGCACTTAATGACTTGGCACTACTCAAACGACGGCCTCATATCCACGGGCCTGAAGTTCAAAAATGGCATGTTCTAACATCGATGCAGAGGCGCCATCCGGGGCAAGGGTCCTACTGTCATCCATGTCTCGGTAGAACTGGTCGATACACTCGGCCGCTCCTGATAAATGAGCAACATTAGCACATGCAGCATGGATAGCAAGGTACGCTGGAGACGGAACAGGAAGCTTGTCCTGGTCTGGCGTCGTGAATGTGACGAATTTTGGATAGCCCTGTATGGTATAGGAATGCGCCGCTTCGAGCTTATATTCATTCACCTTGCCCTAACAGGTGGCCATCAAATACGTTAGCGAAGTAAATCCATCCAGGATGAGGTTGAACCCACAGTTGCAGAAAACCAAAATCGTAATTGATCAAACTTCGAATGACACCCAGGAGCCAAGGTCATCACATTTTCCAAGCGGTGGATTTGGGGACCGTTTAATTCTTGAGGAAGTGATTCATACCCAAAGCGCTCCATGACCGCCCACATCGAGTTCCGCTTAACATAAATAATCGTTATTGATTAAGCAGAAAGCGAAATAATTAAAAGGAGGACATACTTTGTCTGAGCCCGGTTCAATTTTGTAGTTATTGGACTCCGAGAATATGTGGGCGCACTGCGTAGGTTCTGTCCCTGCACTGGGGTCCGACGTGACCCTCTCCTCCAACTCTTGGATTTGTGATACCGAGGTCTCGTCATATTTCTTAGTCACGACGCAACGATATCCATCACGGATAAGGGCCTGATTAGTATTCATGAGCGACTATTCATGGAAAGAGAAGAAAAGACCAACATTCGTTTTGGCATCAGTGTGGGTTTGAGGGGCATCCACCAAAGTGTGAGTAGCCATTTCAGCTATCGTATCAAACGAAGCAGGATGTTCATCGTTGGAGGGCGTCGGTATGCGTTCCTTGTTAGCTCGGACTGTTGAGCGCGTCAGATCTAGATTGCTTGCTGACCTGGAGATTTAGCATCGGAAACGTACAGGCCCGAATGTAATCATCATAATACACCCTCCCAACATCAAGCAAAGCAGAATCATCGGCACACGAGCTGATTTCTTTGACGATATGTTTCAATCCTTGCTCTGTGGGCACGTAGTGTATAAGATAGCCAAGGATTCGAATGTAAATTTGCTTCCACCCGACGTCGTCGCCCTTGTCGACAGCCAGTTGAAGAGATTTTTCGAGTCTCAAGCAGATATTATACACACCGACCACGTCAGGGATATCTCGAAGTCTCTTAGGAACCCTGAGTGGCAACGAAGTCATGGTTAAGGTTGAACGATGAATGTTGAACGTTGACGATTTCGTAATTCATCACGTGATTATCACAAGCCAAATTTTCAAGGGGGCGCGGCCCGTTGTTCCGTCCATGCAGTTTTTAAAATCCCGACTCCTCACGTAGGGATGATTGTCCGCCGTTTCCGTCCACATTCAGGTCCGGCTTACCATTTTAGACCCAATTCCATCCGCACAAAATATAGGATGGGATAGCTTGCCAGTGGCCGTAGCTTGGGCATGGCGTTTGGGGGGAAATATTATGTACGCATCAAACAGAATTAGACTGAACAATTGGGAGGCTATGTATGATTCTCTTTGAAACTGCCTTTATAACAATATCTGCCAACGCAGCATGCACAAATTTAAAGTCTCTCGTTGTTCACGAACCTTCTCTTGCTTTCTGAGCTGATGAGTTGTGCTGCCATGCCAAATTGGTTAATCTTCGATAGCAACAGGTGGCCCACCAAGTAAGAGGGCTGGGTCGGAGAACATGATGGGTAGTTAAGGTTTTGTACGTTGAGAAAATTTCGAGGTGGCAAGGTTAAATTGGGCGACAAACGTACTCAAATCAGAATCCAGATCAGACCTCGCTACCGCCGACTGACCACTTATGGACTAAGGATCGAAGATGAGATGATGCTAGGCCCATTTCCATCCACATAAGGATTGGACATTCTGCCTAATATATGAGGGTCCCATATTAGTACGTTAAAATAATTAATAATTGTCGTATTATAAGCAACTTGAAATTATAAGGCCTTACGAGGGTGATAATGCCGAAAAGGTAACACTGACGACGCCTGACAATGCCCACTCACTTTTCT
>Ga0307517_10013172_pt1 | contig 11261 bp, 2 predicted proteins | sample 23_EM_MG_FD_194515 | JGI IMG/M metagenome (GOLD analysis project Ga0307517, IMG submission 194515) | Populus trichocarpa ectomycorrhiza microbial communities from riparian zone in the Pacific Northwest, United States - 23_EM | ecosystem: Host-associated > Plants > Roots > Unclassified | place... | reverse complement strand
AGTCACATGGCCACTCTGCATGGTCCAGTAAAAGCAATAAGCAAAAAATAATTGGGTTAGGCCACCCCTTTGCCATAGTTGTTAAACCTGGTTTAATAGGGTGAACTACAAAAATCTGAGATTCAAAACTTTACCGGACTGAGTTTCTAGTTAAACCATGTTATACATGTCCTAGTTGACTCAAGTGGGTTTTTAATTATTTGATCCGCCTAGTCTAAATCTGATCAAATTAACAATAAATAATTTTTTTATAAAAAAAATTAATTATTTTAATAAAATAAAAAATTGACTTCTAGTCATCCGATAACATGTAGATTTACCGAATGACCCATGTTAATTATTGGGTTGACACTGTAAAAGTAATAAGTAAAAGTAACTGATCAAATAATTTATGGACTAGCAAAAAAAAATATGAAATGCCCAGAAAGACCCTCGACCATAATTAAATAATCATTTGTTTTTAAGGGTAATAAAGTTATTTCATTTTAATTAATAGATGGTCCAACCTATATATGGCTACGCCCCTATTTACATCCAAAATAATATGTTTTCAATTAATTATTAGTAAATTGAATCAAATTACGAGATTTGTTATTACCAAGGACTAAAAGTGATACTATTAGCAACATGAAGGACCAAAACGTGAATATACAAGCCAAATTTCATCCATTGAAAGTTCATGTGCGTTAACTTTGATTATAATTAAAAATTGTGTGTGTGGCCATGATCATTGCATGTTGTGTTGATAAGGAAAAATCCATCGTGTTGCAATTGCATTACAATTACAAAATAAACTTAAAAGTGCTTAGTGGTTTTGTTGCACCGATGTTTATTGTTAACACTTGTGTTTATAATTACTATAATGGTTGATTTTTAAATTATTTTTTATTTTAAAAATATATTAAAATAATATTTAAAAAAATCAATTTTAACATTAACATATTAAAATAATTCAAGAACATAAAAAAATAAATTTTAAATAAAAAATAAATTTTAATGAAATACTGTTTGGAATGTAGTTCCAAACTGCACTTTAGTTTTATTTTTAATTACAATAGTATTTTTTTTGTCATCAAATTATTTTTTTATTACATTATGTTGTGAGCTATTTTGTGGCCAAAAGTCTCTTATCTTCATGTGTTATAGAGATTTAAAGGTTTTTATCATATTGTAAAACTTAATTGGAGATTGATTTAATAAGACTTGGTTTGAATTTGTAGTGGAAAAACACAAATAGAAAAAAAGAGAATCAAATTGAAAAAAAAAAACATAAAAAAATCACGTTGTCAATCTTGAATTCGCTCAAAATTTTAACTTCTATTTGATGAGAAAATTTCAAATTAGGTGCTTTTGACCATCTATCTTACCAAAAAAAAATAAATGAGGGTTGAGAAAAAAAATTCAATTTTGTGTTCCTATACCGAATTAGAGGTGTTTTAGATTGAAAAATTAGTTTATTGATATTCTAAAAGTGTTTATTAAATATTTTTTTGATGAAAATAGGTTGATAAATAGTTTTCTTTTATACAAAAAACTTCAGCTCAATTTTTCAACCAACACTTTGGTGACTATAATAGTAGCAAGCAAACAATGTATTGTCTGCCATGATAAATGACGCATTGTTTGTTTTATTTTTAAAAAATAAAAATAAAAAGATGGATGATATGTCATTTGTCATTTGAACAAAAAGAAAAGGAAGGCCAGACATGTGAACCCCATCTCTTTGGCTCAAGCGCCTGACTCTTTTTTTTATGTTTTTGTTTTTTAGTTTTTATTGAAATGCACTATAAAAAATCCTTAACATGATATTTAATTATTATTCAATTTTTCCATGTTTTTAAATTTTAATGGAAATGTTAACAATTTCTTTTTCAATTATTATGTACCTATATTAATATATGTGTGTGTGTGTGTTATTTCCTTTTTATTTCAAATCAATATAGTTTTTTCATATAAAAAAAAATCTATTTGTTGTTGCTTTTTATTCAATGAACAATGCTACTAATAATGCTACCTGGAAATAACTTTTTGGTTTATTAGGTTTACTCATCTAAAAACTTTAATGAATATTTTAGTGATCTTTTTGATATATCTCAATGATCTTTTTTAATCTAAATTATTATTTTTAACGTGAAACCCATATCCGTTTGATCGTGAGGTTGTTAAGAGATTAAATCTTAGATATTACTTCCATCTAGTCGAAGGAAGGGAAATTTAATTGATAACGATTCCTAACAAAATTGTTTGTTCATTCTTGATTTTAAGTCAAGCAACAGGTTAGCTAATAAGGGTGAAAAGGAGACAAATAGAGAATAAAAAGAAACAAAATTGAAGGTATTCTTTTTGACCCGATAGCACAGAATTAATCATATGAACTGCCCTTTCTGAGTTCCCACGGGGTATCTGATATATGCAAGCCGGCTATCTTCAACCCTCTTTTCTGGGTTGTTTCCAGGTATCTTCACGCTTCATCAGTCCACTTTCCAGAACATGCACGCATGCATCCTGCATTGTTTGAACGTTCTTGGACTACACTAATCCAGTTGTTGATTTAGCAATGGATTGTGTGTGTGTGTATTTTAATATCAGCAATGTATTTAGCAATGAAAAAATCCAAAGTTGAATTAAAAACAATAAATTATCTCTTGAAAAATAAATTATCTAAGGAATCTGCAACTAATTATCCGTTGTTGATTCCCAAAATAAGTATCCTTTTAAATCTTGATTTAAAACTAAAACTTTATATCATTGATATAGTTATGGAGTTCTAAGAATTTCAGTCGTCTGTTAGCTAAACTCTCTCTCTCTCTCTCATTACACGCGCTTACACACACATAGAAAGAGTGAGTTTTTTTTTTTTAATTTAACGTGGGTGTCCGGGCCAGCTTGCGCGCACCTCGACAAGAATGAGTTTTCATCTTATAGATCATCACACATGTAAATGCATGTGTATCATGCTTTGAACTCTTTTAATGTGTAATTGATCAATAAGACATCTACGTACAAAGATGTGAAATATAAGTGAATGATTAAGACAAGACTGCAAGCTTGTTTAATGGACAACAGGTTGTGTATGTTTATAAATACATGTTTGGTGGGTAAATTTAACTGATTAGGTAATAATAAAAAGTAATTAGAGAGGTTGGTTTACTAAGCTAACTAAAAGCATGAATATAATCAAAGATACTAACTAATATGCATCATTACCATAGTAATTAGGAGATGGGTGTGACAAACTCCTCCTTAACTATACAATAGAAAGGAAGGAAAAAGAAAGGAGTGGAAAAAAAAATAAAAAGTTGAGTTATAATTGGCTTCTTTAATTTGTGTAACATGCGGCAGATAATGACTGGATTTGATCGATGGCAGAAAAAATGGAGATATTCTATTGCTGTGCATCATAATTAATCGATGGTAGGAAAAACAAAATTGTGGTCGAGATGAAACTCTGATTAATATCGGGATATATAATCATCAGCATTCACCCAGATAGAGAGGACCTACCATGATCTTTCAGTATGCCACGTCACAATTTCCAGCTGGAGGATCCCGGAAAGTAGATGAATTATTGGAATGTGGATACCACAAGGTAAAAGGGAATCTAACGACATTTATCACCATATGGCATGGTCTCGAGATCATGACAGCTCTTACTGCTTCCACTAAGACCTCCATCATATGCATGGTGAAGGTGGGCTCATCATCATCATCATCATCGAATGATTACCTTCTCGGTGTATGAAGTAGATTGCCCTACTCTATAAAACGAGAACATTGCTCGTGTTTTAATGGAAACGAGGCAGTACTGGCTGGTGAGGGTGAACACGAGGGTGAGGATGTTAGCAAAAGCTCGACACCATTATGAATGATGGGGCAAGAGCATGGTTGTTTGGTTCCAGTCCGAGATCGTGCAGATTGATGACACCAAGGAAATGGTGAAGCCATCATTTGATGAGGGAGTGCTTTCCTTTCCGAGTGTGGAACCCGTCAAGATATTTGGCCACCATGCACTCCTTTTCCATTATCCTCCACTCCCAATCCTGACATGTCATTTTCATGAATTGATATTTATATTTAGTCTGTCATCCATTACTGCAACTCTCTCCCGCAGCCGCTCTTTCAGTTCTCTTCCAATCCTCTCATCACAGATTTTGAGGAGAAGAAATTTGTTCCTTGTAAGCTCTATGGAACTCTTATAATTCAATTTAATTTCATGGGTTAAATATATTTTTTAGTTTAAAATCTTTTTAAGTGTATTTATTTGAATTCCAAATAAAATTTAATTGCTAAAAAATAACCAAAAACAAATCAGAGAAGAGACACCCTCTTATTTGCTATCCTTTTGGAATTGACATTAAAAATATTATTTCAAAATACCCTTAATGCAAACTTGATTTCTTACAAAACTCTTCACTGTCTCTTTCCTTCATTTTCTAACACTTTCTTTCGCATAGTGGGATTATTGTAGAAAATACATAGGCTAATGTCTAAAATTTTTTGAGCTGGGTTCGTTTGACCAAATTGTAAATTGTAAAAAGTTCCCTTACATTTTATTTCAAAAACAAAATTGTATGATTTCATCGTCTCTATCACGTAAGCAACCATTCAGTGTACAACAAATGGCTTGTAGATAGATTATCGTAATCTTATTGAAATACTTTTTGGATATTTAGAATAACTATATTTTGAATGGTTGGTGAAAAATATGAGTTGGTAATATATTATTAAGGAGTTCGAGTTAAGTATGAAAGCTAGAGCTAATATTTATGCAATTATCAAAAATTTATTTTGTACAATGATATCTTTTGAATTATTAGAGCCAATAGTTTTTTGAATTTTTTCAACAAATATTTAATAAACAATTAATATGAGATAAGTCTACATCTTCTTTAAAATACATATATTTCACGTCATTTTAAAAAAATATAAAGTTTTTTTAATAAAAATAAATGATTTATGCAACAAAAATGAATTATAAATTAAACTTAAAATAGTTAATATTGCTAATTCAATTTATTTTTACAGTATTCCAAACACTTGAATTGAATTTAATTTTGTGGTATGAGAATTGTAATAGATTATGAATTTAATTTAATTTTGGCTCCAAACATATTAATGTTTTAGTATCATTTCGATGATTATTTCTTGTATCAAAATCCTTTTCTCTTCTTCACATCAAACATGCCGAACAGAGCAAAACTAAATCGTCGATTCGTCATGATATATTTCGTAAAAAACTGCTAGTTTTCACATAAACAAGTTACATTACATTACCCGCCAGAGTGCTGATGGTTATGTCCTAGCTCTTTCCGTTCCTTGGATCAAGCCCAGAAAAACTTCTCAAAAACCTTGGGCCAACGTACGAGCAGTAACCATTCGGACCTTCAATGGCTTCATACTTGCCAACTTTCCAGCTTCAGAATCGGTTTAAAATCCATCACTGTAATTGTTAAACCCAACAATTAATCGACATTAATGACCCTTGTTTACCTGGACATATAAACTTGCATATGAAGATATAACAAAAGCTAGCAGCCTTGAAACAATGCACGTATGATCAAAGGCTGATTTTAGTTGCTAGGGCAAGCATGAGGTCGTGAGCTAAACAATGCACGTATGATCCAAGGTTGCTGTCTGCCAGAGGGGTGGGAAGTATAATTGAGTAACTGAGGCCCAATCAAGTAAGAATCCAGTTACAGTTATTGCTCAAGTTTACCTAAACAACGAGATTCCATATCTAGATATTGATACAGAACTCGTCTTCGTATAGGTGGTATTTTAACTTGGCAATTAAATAAAAAAAAACATGCATTTATGGGTATTCGAAACTAAAAAAGGCCTAATTAAAATGTGAGTAAATTAAACAAGGGAAAGCCTAATGGGGCTAAGGTTGACAAAAAGCTTTGAATGACGATCAATGAAGAGATCAGTGTTCCGTGGAGGGCAGAGCGCATGACGGGAATGTTAATTTGATCCTTGAGAGTATTTTCGTATGAGCTCCACGTCCAGCATTAGACCATGCTTTATAAGAAACTTTTATGCCTTCTCTCCATAGGATTTCTCAAGGACTGAGACCCCTGGTCCGTATATCAATCGGCAGCGCTCATCAAACGAACCAACCAGTCGGGAGACTACCTCCTTGAAAAACATGGATGCCACCTGTCAAACAAAGCCCTCACTAAATCAAGATATACCCGATTTTGTAAAACAATCTTGAAGCCTCAAGCATACTACAGATATTCTTTCCATGAGAAATATATGAGTAATGACATGGTAAAATTATGCTGGTGACTAAATTTTGAGCTATGAGAAGATGACTAATCCAGAGTTACAGCAAGTCACCACTACCCCCACCTATCCCAATTTAGGTTGGCCTTTTTCAATGACATTTAAAACTTATAAATCTGAAATGGCCCATCACTACTACCACAGTGATCCCAATCTACAACTTATAGGCTGAGACTTTGAATTGTCATTCCAAAACAAAAGGTTTTGGCAATCCAGAATTTTCCTCCAATCTTTTCACCTGTCTTTTCAAGGCAACACAATCCTGGTGCGAATTACACCCAGCCCATCATACCATAAATCCATTCATATAACAACTCCATCATCCCATTCTGATGTAGTGTAACTAGAACTAGGAGGAGACTAGAGAACGACGATGATAAAAGCAGCTCCTTCCCTCCATCTGCTTTGTTTGTTTGAGCTATATATGTAGTTTGTGCTTTATTTCATAAAAGAAAAGACCTTTTTTTTTTTTTTTGAAAAAAAGGCCAAATAAAAAACAGAGAGTCAATTTTGCAGGCTACATTCATCCTTTGATCATTGTAATCAATTGTGTCCAAACTACAAACATGGACAAGAGCCAAGTGTAACGTTCATAGGAGAGTGAACAGTTTTTTTCTCATCCAGCTACATTTCCACTTTTCAATTTCAGGTTAGAAATGTTCTTCAAACCATTATGTGCTATTGTCAATCTACAAATTTACAATTTTTTCCTCAAAACTAGCACAACAAATCGCCCCCCTTCTCATATTTTTCATGCCAACCAATTTAATATTTTCAATTGGCAAAATTAGGCTTCTTAAGTGACTGTGACTAACTGTACCACGTATGTTAACCAGGGAGGATAGATTTCCTATTCAAGTGTTTGAGACCCATATGAGAAATTACTAAAGACAGAATGATGCAATAAATACCTTTTCATATCAAACTGTGTCTTCATTTATCAAATTGCAAGTCTACTAAGCAACTCCAGTTTACAAACTAAAACAATAGGCTCGTTGGGACTTCTGAAATGTTTGGCCCCTCTTTGAAGAGCAGGTATGCTAATGCTTTTGGAATTTCTATATACACACATCATAGAAGCACAATAGATTGGAGTTTCATGTGAACTAAATTACTTTATTTTTAATTGGTGCATTTAACTTTGTGCAAAGAAATATATGCTTCTGAAAAGATTGATAACTCATTCACACAACTGACAACTACAAAATCACAGAGTAAAGCTCTTACAGGAAAGTGGACACTGTTTTCATCCAATTTTGTGTCCACTTTCCAGTTTCACTTCAGAATAATGCCCTCAAAAGATATTCAAAATGTTATTCTACATTATTCTTTTTGAGATTTTAATTTAAACATCACTTATAAGCATAAATCAGGCATCATGAAGTTAGATATCAGTCACATTACAAGTGAGAATATTGGTGTTCACAAGGGGCATGGAGTTATTTTTGCATTCAGCATGCATGTGTAGTTTGATTGTTTTTTGATAGCATGCCACCTTATCCCACTTCAAGTTGTAACTTTTCTATCAGTAATTAGTTTCTAATCCATTTTCAATATCTTTCAAAAGTGCCAATCAAGTTTATGCCTTGATAAAATGTCTAGTAAAAGTGTAAGCCAAACTGCAAGATGTCGCATGCCTCTTTTAAATCTCAAATAGAGCAATTCCGCATTTTTCATTTATTTAGTAACTTTTCTGCTAGCAAAAAACAAATACGTCATAAAAAGTATGTATATAATCATTTGCACAATGAGTGGTGAATGAAACATGCAAGAGAAGCATGTATTCAACTTCATAATTTCAAATTAAAACTAACAAATTCAAGAAAATAAGATCTTTACCTGTCTGTAAAGTGGTGACTGGAATTTGAAGTCCACTAAAAAATAAAGTTCACAAGATCCTGGAACTGGCCCCGGATTGAATTCCCAAATATTTATCAAATGGTCAAAGAGGTTACTCTCTGATGAAGTTGTCTGGAAGTAAAGGGCAGTCAAAAGTAACATTATCAACAAAAAAAAGACTTGAAAACAAATGATAGTAGCAACTTTAGTCTGAGAATAAGGAAAAAAAACAAAATATTCAATTGCAAGTATAAGAACTAACTCAGGTATTTAATACAGCAACATTTCCGCACTAAAGACTTCCTGAACTGGCAGCAACTTCTTACTAAATAGGTGAGTGGTATGAGAATTGCCCTCGAGATTTTAATTCAAGTGTCTCAAAAAGCAAGCAGCGTAAAAACTACCGCAAGTTTGCATATAATCAATACATGTATTAGAGACATTTGTTCAATCAAATTTATTTGATGACAACATTGCTGCCTAATTTTGAACATTGATTTTCAACTTGCTTTTTCTCCTTCATAAGGGCAAATTTCTGTTTTTTTTTATTTTGTATACCTCCTTTTACCTGCAAGTCTGAACTTCAATGCCAAAAAGAGCCACTAAAATTTCAGCCACACTCCTTGATGGAATCCACAATTAGCATTCTCATTCGGAGACATGTAATTAGATGCAAATCTCACACCAAGAAGCAGATGTGTTTACCTTGAGAAACTTCGGTCTATTTAATTCTACATGAGAAACATAGCTCTCGACGAGAAACTTAAAACCAATCTCCAACTCCGCATCAAATGACCCATCTGGGTACCGTTTCAGTATCTCCGACCGCTGACACCACGGTACAAACCCATGATACAGATCAACGGCAGCAACCACATCAAATAACTGCTCCGGAGAATACCTAAATTCCACAAAAATAACACAGCAAAACAGCTCAATCATAAAAAACAAAAAAAAAACTAATTTCTGAATTTGCATTGCAGTATTAAAATCCTCAAGGTAATAAAATAGGAGTTAGTAAAATGAAATAACTAAATTACCCTAACACGCGCCTCTCTTCGTAAACCTTCGATAAAACACCACCTTCTTCACCGTCACCGCAGCCAAGAAACCCTCGTTTTATAGTAGTGTTATTATACAAATTTCCTGATGCGAGATCAAAATCTTTCCGGTTATTGTAAGTTCCTCTACTAATTGATGGATTCAAGATACCGGCAAGGATACTCAAGCATCGAGTTTGATCGAATTTGTGGCTATTATGATTTATTGCGGACCTGAAGAGATATTTCCATACATTTTCACGGGTTATTAAGGAACGGATTGCTTTCGAGGTTGACATTGTAAATATAGGTGAATGTTGATTTTGGATGAATGAAAATCACTGCAAAAAATTGGAGAAAATTAAATGAGATAGGGACGAATTGAAACCCTAGAATTTTGGGGTGAAGAAGAAGAAAGGACAGGGAGCGTACATTATTAAAAGACCACAAAATAATTTATTTCCACAGCGAAGGGCGCCAATTTGGACAGCAACGCGAGACCGATGGACGGATGGAGGATTGGATGTGCGTATAATAAGTTGGTTTTTATAATCACACTATATTGGTATATTCATGTTAAACGTGATTAATTTGATAATATAATAAAAATTAAAGCAATAATAATAAAGATAAATTAAAAGAATAATTTCCCATACAAAATTGGATTAACATCCAAAATTTATTATCTGGAGAATAAAATCAAGATAGCCCGTGTAAGAATGGAATCGTGAAAATCAATTATAAAAAAATAAAAAATAAATTAAATCAAACAGGTCAAATTTTTCAAGCCTATGATCTAAAAGGTTAACAAAATCCTGATTAAAAAAATATTGAGATATAAAATAAATAAATAAAAATTCAAATAAAAAAGAATTAAAAACAAAACAAGTAGGAATAAAAAATAAAAACTAAATTTGATATAGAATAAAATGAACTAAAATATCAAGGGTGCAATTGAAAAAAAATCAATTAAAAAAATTATATAAGATATTGAGGGATGCAATTGAAAAGATAATTTAATTAAAAGAATGATTAAAAAACTAACAATTAAAATAATGGGAACCATATCTAAAAGTTGAAAAAAAACAAATGAGAGTTAAATTAAAGAAAAAATTAATTCCATGGGTTATTTAAAAAAAAACAGCAATAAAAAGAATCATATCTAAAAAAAAAAAAATCAAAGAACTACTTTAAAAATAAGTGGGGAAAGACTCTAAAAGTGATGGGGAGATGAAAGAATGAAGGGGAAAAATAAGAAATGGCTACTCGCACAAAATTTAACATATTTTTACCACATCTACCACCCGGTAATGGAGGTATTGCCGTGAGGATTTAAAATGTCATTGTGGAAGCTAGAGTTTAGCCACTAGACAGCTTTACAAGTATCGTTCAAAGACTACAGGAACACCTAAATACAACATAAAATAATATTTTATATATGCCAAATATTAAATTGTTCTTATTCAAACTCGATAATTATTAAAAAAAAAAAACAAGAACACCCTTTACCCAAAGTAAAGACTATTATAATTCAAGAGTATTTTAATAATTTTACTGTGCAACTATAAAAAAAAAAAAAAAGTTGAAAGTACCCCTACCCGCCAGTGTTTAAGTTTTTGCCTCTAATGGCATGTCAGTAATTTCACTATGCAGATAACAGCAAGAAAGTTATTATACCCATGCTTTCAAGATCACATGTTATGTTTACAGGGATAAAATCATCATTTAACTATTATAATTTACTTGTCAGCGTTTAAGTTTTTGCCTCCAGTAGTATGTTAGTAATTTTATTATACAGATAACAACAAAAAGATTATTATACCCCCGCTTCCAATATGAAGTATGTTATGTTTACAGGGATAAAATCATCATTTAACTATTATAACCTACAATAATAACGAGTTTATGTGCACAATCATAAATGTAAATTAAAATAAGTAACCCTTTTAGTTTCTTTTGATAACAGATTGTGTGTGTGTGTGTGTGTGTGTGTGTGTGTGTGTGTGTGTGGAAGGTTTATAAATTTACGAGATAAAAATGTAACAAATCTAGACTCTCTTTTTTTCACGGTTGGATGTTTTATTTTTTATCAAT
>Ga0307517_10013171_pt1 | contig 11261 bp, 10 predicted proteins | sample 23_EM_MG_FD_194515 | JGI IMG/M metagenome (GOLD analysis project Ga0307517, IMG submission 194515) | Populus trichocarpa ectomycorrhiza microbial communities from riparian zone in the Pacific Northwest, United States - 23_EM | ecosystem: Host-associated > Plants > Roots > Unclassified | place... | reverse complement strand
GGCCTCTCCTCGGTTACGCCTAGTCGTGGTATAGCACTGCCTCCGTGGCTTTGTCCAACGCTTGGGAACGATGTAATGACCTGCCCGACCGTACATCATGGTTTTTGGTGGGCCCTCAGTCTATGAGCTTTCCCGTGTCGGCGATCATCTATCCTCTCCCCCAGGCCCCGAAAGGGCCTTAGAACAGGCCGTCGTTTCTTTTGTTTTGGGGAGCCTGCTGAAGGGTTTGGGTCTCTCTACCTGTACGTTTCTATGTATTGTTTCCTTACGTGTCTGGGGTATATTATCTTAGGTGCTAGGCGGGGGAGACTTTTCCTATGGACTCGGGGTGTTTGATTTTTCCCATGAAGAGGTGAAGCGGGCGGTGGGATTGCATTTATAGGTTTTTTTCTCTTCATAGCTAGCGCTGCATAAGGCTTTTTGTACCTAGAAACAAATAACGGATGATTACAAAAAAAAATAAAAAATAAATAAAACGACCAAGGGATAGGCATGAACCATCTCTCCTACACCTCTGGCGATTGAAATCTCAACACTATGAGAAATCATCGTCGGGTGGTATCCCTCTCCCCTTTTCTGATGGCCTTGTTGCCCAGAAGGGTGAAGCTCCTCCCATCCGCCTCTCCCCTCTGGCCCCTTCTGATGGCACTGTCTGTGGGCAGCCTTTGTCTAGGGGGTTACAGTTACTCTCCTCAGCCTCTTCCCCGCACCTGCTTTGTGGCCCCTCGCTTAGCACTTGCAACAGTCGGGTACGGTCACAACTCGTCAGCGCGTGGATGTTAGTTTTGCGTTATCGGTGAAGTAGTTGCCCCGGTGGCTCTGCTCCCTGGTATTGCACCACCTCCTGGGAAACGTTTCGGTACGGTCGGCATTCGAAAAATCGTGATCCTGTCTCGGTCGGTCGCGTCCGCACTTCTCGTTGTTACTGTCACTTCCGCCCTTCCACCTCTCGGTTACGTCGGCTAGCACCCTACTGCTTCAATACTGCGGCTGCGCCTCCTGCCGCCCTCTCTCCTGGCCACTGTGCCGTGCTGATTGCCTGGCGTGATGATCGTGGCTGCGTGCGCGGTTGTCTTTGCTTGTCCATAGGGGTTTCATGCCTTCTGCCTCTGTTCTCTCGGGGACATGCAACACCCCCCGCCGTCTTTCCCGTGGACTCGGAGATCGACTACGTCCTGCCACACACTCTCATAAGTGCTGGCTCGGTTACCGATCTCCCTCTGGGGATTGCACTCGGCTCGGCTTCCCGGTCGTATACTGCCCAGGTACATTTACCTCTCGTGTGTGGTGCCGTCCTATGTCTTTGTCCTGCTGGCTCCTGGGTCACTCCCTCTTTTCGAAGGAATGTGATTCGTCGTGGGATGAGGGTGGGTTGACTACAGGTTTGGGCTTAGGCGTATTTCCTTTCTAGATGGGCTTGAGGTTTTCCTTGTTTTGCGAGTTTGTTATTTCACTGTAGGGGGTTTTTTCTTTGGGTTGCACGTCTGTGGAGGTTATTGTTTCGTTGGATTCAGGCCTGTGGTTTCCTTGTAGTTTCTACCCATAGTACCGAGGGTTGTTTCCACCGCTACTCAAAGTGGTTAACGGGTTGGGCAGGGTCAGCGGGTTTTAGCCAGGAGAAGCGGGATGGACTGTAGTTGGAGGGTTTTTGTCTACATAGCTAGCGCTCACGTGACTGTTGTACCTTAAAACAAATAAGAAAAGGGATTTAAAAAAAAGAAAAAAAGAAAAAGGAAAAAAAACCGACCAAGGGATAGGACACGAACCATCTCTCCTCCACCTCCGGCGATGGAAATCTCAACACCACGGGAAATCATCGTCACTTTCCTCCACCCACCTCTCTTCCCCCATCATGGCTACTGCCTAGGGGTTGACGTTAAGCCATCTACCCTCCTCTCCTGAGGCACGCCTGCCTCCCCTCCTTGGGGTTCTTGTTCCTGTTCATCATTGACACCGCTCATGATGTTCGGTTCTCCCCCTTAGCACGCACTTCCTTCGCACCTGGCTTAGGATATGCACGGTCGGAAAGCTTCTCGCTACGCTCACGGTCGGCGTTACAGTGTCGGACTCTCGGTCAAAGTAGGCCCTGGCTTGCTGGGCTTGTACCTCTGATGGGGAAAGCCTCGGTTGGTAACATCACGGTCTCGTCGCGGTCTCGTCGTCGTCCCAAAAGTCCTTGCTATGGCCCGTTTGTCGGTTGTGGCTAGCCCGTTCGTGATCCTTCCTCCACCCCCCTCCAGGTTCTGTCCGCTGGCACCGTACTGCCCTATAAGCTGGCACCTTACTGCTAAAGCTCCTCCACCGGCTGGCACCCTACTGCTCCCCTCTGGCTGGCACCCTACTGCTACTTACCGGCTGGCACACTACTGTTCATCGTCGTTGGCTGGCATCCCCTCTGCCCAGTGGCTCTGCTCGCCCACCTGCCTCTCTCCCTCCTGCGATTTACTCTACGGTCGCAATCCTCGCTTAGGTTACAGTTGATCATGGTATTGCACTGCCTCCTTGGTCTCTCCTAAACGCCAAAGCGTCGCCACCTTCCGGTCACTCCTGACCCATGAGCCGCCGCCCCAACCGGATTTTACCGTACGGGTTCTTGGATTTGGCATATTGGCAATAGTAGTTGTATCTAGGGGTTTCTTTGATTCTTTTCTTAGTGTTACCTGGGGGCCTGCTGAAGGGTTTGGGTCTCTCTCCTGTACATTTCTATGAATTGTTTCCCTACGTGTCTGAGGTTTTGTCTTAGGACGAGGTGAAGCGGGCGGGAAGACGTTTGATCTATAGGTTTTTTTCTCTCCATAGCTAGCGCTGCATGAGGCTGTTTGTACCTTAAAACAAATCACACATGATTACAAAAAAAAAAGAAAAAAACAAAAACGACCAAGGGATAGGACACGAACCATCGCAACAACACCTCCAGCGATTGAAATCTCAACACCACCAGAACTCATCGCGACTTTCCCCTACCCACCTCTCTTCTCCCACGATGGCTACTCCCTAGGAGTTGATGTTAAGCCATCTCCCCTCCTCTCCTGTGGCCTTACGGTCTCGCCTCCTTGGGGTTCTCATTCTCGTCCTTGGTTGACACCCGCTCATCAAGTTCGGTTCTCCCCCTTACCCCGCACTTGCTTTTCACCTCGCTTAGAATTGTGCACGGTCGGAAAGCTTCTCGCTACCTTCACGGTCGGCGTTACGGTGCCGGCTCTCGGTCGAAGTAGGCCTCGACTTGCTGGGCTTGTACCTCTGATGGGGAAAGCCTTGGCTAGTAACATCACGGTCTCGCTCAGTTTCGTTGTCGTCCCAAAAGCCCTTGCTATGGCCCGTTAGTCGGTTGTGGCTAGCCTGCTCGTGATCCTTCCCCTACCCCTCCCGGTTCCGTCCGCTGGCACCGTACTGCCCCTTAAGCTGGCACCTTACTGCTAGAACCGACTCCCCCGGCTGGCACCCTACTGCTCCCCTCTAGCTGGCACCCTACTGCTACTCACCGGCTGGCACCCTACTGCTCATCGTCGTTGGCTGGCATCCCCTCTGCCCGGTGGCTCCGCTCGCCCACCTACCTCTCTCCCTCTTGTGATTTACTCTATGGTCGCAAACCTCGCTTAGGTTACGGTTGATCATGGTATTGCACTGTCTCCTTGGTCTCTCCTAAACGCTGACCCGTCGCCATCTTCCGGTCAAGTTCCGACCGTGAACCGGCCTGCCCCTTCCGGCGACTAGCCGCGGGGCCTTTTGGTTAGGCATATTGGCAATAGTAGTTACATCTCGTCATTTCTTTGATTCTTTTCCTAGTGTTACCAGGGGGCCTGCTGAAGGGTTTGGGTCTCTCTCCTGTGCATTTCTTTGAGTTGTTTCCCTACGTGTCTGAGGTGCGAGTCTTAGGTGCTAGGCGGGGGAAGTTTCTTCTATGGTCTCAGGGGGTTTGATTTTTCCTATGACGAGGTGAAGCGGGCGGTTGTTATTGGGCTTATAGGTTTTTTTCTCTTCATAGCTAGCGCTGCATAAGGCTTTTTGTACCTAAAACAAATAAAGCATGATTACAAAGAAAAAAAAGAAACGACCAAGGGATAGGATCTTCACGCAACCATCTAAGTACTTTTCTATACTTAAGATATTGCAATACGATGACTCTTTACTCTCTTTACATACACTGCTCCTCTAGGAGAGCCTACGATTCAAGAACCCGGAGACTATTGTGATAGACTCAATGGGCGATACGAACATAGGACTATGGTGATAGTTCTACCAAGAATGACAACCCACCCATCTTACTATCTGATGAGATAGTATCCTTCGACGGATCACTCAAGACAAGCAAGCCAGTTCCGTACTATCTGAGGAGATAGTATTTCCATACGCCCTATCATAAGATAGGAATAATTGCTTACTTTGGAAACGACTATCGTTGCCTGTTGCATAACCACCTAACAATAGGATTGTTATATTTGGTTGCGTCCAATCGCAACACCCAACGACAGAACGGCTCAACAACCTGTTGATCAGGAGATCGACCTTACTGAAACAGAAATCGCCCTAGAGGGACTAGGGGACGTGTTAGCTGAGTCTATTCAATACTTGCGAGCTGCGAGCTCCACAACAGATAGCTCGGAAGTAGGATCAGAGTTGGACGAAACAGAGGCAGTACCTACAAGGAGGAACACAATGCCGTCCACATCCAATCCCAATCCAGACACCAAAGGAAAAGAAGGACCCCCGATTCCCCACCTCATGCCGGAACAGATACAACAAATCATTGGAGCCTTAACCCGAGGAGCGGGGAACACGAACAAGCACAAGATCAAGGAACCCAGTATATTTTACGGTGAACGGGATCAACTCAGAGGTTGGCTGGCCCAGCTGTCAGTCTACTTCAAAGGAGTAGGATGGGAATTCGACTACAACAACGACAAAATTGTCTACGCGCTTAGCCTTCTGAGAGGGGACGCGTTGAAATGGGCTATGCCATATATCGAAAGACAACAGGATGTAACCTGGAGTAGTTGGGACGACTTCAAGAATGAACTGCAGGGACAGTTTGGCGAAATCGATGAGCAAGGAGTAGCGAGTGCAAAACTCATGAGGATGGCTCAAGGATCGAAAGGAGCCACAGAATACTGGAACGAATATAGACACATCACCAGTCAAACAGGGATGGACGATGCAACACTGACTTACCACCTGATGAAGGGATTCAAAACAAAACTACAAGACGCATGGGGGATGGATGGATCAGATTCGCAAGACCCACAATTCGTCGCAAACTGGGCTATTAAAAAGGATACCAAAATGGCAGCCATCAAACACATGCGTCATGGGACAACCAGCAAAGGAACAACCGCATCGTCAGGAACCCCAAGGAATCAAAATGGGACCTTTCGACCTCAGAACGATAATCGGAGCGATCCAATGGAGCTCGATGCGACGCGAAGAAGGCCGGGGTTCAACATCTCAGCCAAAGAATACCAACGAAGAATGAGAGGCAACCTATGCCTCAAATGCGCCAAACCGGGACATCGAGCAGCGGCATGTCGAAGCCAGGCCAACAGCAAAGAAGGAGCGACCTGGGAACCAAAGAATGACAACACAAAAGAATGGAGACCACCAGCCAAAGCTAGGGAAATGGAAGTCGCCGAAGAGGAAAAGTTGGGAAACGACGAAAGTCCCCAGTAAGCAATAGTCTGAGGGACAAGACCAAACCAAAGCCCATTGAGATGAGGAACCTTTACGCGGCACTGAACAACATGGAAACACTGAACAACGAAAAGGACCATATTATGGTCATGATAAAACTACATTGCACAACAAGACAAATCACGATTAATGCGATGATTGACTGGGGAGCAACTGAGGACTTTATCGACAAAGGGTTCTGCAGCAAATACAACATCAGAACAACACAAGCGAAAACGATACGAGAAGTTTCCCTGGCGGATGGTCGACCCAGCGATATGGGACCAATCACCCATATACCGAAAGTACCTATGGACATCGGTAGTCATAGGGAATTGGCGATTTTCCAAGTGGCTAAACTACCCAACCATGAGGTCCTCCTCGGAATGCCATGGTTAAAGCAGCACAGTCCCCGAATTGACTGCGGCCAAAGCAAGATCACATTTGAAAGCGAAAGGTGTACAACATGGTGCTTAAAAGAATCACCAACGGTATACGCAATACCTGAAGATGAAGCGTGAGAAGAGAACTTGAAAGTTGAGTTCGGCGCGATTCAAAGCAAGAAAGATCAGAGAATAAGAGTTGAGTTACTCGACCCTCAAGCAAGATTACCGACGCGAGTATCGGTAAGAGCGGCAGGACACGACCTATACGCAAATAAGGAAAAAACTATTCCAGTTTGTGGACAAGAAGTTGTCGCAACCGGAATAGCAATCACGCCACCAAAAGGAACCTATGGACGGATAGCACCACGAAGCAGCATGGCAGTTAAACATCAGATTGCTGTCAATGCAGGTGTAATCGACTCCGACTATACCGGCGAACTTAAAGTGGTACTAACCAATATGAGCGACCAGGACTACCAAATCCAAAAAGGAGATTGAATCAAACAACTCATTACGGAAAAAATAGTCGAAAGCAACTGTTACCAAACTCCCGAACTGGGAAAGACCGAAAGAGGACAACAAGGATTTGGAAGTACCGGAACTTCCAAAGAACAGATCTGTAAGATCAGTGCGCGAGCTTTCGGAAAGTTCTACTGAAGACCCGACACAACAACAGGGATCCTCAAATACAACAAGAAGGAAGGACGAATAAGCCTAGAATCCGTCATCATCAGGACGGAACTAGCCATCAAAAGCGGGAAGTACCAGAAGGAAAGAAAGTTAGAGGAAATAGTGCCTCAAGAATACCATGGATACTTGGACGTATTCAAAGAAGAAGGAAAAACGAAGCTACCGCCTCACAGACCAGGAGTGGACCTGAATATCCAACTCAAGGAAGGACAAGGATTGCCAGTCAAAAAGATTTACGCACTTTCCCAGGACGAACAAAAGGAACTCTGGAACGATATCAAGCAAAACGAAGAACGAGGATGGATAAGAGAAACCTATGCTGATGGAGGATCCCCAATCATGTTCGTCAAAAAGAAAGACAGAAAGCGCCGGCTATGCGTCGACTATCGAGCACTCAACCACGTCACCAAGAAAGACCGATACCCCCTACCACTGATAGGGGAAGCCTTAGACAGGCTAAGAACGGCCAAATACTACACGAAGCTGGACATCAAAGATGCCTATCACAACGTTAGAATTAAAGAAGGAGATGAATGGAAAACAACCTTCACTACGAAATACGGGACATACGAATACCTGGTTATGCCTTTTGGCCTAACCAATGCACCAGCAGCGTTCCAAAGATGGATCAACAGGACCCTACAGTCATATATCGACATATGCTGCATAGTATATTTGGATGATGTCCTCATATATTCGGATAGCCGGGAACAACACCAAAAAGATGAGGCAGCCATCATCCGTGCCATACGAAAGCAAGGAATGAAACTCAAACCGTCAAAATGTGAGTTTCACCAACAAGAAACGGAATACCTAGGATTCATCATCAACAATGAAGGAGTCAAAGTCGACCCTATCAAAACAGCAGCCATATGGGACTGGAAACCACCCACCAACAAAAAAGGAATCCAAGAATTCATAGGGTTCTGCAACTTTTATCGACGGTTTATCGAAGGATTCAGCAGGACAGCCAAACCCCTATACGACAAAACCAAGAACGACGTCAAATGGGAATGGGGAGACAAGGAACAGGCAGCCTTTGACGAGTTACGATGAAAGATATGCTCAACCCCGGTGTTGACACAATTCAAGCCAGGAAGGCCACTAATTGTCGAAACCGACTCCTCGAAATATGTCTGCTCAGGCATAATATCTCAACAGGACGAAGACGGAAAATGGAGGCCAATAGCATATCGGTCGAAAACCATGGCGCCTGCTGAATGCAACTACGACGTACACGACAAGGAACTATTAGTTATAGTTCAAGCACTCAAGGAATGGAGACGATACCTCAGAGGCAGCGGACAACATTTCAGAGTACTAACTGACCACAAAAATCTAATAAGATTTACAATAACAAAAGAAATGACCGAACGACAAATACGATGGAGCGAGGTCTTGAGCGGTTTCGACTTTAAAATAGAATTCCGACCAGGAAAAGAAAGAGGCAAGCCGGATACCCTAACAAGACGAAAGGCCGACATCCCTCAGGAAGGAGATGAGAGGATCATACAAAAAGAACGAATTCTATTACCAAAAGAGAAATACTTTAACGCCAATATCCACGAAATGGAAACAATAAGATTCGAAGAGACAAACGACAAGGAACTCCATGACGAAGAAATCCAAAAAATAAGAAGAGCCTTGGACGAAGGAAGTAAAGAAATGAAAGGAATAGCCTTAGGACTATGCCAGTGGAAAAACGGATACCTATGGCATCAAGGAAAAATTTGGGTTCCAAACAAAGAAGGAATAAGGGTGGATCTTATACGACGACATCACGATATCCCTCAAGCAGGGCATGGAGGAATGGCAAAAACAACAGAACTCCTACAACGCATCTATTATTGGCCACATATGCGAGATACGATAAAACAATACGTCAAAAACTGCGACATATGCCAAAGGACGAAAGCGGTACGACATGCACTATATGACCTGATGAAACCAAACGAAGCCCTGAATCGGCCGTGGAAATCAAAATCAATGGACTTCATCACAGACTTACCAAAGTTGGAAGGAGATGACGCAATCCTTATCGTCATAGATCGACTCACCAACATGGCTCATTTTCTGCCATGCACCAAAGAAATGAATGCACGGCAATTCTCGGAACTATTTGTGAGAGAAATATTTCGACTACATGGACTGCCTAAAGACAACATAACAGATAGGGGATACATATTTACGTCCGATTTATGGAAGGAAACAACCAAACAATTAGGAATCGAAAGAAGATTGAGTACGGCATTCCACCCGCAAACGGACGGACAAACGGAACGGACTAATTCCATATTGGAACAATACCTCCGAGCATATATCAACTATCAACAAGATAATTGGAAGGGGCTCCTACCAATGGCGGAATTCGCATACAACAACAGCCACCAAGAAAGCATTAAGAACACGCCGTTCTTCGCGAACTACGGAACCAACCCCGAATATCAGACCATCGGCCACCTAATGCAAGGACAAATCACACCACCAGAAAGCATGAGTCAATTGCACGACATACTGCAGGCAGAAATGATGGAAGCGCAACTAAGGCACAAGAAATATTACGATAAGGGAAGAAAACCCGATCCGAATTTACAATCAGGAGATATGGTCTGGTTATTGCCAAGGAACATACGCACCACAAGGCCATGCAAGAAGTTGGATTACAAGAAAATTGGACCACTTAAAATCTTGGCAAGGATAGGAGAAAGCGCTTATAAGCTCGATCTTGCACCCTAGATGAGGATCCACAATACATTCCACATCTCTCTTCTTGAACTTTATCACGACGATAAGTTTCCTTCGCAACGAACACAACCACCACCTCCAATTATCCTCGAAAGAGAACCAGAGTACGAACTCGAAGAGATAATCGACTCACGCCTCCACTAAGGAAAACTACAATACCGAGCCAAGTGGACCGGTTATCCTCCAGAGCACGACAAAGTCTGGTATCCCTACGACAATTTCGAAAATGCAGTTATCACAAAACAACAGTTCCACCAACAGTACCCTGGCAAGCCCTCTTACAATCAAGATCGAAGAATAAGAGAACGGAGAAACGTGGGTCTTCATATCACCGACACCGCAACTCGCACCACCACCACTGCCTCCAAGAATGACGACACCAAGACCCCCAACACCCAAGACCCCGCAAGAGGGATGGGACACCAGGGTGGGGCTACCAACGAGCCCCCCATATCGAAGCCCACACGAGTGGGAGGAAGCAGAAAGGAAAGAACGAGCTCACCGGGAGCACGACCAGCTGTCATGGAAAGCATGTTACGACAACGGGTGCCAGACCCACTTTCGAGACAAGGAAGCCTCGGGATGGTTTCCCCAAGACGGATCTCGGTCTGACTCATCAGTACCAGTATCGCACCGAAACAAGAAACAACAGAGGAAACGCCACGGCCAAAGCGTGACATGGTACAAATGCTTCGACGACAAGTGCTTTATTCATGTCCAAGAAAGAATAAACGCAGGGTATTACCTATAGGAAAATGGTGAGAAGAAAACTCTGTCGAGATGGCACCGGAACCACCCGGAGCCAGATCAATGAAGGCGGTTCGGTGCCGTGAGGACACGGCAGGAGGGGGAGGGGAGCGAAAAACTCAACCAGACGTCGGAGCCCTACAGAGGCAAGTCCATGAATTGTTGGACGAAAAAGACAAATTCCTAAAAAACGAGGACGAATACCGGCGGAATATAACAGACCAGCAGCCCACGATAAACTGAATGCGCGAAGAAGTTCAAGCACTTCGCAGAACAGTCGCAGGAACTGGCTTCAGCCTAGCAAGGTTGAAAAATGAAATGGACACCAGGCAGTGAGCGAACGAGGAGCTCAAGCACAGAAACCACAGCCTCCGAAAGGAGCTCAGAAGAGGTGGGCAGAGGTTGTCAGATCTGGACAATTAGCATCGTGGGACCGATGCTAGGGAAAGATGGGAGCTAATGTCACAAATCGTGACTAAGCAAGGCAGATTGCACATGACTCATACTTATGAGTCGTAAGGTATGTTGGATTTCACAGTATGACGTCACTTGACTCATAGTTCTCTCATGACTATGCACTCGCGAGTCATTGTTATATTATGATTGGTTGATTGTTTCATGACTCACGATTGTGATGTCATATGATGTAATGACTTTCCCACATGACTCATATTATGAGTCATGGGTTTTACGCATGTGATTCGTTTGAATACATGACTTGGTTTATGAGTTTTGATTGGTTAACGGAATGTTGCGCGATGACTCATATGAGTCATCGATGGATTTCGCGCTATGACTAACTACGAGTCATAGAGGTTTATGTAGCGTGAGGTGATGAGTCACCAGGGTTAGGGGTGTGAGAAGATGCCTATAGAAGGCGCTTGGTTCAGACCAAGGAATAGGGCACGAACCATCTCTCCTCCACCTCCGGCGATTGAAATCTCAACACCACGGGAAATCATCGTCACTATCCCCCACCCACCTCTCTTCCCCCATCATGGCTACTGCCTAGGGGTTGACGTTAAGCCA
>Ga0307517_10013170_pt1 | contig 11261 bp, 12 predicted proteins | sample 23_EM_MG_FD_194515 | JGI IMG/M metagenome (GOLD analysis project Ga0307517, IMG submission 194515) | Populus trichocarpa ectomycorrhiza microbial communities from riparian zone in the Pacific Northwest, United States - 23_EM | ecosystem: Host-associated > Plants > Roots > Unclassified | place... | reverse complement strand
TAATGCGCTCTTAAATTGATGAAGAGATAGTCCTTACTTTGACCTTTGCCCCGAGGCATGCGTTTTTCTCAATGGAGCCATTTGATATACGGACGAGGGGAGAAGATGTGTGGAAGTGAACGCTAGAGGAAGGGTGTAGAGGGCAAGGATGGGCGGTAGGTGGCCTTGTTATACTGCACGTAGACAACAACATGTGCGGCGCTATAGGCGTTTCGGACTGTCGGAATTTCGCCAGGGGTTTGTGTGTGTGCGGTTCGTTCTGTGATAGCCATATGGGGTACGATGTGGTGTGTGGTGAATCGGCATGATCTCCCCCCCTGACGATCACACAAGGGGTTGAGCCGCGATAAGAGCCGCATCGTAAATGGCAGAAGTCTTTGCGCACAAATGTCGACTATTTACCGGAACATGACATTCTGCACGTATACAGGATGGGAACACGATCTAGAAAGAACGAGACTAAACATCGCTTTGGGCTACACACACAATGATCAAACGAAAAAAAAGAAAGGAAACAATCAATGACCCTTGAACTGACAGTCCAGACAACTAATCCACGGCTCATCTAGATAGACATCGCCGATAGTCGGCGCGCTATCGAATCGATCAGTTCTCCTGTCAAGCTTTCCTGACCAGCACCCCTACGCACTCTCTTTGACTTAGGGTCCTCTGTGCTCTCGGCGTCGAAACCAGCAGTACGTTTCCGCGTCTCCACGGATCTCCGATACTCGTTGATAAGGTAATTTAAGCGGCGTTTTTTGGGCGTATCCTCCATGCGATAATCCCCATCGAGCCGTATGCCGTGCATGGGGTCATCTTCGCCTTGAGCCTGGCGATGGAGCACGTTTAATGGTAGCTGTCGATTCTGCTCGCGCAACGATTTGGCAAGAAGGGGGATACAATTCGCCCGCCATTTAGCGTGTCCGACAGGCGGACGTGGCAATATTGTAAAGAGGATCTCACTTCCATGCGCAGAGTCTGAGAGGCCAGAGGACGACTCGGATAAATGAGAGCTATCATCCTCACGCCCGTCGTCCGTATCACTACCCTCCCGATCAGCAGGTATGTCGTCGAATAATTCTCGGGAATGCATCTGGCCTATACGTTGTGCCGGATCATGGGCCGAGTTTTGGACGTCATTTTGATTGAGATAGTCGAGGCTCCTCAGCGCCGGGGTGTCTTGCCGCTCTGAACCCCGATCACGGTAACAGTACACCATGACATCCAGCGGGTCGTCGAGCACGGGATTTGAAAGGAGCCAAGCTCTTACGGTTTCATCACTGTCGATGAAGAAATAATCCACGCTATCCAACTCTCGCATAGGAGACCTACGTAACCTTCTACGCCCTTCGCCTGTAGGGACAAGTATGTAGCGGATTCGGTGGTGAGGTACGGATCTGTAAATCATAGCTGACATTCCACGGATGTCATAGGAATCCAACTCGGCGAACACTACCCCATTGACATCAGGGGGACGCCAATGGAGTAAGTTATAGTTTGGGGCGACGTTTACCTTATTCCTTTCAAACTGTGATAGTGCCAGACCACGTCGCGACGGCAGGACATAAACGATACTCACGGCGCGCGGACGCCCAAGCAGAGCGCTCCAATCTGTATCTCATAAGTCAGTAAGTAAAAACCTGAAACAGGCTCATGATTTAGGAAGTGACTAACCTGTGGGCCTACAGTTGGGTGCCGGGCGAAAGCCCCGGGCAACAGGTTGGTTTTGGACTGCCGCAGGGCCATTATGTGGTGGATCAGGTAACATTTGCGCCGGCGCAGGATCATTATCCGGTGAACTTGAATCAGGTACCATTTGTGGGTGCGCAGGATCATTACCAGGTTGAACAGGTACATCCGGACCCGCTGCAGGAACATCACCCAGGGGAGCCTGTCCGAGTTGTCCGGCAGCAGGGACGTTGACTTGTGCAGCCGGTACCTGTGGACCAGTCGCACGCGGAGGAGCCTGTCCGAGTTGTCCGCCAGCAGGGACGTTGACATGTGCAGCAGGTACGTTTGGACCAGCCGCACCCGGAGGACCCTGTCCGTGTTGTCCGGCAGCAGGGACGTTGACTTGTGTAGCAGCGACGTTTGGACCAGCCGCACGCGGGAGAGCCTGTCCGAGTTGTCGGGCAGCAGCGACGTTGACTTGTGCAGCCGGTACCTGTGGACCAGCCGCACCCTGAGGAGCCTGTCCGAGGTGTCCGGCAGCAGGGACGTTAACTTGTGCAGCAGGTAGGTTTGCACCAGCCGCACCCGGAGGACCCTGTCCGAGGTGTCCGGCAGCAGGGAGTTGACTTGTGCAGCAGCGATGTTTGGACCAGCCGCAGCCGTGGGAGACTGTCTGAGTTGTCCGGCAGCAGCGACGTTAACTTGTGCAGCCGGTACGTTTGGACTAGCCGCACCGGGAGGAGCCTGTCCAAGTTGTCCAGCAGCAGGGAGGTTGACTTGTGCAACCGGTACGTTTGGACCAGCCGCACCCGGGGGACCCTGTCCGAGTTGTCCCGCAGGAGCGACGTTTGGACCAGCCGCACCCGGAGGAGCCTGTCCGAGTTGTCCGCCTGCGGCGAGGTGGGCTGGGGGAGGATTTGGAGGAAGTTGACCTGGGTTCCCTATAGTCGTCGCAGCCTCCCACTGATTTTGGACCCCTGGTGGTAGTAACGATGCTTGCACGACGACCTGCCCAGGGGGGATTGCGGGATTTGGCACTACCATTTTGCCTTGGTTATTTGTGTCATTCAACTTCCGCCAACTGTCCTTAACGAGTTCCACGACTGCCTCCGCGATATCCTCTAGACGATGCATATCATTGGCTGCCACTGGGGAGACGATGAGATCGCAGGCAGGACGCAAGGTCCTCATGCCTGTGCATATTGGCAGGAAGTCGGCGTCAGGGAAACTTTTGGCCGTTTGCGCCGCTGGCGCAAAGCCCCTTGCTATCATCTGATCCTTCGCACAGTGCCGCCCCTCTGTGTACATTTTCTTTTGAGCCTGGACTTGTGTGAAGCCCATGTTTAGCTTATGATCGCTAATCTCTCGACCGCCTGGGTTGGTGCGAGGCATGCTGATTGCCCCTTGAAGCGAACTAGGCGGGAGTTGATCTGTCTGTCCTGGCGCAAGGACTCCGGCATTTTGCATGAATACGTACTGCATGTTGATATTTTGCGCCATGTCCGTTGAGGGTTCGTTTATATTGATAGTTGATTTGGAGATTCTAGTCTTGCGAATATAGAGGATGTTGTGGATGTTGTGGATGTTGTGGATGTCCGATTATCCTTGGTATGAACTTGCTCCTATCGTGATCAACTCACATTATATATACAACTCTCAGATATTCAAAATGGTTTGAAAGAATCATGAATTGTTTGAATTGTTTTCAAGAATTAAGATGCATCAAGAACTGACATCTCGGGCGTCCATTAGTGTTTCAGTCGTTTCCTGTGAACGCAAGATGATAACCAGCTGATACCACGTGACGTCGGGACACACAACGCTAAACCTGTTCGACGGCTGGTGATAGATCAGTGTGAACAGCGCTAGGCCCAGCATCTCCAGTCATCCGCACGCGTTAACATCGAGACAACGACAACATCACACTACTATCACCCACACTGGACTCGCGAAATCGCCGGCACCGAATTCTATTATGCCGGTCAAATGTTCATTTTGTCGCAAAAGATAGAAGCGTGCAGGCGCATACAAGACACACTTGCGAAGTGGGCAAGCAAATCTCGATATTGTACTCGCATCCACCATACGGAATCTACCTGCAGACGTCCTTACCGACCGGGGGACCGACCTATCTGACGCCAACGAACTCATCGAACACTCCGATTCAGACTACGAATCAGATCCTGCCGGAGATACAGCCGGTAGTGAGCGCGACGCACCTGATGATACGCTTAGGCGTGAACCCGAAACTGAAGTCCTCGAGGACAACACGTACCCAGTCGCTGCGGAACAGGAGGATTATCCGCGCGCCGGGGAAGCCATTGGAGAGGTTAAAGAGTATAAGGTAGAATGCAGGGATTTGTGCGAGAACCAATGGGCTCCTCTGGCTTCTGCACAAGGTTTCAAACCTGGATCTTGGTTCATGGAGAGCCAAGTCTCAAAGACGCGGATTAACGATTACTTTTCGAATGGTATCGGAAACTCGACATCTGTTGGTTATAGCTCTATCCATACGTTGGAGAAACTTCTCAGAACCAGGATCCGTATAGCCCGTATCTGCAATGGTTGGAGGGACATGTGGAGGACGGACAGAGAACATTACCATTCTTCTATCGGAACGTCCTAGACTGCGTGAGATATTTTCTTCGCCAGATAGCCTATTGTGATGACTTGGTCTATGCGCCACGCCGTGAATACGACCAGAGCGGACAGAGAATTTATGCCGAAATGCATACGGCTGACTGGTGGTGGGACGTCCAACTCCTGCCCCGTAGTCTCTTTTATGTGAAAGCCTACTAATAGATTACAGGAAACACTGCGGGAAGGGGCGACTGTGGTTCCAATCATTGGGATGTCCGCTCAGACGCATCTCACCAACTTCTCCGGAGACAAGAAAGCATGGCCGGTTCATGTGACGATCGGAAATCTTCCGTCCACAATACGTAACACACCTGGATCAATGGCGATTCTGCTTCTTGGGCTATTGCCCATTCCGCCAAAGCTCGCAAAGTCCTCTAGGGCCGACAAACTCCAGAGACTGATAAATGCCGACAAACTCGGTGGCGTATTCCAACTCGTTTTTGCGCCATTGAACGGTGCGGCGCGGGAGGGCGCCCCTATTGATTGTGCGGACGGCAAGATCCGGAGATGCTTGCCGATAATGTCAGGGTGGATTGCGGACCATATGGAAAACGTTACCCTACACGTGATCAAATCCAACGCCTGTCGTAAATGTGAGGTGCCTCCAGAAGAATTAGGAAGCCGAGCCGGCCACCATCGTGCTAGAGATTACGCAAGATACGAACGCTACATACGCTAAAACCCGTCCCTAGATTCCGAGACCCACGACGCTGCTCACGCTCGCTACACGAATGAAACTCATGGTATCAAGAGGGGGCAAAACGTCTTGCAAGGACTCGTGAGAGTTTCGACGCCTGATCTGCACAAGCCGGATATGCTCCAAACAATATATCTAGGACTCTTCAAGCATATGATGGACTGGATTCAGGGATTTCTCAAAAGACATGCGCGACAGCAGGCCTTCGACAACGCCTGGAAAGCTTTGCCCCCGTACCCGGGATTCTTTGTCCCCAAAAAGGCCTACAGGTCGGTTACGCAGTGGCAAGGAAAAGAGATAAGGAATCTCGGGCGTTGTTTGTTGGGAGTTCTCGCTGTGGCGTTGAGACAGCCTGATAGTACGCAGGTGCAACCCTTCAGACGTGCCCTCACCTGTGTCAGGTCACTGCTTGACTTCACCATGATGGCTCAATACCGAAGTCACACACCCGAGACTATATCTTATATGCAAGAATATGCGCCGCAGTTCCACTAGACGAAGGATATCTTCTTGGAGTTTCGCATATCCAAACGGACGCAAGAGAAGGCTGATGAGTTGCGCAAGGAGCTGCGTCGTCCGTGAGCCCAGATGAGGGAGCGATGCCCCCATCCCAACGGCGCCGGATCCGTGGCGACGATCGTGAAGAAGAGAACGACCAACGTATGGAATTGATACATTCCGAATCCAATTTCAACTTTGTTAAGATGCATCTAATAAGTCACTTTCGCGATCACATCTACATGTTCGGCAATATTCCCATGTATTCTACCGAGTATGGAGAGCTCGCACATAAGGAGCAAATCAAAGATGGATGGCGACGCTCAAATAAAATCGAAGCAGCACGACAGATACTAAGCAGCTACGGTTGACAACATGCGATCCGCATGAGAATTTTGAACTTGTAATTCCTTCAATGTGCAGGAGCTGATTTACCAACTGAGGTAGTAGAACATTTAGAGAAGATCAGGCCCGCGCCAACCCCACCAGCCCATCGGAGGATTCTGAAGGGACGTCGTGATACTATCCACGACGTCGTTGATTTTCGCACACCATGCGATATATCCCCGGAGACGATTTGTCCGGAATTGATACGATATAGCCGCCTGAGCCTGCCTCCCGAGCCCCGACTGCAGGAAAATCCGGCGATACTTCGAGCTTTGCCGGTGCAACTACTGACGCAACTGGAGATCCCGGTTCTTGCGTTACAGGAGTCAGGTGTTTACGACATACACAGGGCCCGATGCACGGGTGCTTGACTCTTCCGTAACCAGACCAGTCGGAACGATTGCGTTTGGATACAGGCTGGTGTGGAGAATATGTATGGTGCGCTCAGGGGTGGTCTCCCGGCAAGGCTCATAGCTCTGTTCAAAATCCGGTCGGGCTATATGCAGCAGGATACGGTCTATCACCGCGCCGGGGTTCAATTCACGAGCCTGGTAGACTCCGGACGACCGTCACACGTACACAGTGTGGTAACCGTTCAGCTCAGAGACGTTACCCGAGAGCTCACAATTGTGCATGATCGGGACGATCATAGGCCGGGCCCATCTGATACCGGAGACAGAGCGGCGCTGGCTTGTCAACAGTCGGATCGAAATACGCACGTTTAACGAGATCTATTAGGATCACCGAGGGGGCTTGTATAATAAAATAAACTGGGGGAGCGACGTAGCCTAGATGAGGGCTACATCGCTCCCCGACGGAGATGTAGCGTCACTATCACGACTAGACGCTAAACCTGTATAATACACAAGTATATAGTAGAGATATAGACATAGAGGAATAGAAACATCTAGAAACAAACAAATTATGCACGATAGTAGTAGTAGTAGGAGGCACACCAGCAGGAATGACTAGGGTGATATCGGCGGCAAGTTGTTATGAGCACGCCCGGAAGCAGAAGGAAAAGGGGCTACCCTGGAGAGGCGTCCGGATGCTGCGGAGATGCGAGGCATGAAAAGAGACATCAGGACGTGAGATAAGGGGGGGGAGAAGAGCAGGAGATGTGTGGTGGCGGCGGGATGTGGGTAAGGTGCGACGTCACGTCAGGAAGCAATCGGGGTTGGGAATGGCGTCCGGACGCTGGGGACGCAGAGGACGGAAAAACGACGTCGGATGCCACTGGACGCGGCGCCCGCGCCTCTGACGCAGGATTAATTTTTGCTGATAAACACCGTCTGAGTTGTGGATGTCCAACCGACCAGAAGCTCTTCGAAGGATATATAAGGGGTGTGAGGGTGACCACCTCCTGGGGTGCCACCTGCATAACACCTGGGAACCACCCACGGGCATACTTTGACCTCCGGCTACTTGTATGATTAACACTAGAGGGCTTAGGGCTGACCATGGAAGCTGCAAGGCTTCCAGAACAACCACCCCCAAGCCAGTCCCAGGCTATCCGGTGAACTGTAGCATTACCATGTGTTATTAGTGGACTCTAGAGTTGTGAGTCTTGTCACCATTTAAGAAGGTCCCGCATGGTTGGCTGTGGGTAGCGCCCATCCGGTCAAGCTGCAGGAGATTTCTTAGCGTGGGAGCATGCAGTCAGGTTTAGAAGCTTAGTATAGTCCACTAGATTTGCCAATGGACTGCGTAGCTGGTATAGATGAAGCCACGACTGGGCAAGTGAGTCCCACTGGATATTATCTCTATGGTGTGCAAGTCCGTCGGCCACTAACATGCTACCGATAGTCAAGAGATTTTGCTCATGCAAATGTAGTTGGAGAAAACATTACCAGAAGCACTTCCTATTTGTTGGTGATAGTTAATATCCAAGCTGTCTGACTGCCTCCGTGTGTTTATTAACTTTATGCAGGGGAGTTGCACTGCCCTGAGCTGTGAACAGGCTGCTTACGAAAGGTCAACATGGTTCACGGGTGTCCTGTGACTTTATATTATTCTTCTTAACTAAAGCGAGACACACGCAATTCTGATAACCAACGATCCTCGAATAGAACTTATTGAGTGAAGCTTTCAGGTCTAACGATATTAAGTTTTACCGCTTTATTCTACTTCGAATTATTTTTATCTTTATTTTGATCCTCACTTCTATTTTGAGTCTTCAGTGAAGTCGCAATCTTAGGATCCGTCTTCCTATAGCGGGCCCCGGTTTCAAGCACCTATCTTGATTGCAACAGTGAACATGTGACACTATATCGACCATGTTTTACCTGACTGAACTCTAAGGCCTATCGTTTGCTTTGTCTGCTGTCTCCAGATACTTCCATTGCCTCGCTGACGTACCTTACAGCCATCGGGTACCCCAATAGCCATTACACTACAAAACCTTCCAACCGTATTGTATTCGTTGAGAGAAATAACAAAGAAGCCTTTGGCGTACCTCAGGGGGAAGTGGAGGCAAAATTAGATTACCTACAGGATTGCCATGACCATTTCGTAGCGGGAGTTTTGATGCGCACGTTTATCAGACTTTACCACTGGCCTGCCAGAGGCAAACATGTTATCGTTTATTATGCAACCTGTTCGTGTTGTGAGCTGATAGGCCCGTTAAAGCCCTCTGTTTGCCAAATGGCTATTGTTCATCTATAACCTCTAGACATGATGGGATTTGACTTGGTTGGAAGGTTTCCGGATACACCCAGGAAGAACAGGTATATTATCATTGGTGTTGACTATTTCACAGGTGTCCTGTTTCCTCAAGCAGTCCTGGAAAGTCACGGAAAGTCAGCAGTTTCTCTCTTGATGCGCATGGTTATAAAAGGTTTATTCCTGTCTTAACCAAAATCCACGAGGACCAGCAAGAGACCTGGTAGCCCTGGTGTTAATGGAGGCTTCAAGTACCCCTAGCCCCAAGGATAATAGTTGAAGGTCAATTTGGACCCAGGGATCACTGTTCAACCAAATCTATTCTTGAACTGCAGGTCTGTCGATGTCTGCTGTCTCCTGCAAGCCAGAAGAGTGGTTTAAATACGAAGCCCAAGAGCGATAGCCCTCCTGGAATCACGATCATTCCTAGTAGTTGTGTAACATGTGTACAGGTTTGGGTAACGGTACACAGGAGCAGGCAGTGCAGGATCTCCTATGTTTAGTTGATTTATATTTGGTTTATTTGATTTGATTTCAGCTCCGCCACTGTCTCTGAGTCAGATAGGATATGCTATCGTATTGCTATGTTTAGTTTGCTTTGTTAGAAGTTTATATTTAGGATTCCGGGTCTGGAATGGTCATGTAACACTGGTGAAGGCTGAGCACAGTTTGTTTGTTTCTTTCTTTGGTCTTGCATGATTGCAGGATTCCGGTATGTGCGCAGCTACTGGTAATGATCGTGATTGCAGGAAGGCTATCGCCCTTGGGTTTGGTATTTAAACCAGTCTCCTGGCTAGCAGGAGACAGCAGACTTCGACCGACCTTCAGTCTGAGAATACACTTGGTTGAAGGGCAATCCCTGAGTTCTATTTGTCCTTCAACTATTATCTCTTACCTCCGGTCCCTTGAAGCCTCCCTTAGCACCAGCGCTAGCAGGTCTATCGCCGGTCCTATTGTATTTTCGTTAGACAGGAGTAAACCTGTTACATTGTTTTGCCTACAGCAGGTGAAACCCCTTTTGTTCTCAGGATTGAGAACAGCCTGGTAGGATTGATCACCCTCCTGGTATCTTGATAACTAGTTAGAAGCAGGGGCGGCAGGGAAAAAAACTCCCGGCTCAGGTGCAATATTCACAATAGCAGAACCGAGGAGCAGAAGCGTTGCCAGGTCCGGCAGGGTGTGCAGTCGTCCTTCAGCAGACCTTACAGACGAAACCCCAGAACCAACCACACAGGAACCAACCCCTGGGCCCACGCCAGGCTCACCAGATACACCAGCAAGAACCAGTCACCTACTTCCAGGAGATCTAGATACAGATTCAGACGAAGACCACGACCTCACAGCTGAGGAACTCATTCAAAGAGAAGCCCGGCGGCTTGAGGAAAGAGCAGCAGCACGAGCAGCAGCACAGCAAACTTCGGACACTCAACGCGCACCAGAACGCCCCACCACAAGCAGGTGGCGAGCACCCAGCATTCTAGGAGTCTTTGGAAGTCAGACACCAACTAGAGCGCCCTCCCGAGAGCATAGAGAGCAACAACTTCCTGGTACATTCATCTCAGACACAGCAGAAAGACCCTCAAGATCCAGAAGTGCCAGAGAACACCCACAACAACCAGACCCACTACCTCCAGCCCCAGACCCCCCTACAGGCACGATGGCAAACCCAGGCCCGGCGAGGTTGCCACCTCCCAAGCTCCCCAAACCACCTATGTTTAGCGGAGATGGAGAAGACCTGAAGCCAGTCAAACTCAAGCGAGGGCTTAGAACAGTCAAAAAGCATCTAGCAAGATCAGGACTGAACGACGACTGCCCTGGCGTGGCCGACTACTATGGCGCCTATACAGATGGCAAGGCCAACAACGCATATCAGACGCTAGACAGAGAAGTAGAGGACCTAACTCTAGCGCAGTTAACCCAACGCCTTGAGCAGCTATTCGAAGCCTCTACAAACACCGATGACACCTATCATAAGTGGCAGAATATCCGCCAGACAGCAGGTGGACAGCTAGCACGCATAACAAAGATAGCTGGAGAGCTAACAGAGCTCAAAGGATCCCTTCCGGCAGGATCGATCTCAGACTATGCACAAAAGCAACGCTTTCTCGATGCTATGGACTCTAGACTATGCCACAATGTTGAGCCCCAGCTCAGACCAGAAGATACCTGGGACCAGATGGTGGCTGTAGCAGAACACTATGACGCTACCATGTATAGAACTGGCAGCTACAAAGGCAGCGATAGAAGCCAGGCTTCTAGCAGCAAAACCCATACACCAAAGAAAGAGAGTACCTACCGCAAGCCCTCTACCACACCGACGCCCAGGAGCACAGGCAAAGGAAAGGCCCCGGCCAAGAAGAGGACCTATACCAAATCCAACAAGCCAAGTACGACTGAGATGGACTGCCGCAGGCAGAAGGAGACTGTTTCTACTGTGGCGAAAGTGAACACATGGCAAATGAATGCCCAAAGAAAGAAGTTAAGACCAACCATGTTCGCCTCTCTGAGGAAAGCCCAGACAGCAGCGAAGGCGAATATGAGCCTGATACAGACAGCACAGAGGAGCTAGATGGCAGCGGCTCTGTCAGGACCTACAAGACTACAGTAGGCACGCCTAAGGATAGGCCATTCCAGGCACTCGAATTCACTATCAACATCAATGGCAAGCCCGCCAGAGCCCTCGCAGATACAGGTACCATTGGCGGTA
>Ga0307517_10013169_pt1 | contig 11262 bp, 9 predicted proteins | sample 23_EM_MG_FD_194515 | JGI IMG/M metagenome (GOLD analysis project Ga0307517, IMG submission 194515) | Populus trichocarpa ectomycorrhiza microbial communities from riparian zone in the Pacific Northwest, United States - 23_EM | ecosystem: Host-associated > Plants > Roots > Unclassified | place... | reverse complement strand
TTCTGCCATCACTAGAGTGATGTTGATGTGTTTCTGGGATTTGAATGACTTGACTGCATGAGAAAACTGTTCTGCCATATCACTACCAGAAAACCAAAAAGAATGCTCTCCTAGAAGAGCAACAACTAAGAGAATTATTAGTTATTTATTAAAATAAATAAAAAGAAATAGCAATACTGGCAATTGCCTGAAATTTAACAAGACCCTGCACATGTAGTAAGTAAGGTATGAAAATAAGGAAGGGCAATTGACTTACTTGGTATTCCTCATTTTCATCTTGTGAAAGTAAAAAAGGAAATTGTTGACATAAAATCTAGTAAGAAATAAGGTAAATATATTAATTGTTAATAATAACTGCTTACAGTCTATAAAATATATATTAATACATATAGCAGAACAAGAGAATACTGAGAACATACCAGCTGCCAAAAATTAACAGATGATAAAATTTGAATATATACTACTCACAATCTAAAAATATGTTTGTCATATAGATTTTCAAAATTTTAATCAAAAGAAGCAAGGTAATATTGTTAGACTCACACGCTATATTTAAACATCCAAAAGTTGTTAAGTGATCAAGACATCCTTCCTGAGAAATCAGAGGCACTAGACTCACATGCTATAATTGAACATGCAAAAGTTGTTTAAGTGATCAGCTCATTCTTTCTAAAAAAATTAAAAGCACTAGACTCACATTCTATATTAGAACATATAAAGATTATCCAAATGATCAGCACACCTCTTCTGAGAAATCAGAAGCACTGGACTTACATGCTATATTAAAATGTGCAAGAGTTGTTTGTGTAATCAGTACAACTATTGTGAGAAATCAGAAGCACTAAACTTACAACCTATGTTAGAGCATTCAAAAAAATTTTGGGTCATCAGAACATCTTTTTTGAGGCATTGAATGCACAAGACTCACATCCTATGTTGGAAATTACAAAGGTTTGATCAGAACATTTCTTTTGAAGTATCAGAGCACTGGACTCACATTCTATATTAGAACATGCAAATATTTGATTAGAGTATTTTTCTAAGACACTAATTGTGCTGGACTTACCCACTATATTGAAAAATACAAAGATTATTTGAGTGATCAGTACATTTCTTTTGAGAACTTAGAGGCACTGAACTTACCCACTATATCAGAATATGCAAAGGTTGCTTGAGTGATTAGCACATGACTTTTGAGAAATCAAAGGCACTGAACTCACCCGCTATGTTGAAACATGCAAAAGTTGTTTAATTGATCAGCAGAGCTCTTTTGAAACATCAGAGGCACTGAACTTACAATCTATTTTAGAACATACAAAAAGTTAATCAAAATATTTTCTTTTAAGATATTAGAAGTACTGGACTCACTCTCTGTATTGGTGTGTTGGAACAAGAAGAATTTGTTATTGTATAGTCAATATAACATATTTGAGACATCAGGGGCACTCACATGCTGTATTGGAATATGTAAAGAGTGTTTGAGTGATTAGCACATTTCTTTTGGGACATCTGAGGCACTAGACTTACACTCTATGTTAGAAATTGCAAAAGTCTGATCAAATTTCCACTTATATAAGTTATTCAAAGCACTGGACTCACAATCTATATTAGAATATGCAGATTTTTGATCAGAATATCCTTTTTGAAAAATCAGAAGCACTAAACTTACAACCTATGTCAGAATATGCAAAAGTTATTTGTGTGATTAGTGTATCTCTTTTGAAACATCAGGGGCACTGGACTCACAATCTATGTTAGAACATACAATAATTTAATCTGAATAATCCTTGCGACATCAGAGACACTGGACTTACATGCTATGTTGGAATATGCAAAGGTTGTTTGAGTCAATGGCCTATCTCTTCTGAGAAATCAAAGGCACTGTACTCACATTCTATGTTGGAATGTGCAGAGGTTGCTTGAGTAATCAGCTCATCCCTCTTGAGAATAAGACTCACATGCTATATTAAAACATGCAAAAAATTGAGAGATCAGCATATCTCTTCTGAGAAATCAGAAACATTGGACTCACTGGCTATATTGAAACATCCCAAAGATGTTTAAGTGATATGGAGTATTCAAATTTATATAAAACAACCTATGGGACATTTTATAAATGACATTTGTTAAAATTTTTTATCAAGTGTAGATCAACTGACCTTCTGTACAAGTCTCATCAGCAAATATTTTTTACAATTAATCTGATGCAAAACCCTACTCACATACTAAATCTAGAATAAAAAACATCTTATTAGAAATAGATCCAAACATACATTCTAGAATAAAAGTCAGGCTCAGTTAAAAAATTTAAGCAAATACTTACATCTGAGCTCTGAAATTAAATATAATTAGTGTGGCTCCTTATTACAAAAATACTTTTATTACCCAATAAGTAGGCAACCATGAAATCAGCCTTCCCACTATTTCTTTTGCTGAAATTTTATCTATATTTTATTTGATTAGAGCCACTCTTTTATATGTAATAATTACCTACTAATTGCCCAGATATTCCTGTAGATGTTCAGAGCAGATATTTTAGAAGTGAGTAGAATAAAATACTCACTCAATGCCTTTTTTGATACACAAATCAAGATTGTTCTTCTGTGTTGAAACAAACAAGTTGACCAGAATATTATTGTCAAGAATATTCATAGTTTTTTCAGATAATTCAGAACATTGGTTTTCTTGTTTGTTCATTTCTAAAATATGTGAGATTTAAAAAATCTATAAAGAGATGATATATCACCTGCCAAGCAAATAAATGCTTTTGGTGGAAAGTCTGTGGCTAGCACACGGGAAAGATACTCATTCTGAAAGGTTTTGATTGCAAGTTCATGCATTGCATCTTCAGCCGCTTGATGATTCTTTCCTTGAGATCGCAACTTGTTATAACAGATGTCCTCCAGTGCATCAAACTTGGTGAAAATAAGCACAACAGGCACTTGAAAGATGGGAAATATTAGGAACTTCTAAGAAAAAAAAAACAATAATATACCACTCCCAGTTCCTAAGTTAAAAAATGCTTTTTCGGCTGCAGACACTGGGCGTTGGTCATCCATAGGGATACAGTACCTGTTGAAATATTAGATAGTGCCAATCCATTATGAAACTATGGCTTTACCAGATAACATGAAGTTGATTCTTTAACTCAATGTTCTGTTCTCGTGCCAGAATAAACTTTTTCACTATCTCCAATTCACCTTCCGATCCAGCTTCAATCCCTCTGGAATCATGAAAGATAAAGTTACTACCAGGGTAGGTGAGCTGATATTCAATGTTGTGTTTTCCACGCTAACAACCCATGAGAAACAGTAATATAAAGGTTTGATCTGCTTAACCTCAGTAGAAGGATTGAGAACATCAGCGGCAGGGTTGGGGACATCTGCAGGATGTCTCTTGTTCCATTGAAGAACCTTAGACAACGAGAACAGCCGAGACTATCATGATGACCCCAGATCTTGGTGGTTAGTTGTGCCAAAACTGCGAGATTCCCAAGCCGAACCTTCGTTGGGATCTCTTGTCGGACTTCCTTTCCTTCTGCATCATATATGATGGGCCTCGCATCCGGTTTCACATTGCACACCTTGCGCAGGATGGTTGTTTTGCCTGCATTTGCCTTGCCGATGATGAGGATACGAAATTGAGGACACTCGGCGCGGATCGCTTCTGCACTTAGGGCACCCTGCCTAACCGGAAGGTCACTAGACGAGTGGGCTTCATTGTTTGCAGATGCCATAGCAGGAGAGGATGAGGAATGCACGGTGAGGATGAAGATTAGGTGGTCAGAGATTAACCAGGGTGATCACGATCAAAGAGCCATCGCTTCCTTTTCTGGATGAAGGCTGGGTGCAGTTTATCACCCTCAGCCTTCGAGCAAGATGTTTGCAAAAAGAAAGCCCCGCGATTTGCCCTCGAGATGACCTAGGAAACACCCAATTTATCATAATTTCGGCCGTCCACTAGTTTGAACATACAGCAAAAAGCAAGCGCGAGACTTGCGCGAGACGACGACCGGAAATCAACGCACATGTTGAAGTTTCACGATCTCCCACCTCCCTCTTCTCATTGCCAACACAAACCCGATCACGTCAACTCCACTCTCGTTCTGTACGTATCTTTCCTTTTACGTTGCCTGATTTTCATTTACTGACCTTTAATCCTCAGTCTTGCCCTCCAATCGCGACAACCATACTGTCTAAATGAAAATTTCTGCCAATGTCCGTCTTCCACGCTCTGGTACTAGTCCGGGCCTGTCCCTGTCGTGCAAGAGCGCGCCTACTAGTACTCAAATGGCTGCATGCATACCAAGCGGTATGGACGAGGCAGAGTCGAACTGGGAATGTTTCTCGGTAGGGCGGTGGGTTCAATACGAGGGAGCGTAATCATCTGAGCTCGAGGGGGTTGCTGGGAGCTTTAAGACGACGACGCCAACAGCACTGTAGCTGTGGTTGCGTTGTCAAAACTCTGTCGGAGTAAGTGGAGAGGCGCAGGATTCTTAGAAAAAGGACGGGATGGTTGTGGAATCTAGGAGATGTGAGATGGGCGTAATGGGCCGCGTTTCTGTAATTACCAGGTTCGTTTATTTTTTTTTAATATTCTTCTGTCTTGATGATTCTCCTTCCTCCTTCCTTTTGTTCGATCTTTATGTCTTTTTGCCCTCACACTTGTTCTCTTTGCCTTGTTTTCTCATTTTCCTTCTTCTACAGTATCTCCTCATCTCCTCTACTTTTGGGATTATCATAGACGAGAAAACGCCTCCATCTGTTGCCTCCTGAACTAACGTCTACACCGCTCCGACAGTATCTTGTCCTCCCACCTCAATGCCGGTGTCCATATAACCGTCAACGCCTTCTCCTGCCACGCCAAAGTTTCTCCACTTTTTCATCGACCCCTCCAATTATTGTTCGCCAGCCCTATCGTAGCCGAGTCCTACATCTGTGAACCACAAGTTCTAGCGGCAACAGCAACGATGTAACTCTTCGTCGTCGTTTCCTCTCCCACAAACCCACTCGATCATTCTCCACCTTGGCTCACCATCGGAAATCGAACGCGCTATCCATTGGATTGGGGTCAGCAAATGAACCTGTTTCTGCTGTACGTTATGGATCAAGGCGCACAATCGCATTTTTAAAACGGAATGGAAGACGAGCGGCTCCCACGGTAAACCATATGCTAACTGGGCACTTCCAGGTGCTGCATGTTCTTATGATGGGAAGAATTCAGTCGACGAATCGGTCGTATACAATGTTTCGATGCGCTCGACAGATACGCCGGATTGAATCTTCGCGCCACACAGGAGGCCTTCTGGTGAACTTTATTCAAGTGGGAATAATAATTCTGATGATGATGAACAAGGATTGGTGCGAAAGGATGCGCAAACGATCTGGATGGGTCGTTATCAAAGGTTGAAACACATGACTGGGAATACATTAGCACAAGTGATATTCCTATCACATTTCAGTACATTTGTAGTCTCTGTAACTGATTGTGAAATATTATTACTAGGTGTATTCGCTCTTGAAGGGCCAGATAATTGCCTATCCTATGGCACGAGTTCAAAAACCGAACGCCGATCTCCGATAATTAATTTGGCTAATAAGTAAGAGGGCATCATAACATTTCTGGAGGAGTTGCCAACCAGTCGTACATCAACATTCCAATTCAAAGGTCCGCAAGGCCGAGGGCCGAAAAGGAGGTGAGCTTGGTATTGGATTTGGCAGTCGAATACTGCCTTTTCCGTGGAAACTGGTGAGCTTCATGATTCTCCTCTTCTCCCCACTGAAAATTGCGACCATAAAATTGATGCAGCCAACTTGGGTTCTAAATGCATATCCACCCACAAGGACGCTCTGAATTTGGACTCGAACCGAGGGCCATTTTGCCCATATCACAAGGGAGGCGAATTTTATTATAAATTAATAACAAAAGGCCGCATTTCGAATTAGAGCGGGTCAGGAGAAAGAACAGAAAATAAAACGAACGAGAGTTGACGAGTTCCAGAGGTCCCAACGCGGCCCCGAAGTGAGTGGGGTGCTTTGAAAATGCAAATCCAAGGCAATCGGAGGAGTTGGAATACAATGGCAGACACCCAAAAATGTGTTAAAAACATTCATGACGAAGGCGGCGACCAGAGGCCATGTCAGTGTTTCTAGACCATCGAACATTTGAGACTGTCGCTCAGAGAGCGATTTATACTGACGGAGTCCCAATGATATCAGGGAAAAAAAAACATCTGAAGCTGAAGATGCGCACCCAAAGAAAAGATAATCAAAAGACGAAATTTGCAAGGACAAAGTCAAAGACGCCTTCCTGGAGACGAAGAACCGGAAAAGGACCCATATTGCCGTTGTTGCGGTGAGACGGCTTTTGCTTTTGTGAATTTATTAAATAAAACAAAAGAGATTTTCGATATGACATTTGGGGGACCGAGGGCAGACGGAGGATCGTAACGTCAACGAAGGGCGGTGCTCGTGTATTGAACCAACCAACAGTATCTAGGTATGATTAACCACCAACGCCTCGAGGAACATGAATTCAGGAAGAAGATTGATCGCGTGTTTTGCGAGGATTCCGCTGCGCATGGAGTCGTCTCAAAGATTTAACAGGACCTTCAGAGTTGTGATGTTCTCCCATGGGATAGCAGTGGAGCGTTGCTCGCTATCGTTCTGGGCCTCCTTTATACCGCCACGGTATTCAACGGAGGCAGTGAATTTGTAATGTTTGCGGCTCTCGCCATGGCCTATTTGCCTAAAGGGCGAGATGGAGTCGTGAGTGTGGTGTTAGGTTGGCGGTGTTAGGAAGACTGCCATCTAGGTCCAAAGCGGATGAGAGAAGAAGGTGATGACGACAGACCGTCCCCCGCAAGCAAGAAAGACCATGACCACAGGTCGAGAGATTCGCGGAGTCGTAGGTGTCACCGTGTTTGGAATATACCCGAATGGCTGCAAGACAACACGAACATAAGAAATGAAATGGGGTATTTGAAAGCTTAGGGTGCGCACCATGTAGAAAACCGTCCTGGTCAGGCGGCACTATGTTGGCACTATGCCAGGCGAGCGTCAGGTTGGATGGCAATTATTGCTGGCACTTGGTGACGTTGTTTCCAAACCAGGCAGGAGATCATCGAGATGGCGCACGTTGGGAGTAGATCATGGCTTCAAGGAGTCAGTTGCGAGCTCCTTGCGGAGGCTAATGAGAGGGCTTGAATTTGCGAAGAGATGTGGTGCGTCAATATTGCAATAGTCGAGGTTGTAGCGTGAGAGGTTGTATGTACTGATGCAGATCGTGTGGCAATCCAGAAACCCGGTAGCTCTCTTGTCGAGGATGGTTTCTTGCTACATATTCACGAACGGTAAGCTTTGAGCAAGCCCGTATTTTAAATGCCTTTGCTTATTTCAGGTCTCCATGTAGATATGAAGCTGGGCATTCTGGCCATCTCAAATGTACGTTTTCCTCACAAATTTTAGATGTGTTTTCCCTCATTTTTCTTCTCAAAGGAGCCTCTAAAATGAATCAAATTTCCTCTGGACCCTCAAGAAGGCCTCAAACCACCAGAACCTTCAGTGTATCTGAGAGATCTGAGCTCTTCAGGTTGCCCAGTTTCCTCATCGAAATGGTACGTTTTGCCTTACTTTCTGTTTTATATTACCCACCTTGACTTGCAACGAATACTTAGAGGCATTACAAACCCACACTGGGTGATTAGAAGGAATATCTGCTCGAAACCCACCGTACTCCTACCCGTCGGTTCCTGGAAGGAAGACACGATGTGTCGCCTCCAGAAGCCGATAAAGGGAATGAAGAAAGTTCTAGCACTGGCAGGGAGAAACTCCTGAGTGAGCCGTCCTGGGTTTTTTCGTGTCTGAATGCATTCTAGAATCGTGTGTTTGGACCTATAATGGGTCTCACCGATCTTCAACAAAATTGGTTCAAGGTATATATATTTCTTTAGTTCAGCTAAATTACTGTCATCATTGATCGTTTGTACTCAGCTTCCCGGGGAGCTTCAGAGCCGGCAAGGGCCCCCAATTTTTTGAATTGATTGTCGGAAACGCAATTACAAACCTAATGGTGCGACTTGAAGCCGGTGCCTGTAAAAAAAACCTTCAGCAATACCTGCCTCGAGGGCTTAGGAACTTCTGTGTGCAACACCTCCGAGCTTATTCTCCCACCTGAAAATGTATGGCAGATCAAAAGTTCTTGTTCAAAGAGATTGTGAACGAAGCCCACCGCGTCAAGAATGTCAACTCTATCCCTTCACAAATCGTTCGCTCGTTCCTGACCCATGGGCGGTTGCTCGTTACCTGTTGTTGGAAACCGAATCGAGGTGACCTTGGGAAAAGAAAGTGACAGGGGCTGGAATCGAACCAACGACCTCCGACTATATACGCCGGTGCTCTAAACCATTGAGCTACCGAGTCGATAAGATAGTGGCTATAGATATCCAACACCTGTTACAAAGGAAACTGTCCGCCCTTCTCAACTTTATCTGTCCTTAAATCGTCGGCGACTACGCCGACTTCGACAGTTACCGCCCACAAGGACTCGGATAGTGTTATAGGTCGAGGAGAAGAGCCAGAAAGTTGTCAAGGCGCTGTATATGATCTTACAGCCCTTTTAACTTCGTCGTGGCAAGCCTGACGTGGGGAAGAACTTGTTGCCGAGTACGTGGCTTTCTGCTTCCTTTTCTATTCTTTCTGGCTGAGGGTTACTCGAGGAGAAGCACATTGATATTTACGTTGGTCTCATGACTACGAATATGCAGCGGAACTGGTCTGCGCTGAATCAATATCGACGGTACCACTCGTCGTCATTTATTCGCATCGTGTGAGTTAGATCTGATTGGGAAGAAGAACAAAGGGGAAAAAATGGTTTATGAACGGCCTGCAGGTGTTGCTCTGTCATTTTTCCCATTCCCAATCGTCTTGCAAAGCTCCGCAAAGTCACCCAGCACCCTACCTCCTCATCAGCGCTGAGCCTAGGCGGCCCTATATGGCTGACGATCATCTCATCCAGCTGGCAATATGATCATCCTCGACAAACTGTTAGTGCGGATGAATGAAAAGGCTTCGCACATAGTAATTTTCAGCCAGATGAGTTGTGTGCTCCATATCCCAGAAGCTCGTTGCCATTCCAGCACGTCCTCATTGTCTCAGCCTTGCCCCCCCCCCCTGCCTTAATTACAATCACTATTGTATCAACGTAGAAACCGTCAAGAAGGCCCTATCGCTGCCAACAAAGGCTCTCATCAGCACACTGACATCTAACGTTTGTTTAAACCACGCCACAATCGTTAACCTTTGCTTACTTGTATATTAGCTACGTCCCTCATTGTGCACGCATTTTGTTCCTCCCTTTTCTCCTGGGGTGGCCTCCAGTAACAATATTTTACAATCAGTCACACAGACTAAGTACAGAATCTGATCCTAGTACTAGTATACGTGTGTTACGATGCCTTCTAACTACATCAATCACCCCCTGACGCCCGTCCGACCCTCCGTCAAAACTCTCATCGTCATTGCAGATCCTGTTCTGACCTGGGAGAAGCTGATCCAGTGCACTTATCAACCGTGTCAAAACCGTGCTTAACATGGATTCGTCAATTGAACTCCTCCCACATACCTGTAAGGTATACGAATGTGCAGCGCCCGGAAGGATCCAGCCTGCATATGGCTTACCACTAGATCCACTGGTGATCCATTGTCTTACGAAGAATGTAATCGCACGACTGGATCCAATAACGCACAACATAAGCAGCTTCATTTGCTGACCCCAATTGGGGTGGAGTGGACCAAGGTCCGTTCGTTTGCCGATCGCGATGGTAGGTCAAGATGGAGAATGACGCGGATTTCAGTGTGCATTTCGTTGTCTTTCAGAGTTACTGAGCATGGAAGGGAGGCGGTTGTCGAGTTCGTCGACGACCTCTGGGGCAAAGATGGGCGGCCAAGTCCGCGCGATACGGTGTCGTAAGGGTTATCGGCAAGATCTATCACCCTCGGTGAAAACGTCCTTACCCCAGCGGCGGGGAATTGGGAAGAGTCGCTTGGTATTCTGAATGAAGTGCGAAATGCTGCTAGCATATTGGCAAAGCCTTGTTCAAACATCGCTTCAACTTTTCTGCCATCCGCTGGCAGTTTCTGTTTGGGAAATTGCAATCCTCAACAAGGTCTTTTTTAGGAAGCGAGCACCTAAGAGCATCAAGTAAATTTTTTTCTCGAGGAGTATACATTGCCTGCGTTGAACCCTTGTACGGTCATGTCGACTATCTCTTCACCAAAATGCCACCACGCTGTCAAAAACGGAGGCGCCGCATCCCAATATTCCCCAAGAAGCAAGCCCGCACTTGAAAACTCAGTCGTAACATCAGCCCGCAGTTCATACTCCTCCAGCATCAACGAGAACTGGTTGTGGAGCACTCGGATAGATGCATGCAAGTTGCGAATCCGCTTAAGTATTGATATTGGCCCCACATCGGATGGGAAAGGTGCATTGCATTTGAGAGAGCAGGAGTCCCGATGAGAGAGATGAGTTCCGTTGCAGACCCCCATGTCATCGGGTGTGGGAGGGCCGTAACGAGCTGCATTTGGTTGCGTTTGTCGAATGCAGTCGCAAAAACATTTCCAGAGTTTCCAGTCGTCAGAGCTATAGATAGTGTCAAGAAGGCGCACTTCACGATTGGTACCGCAGGACTATCCATTTCTATGAATTCCAGCATGGGGGTATCGATTCGGAGACTCCAATCCGAATATTGAGGCTCCCGCCGAGCTCATGTAAACGGTGAACATCCGTTCTTCGAGGGAAGTCCCCCCAAGGATTCGCAGTGGGGTGTTACTCGCCATCGTTCTGGGCGTCCTCTGGATCGTCTCTATATTCAACGAAGACATGCCGCTGGTGCCATGGCCTGTTCGCGTACAGGACGAGATAGAGGGGAAAATTTTTGGTGGTGGGTTGGCGGTTGAAGGAAGACTGCCATCTACGAGAATTGCAGTCCAAAGCGGATGGTAGCACTGAAGGAAGTAATTTAAAATTGAGAGGTGAGGATACGAGGGGGGTATGGCATCCAGAATTCGAGCGAGAAAGGAAGGGCTAGGTAAGGCCATGGCCACAGGTCGGAATATACGTGAAGTAAATTGACTTTGAGTCATGTTTGCAATATATCGGCAAAACAGCATGAACATAATAAATGAGTGAATATAAATATCAGGGTGCGTACCATCTGAAAGACAGTCCTGGCCAGGAGAGCTGAGAAAATACTGGAGTTTG
>Ga0307517_10013167_pt1 | contig 11262 bp, 7 predicted proteins | sample 23_EM_MG_FD_194515 | JGI IMG/M metagenome (GOLD analysis project Ga0307517, IMG submission 194515) | Populus trichocarpa ectomycorrhiza microbial communities from riparian zone in the Pacific Northwest, United States - 23_EM | ecosystem: Host-associated > Plants > Roots > Unclassified | place... | reverse complement strand
TTCTACATGATCGTTTTCTTATTCGTGTTTTTTATTATCATTTTATTAAATAAAACATTGGTTCCAAGAAATAATATTATTAAATACAATCGAGTCTATAAACCGTGTTTCAAAATTAGATATTTTCAATGTTAGAGAATAATATAAAACTATTTTTGAAACCTAATCTAATAGTTTAAGCTTTTGGGTTGAGATAATTCTTTTGATATGGTATCAAAGCCTTGTTCACCAAGCGGTTATGAGTTCGAATCTCATCACCCTATTCTATATATTTGATAAAAATCAAGTACAAGATAGTGTGATCCTGTGCAAGTTTTAAGCTCAAAAGGCTTTTACTTGAGGGAGTGTGTTAGAGAATAATATAAAACTATTCTTGGGACCTCACCTAACAGTTTCAGCTTTTGGGTTGAGATGATTATTTTGATATACAACCACATATATTTCTCAATTTTCCAATTTAGTCTTTGGTTAAATAACATTTATTTTTTACTTGGTTTTCATATAAAATTATAACATTTGTTTTTGAATATGTGCAACTTTGCATAATTTTTTTTATTCAATCGCTTTTATGTGTATGTTTGTTTCTATTATTGTTTGATTAATTAAAAAAATATTCTAAAAAATAAAGTTATTAAACATAACAGGGTACATAACCCGTGTTGCGAGATTAAATATCTTGATTTACATATATTTCTTGATTTCAATTTAGTCCTTAGTTATCGTTAATAGTTTTTTTTTAAATTTATTGACACAAATAATTCTTGATTTATTTAATTACATTCATGTATAATTTCTTTGATTTATAATTGAGAATCTTTTTATGTCCAAAAACATGTTGGAAAAATCTGCATATTTTTTTTTCTAAAAAGTAAATTATTTAATTCACGGCAAAACATATATCAAATAGCTAGTTATCTCTATAACATTTTGGATCCGGGAAAAAGATAACCATCCCCTTTAATTTTGTTAGCTTTCCTAAAAAATAAAATAAAATAAAAAAAATCCAAACTTGCGAAAACCATAGGCATGATCAAGTGGGTGAGAAGTTTGACCATTGAAAGTTGAATTAGATAAATGACTTAACTTTGTTACCACAAGATTTAAAAGTGAAATAAACCAGAAATTAGTTGGCAATATTCTTTAAAAATGAAATAAACCTGGATGCCCTAGCGAAACAAGTAAAACGTACTCTTGAAGTCATTACCAATAGGAGATCCTTTAATAGATTGTTTTTTGCTGAATAAACTCAGCATATTTTTGCGGTATCAGATACCTTAAAGGCAACGGCATATCACAGGAACGAACACCCAACTTGGGTGACTATCATAGGCTGAAGATGTGAGTATCTTGACAAAAAGAAGAAAAATACTGCAATAAAAAAAAGCAAGGAATAAAAGGAAAGGGAGTTAGATATGAAAAGTGGGGGAAAAAAACGAAAGAAAATCATTCAAGGTTATGGAAAGAGATTTAAGTGGATGGACATGGAGGTCGTGAAGGTTACATCATGAGAAGAACCAAGAGTTCAAGTGGGCAGCCAAGCAATATAATAATATAGGGCTCGAGACAGGAATGGAAACGCCCATGCCAATGGATATTTGAAGGAATATCCATTTGGTAAGGACGCTTATCATATTAGTGACCATTCAATTCTTTTTCTTCCTTTTATCTTCACTCCCAAGAGAGGTATACCACTTGCACTTTTTCACATAACAGCCACATGAATAACAAAGGTTCGTGATATATACATGTGTTTTTGTCATGTATCTATGTAATGATAATTGATACCGATCGTTTGGTTCTCCATTTTCATTTTAGTTTTGATTATAAATCAATTTATTTTTGAATGGTTAGTAATTCTCGAGGAGGGAAGCTTCTAATTTGTGTTGGGTGCCGATTAATTATAAAAAATAATTTACAAATAAACTTTTTATACAAAGATCCTATGCAAAATGATGTGTTAACTCATTGATAGTAAAGTGTGGATCTCATAACAATATATGATTGGTTTTTAATGAAAACGAAACAATACTCGTATGTATTTGTATGTGAAAATTTTGCAAGATTTGTTTATTTGTACAATATTATTCATTAATTATACTGGTCTTTCAATTTTTTCACTTGTCACTTTGATCTTTCATCATCAATCTGAGCATTCTTCTAAGCTTTCTTCAAATATATCCTCTTGTATTCTGGATTTCTCTCTCTCTTTCTATTCTTGATTTTTTATGGGGTAAAAAATATGTAACAATAGATGCCATTTCTTTACAATGTTTACAAGATAAAATCTCATCAAGATTTTGCATAGTGCATGAGCTTGTAAAAAAAACAGTGTCTGTCGAACTTGTTGGGTGATCAACTCATCTTGTAATTCTAAGAACTTTACTTTTTTGAAAGAAAATAGTCTCATTATCATGAATGACTTGTCCATTTTTTAAATTAAAAAATTGATCTATTTTTACAGGCGACCAACTCTTTTTGAAATTAAAAAATAGTTTACAGGCAACCTATCCCTATTCAAATTTCAAAAAGAATTTCAACAAACCTCCATACTTTCCTGAAATTGGTCTATTTTCATGGGCAACCTGCTATTATGAATTTAAAAATTTATCTATTTTCACGGGTGACCTGTTCTTTTTCAAATTCCAAAATTTTTTTTTAGCAAGTTTCCATACTTCCCTGAAATTGATCTATTTTCATGGGTGACCGTCCTTTTTAAAATTCCAAAAAAGAATTTCAGTAAGCCTCTATGCTTCCCTAAAGGTTTTGCTATTTTCATGGGCAATCTGCCTATTTTGAAATTAAAAAAATTATCTATTTTCACGGGTGACCTGTTCTTTTTAAAATTCCCAAAAGAATTTTAGCAAGCTTCCATGCTTCCTTAAAATTAGTCTATTTTCATAGGTAACCAATCCATTTTGAAATTCAAAAATTGGTCTATTTTCATTAGCAACCTATCTTTTTTTAAATCACAAAAAGAATTTTAGCAAACCTCTATGCTTCCCTAAAATTAGTCTATTTTCACGGGTAACCTACCCTTTTTAAATTCCAAATATTAGGATCTACAATGGATCCTTCCAAAACTTTTCTAAAACGAAACTTAAAACAAAATATCCTTCAAGGGTAAACTCTTAAAACGAGAGCCTTGTCTTATGACCTTAGTTATCCACACCCTATTGATGGGATGCTTTGTCATTTCTTAGCTTTTATTCACCCATGTAGATTTCACTACCTTAGGCGAATCTTATGCCAACACTATTTCAAAGTTGAGGTTAAACCATATGCAATGCATACCTTTCAAAATATAGCCCCCCTTTTCTTAATAACCTCCTTTTTTTTTAATTATTATTGAGGGTTGTAATTTTTGAAGTGGTCTCCTTTGCCAGCTCACCCTCTTAGTTTACTCGAGCAAGTCTGTGCATGTTACTTTCAAGTCTTAAGTGTCGAGCTGCCTTTGTAGCATTCTTTTTTTATGAGTATTTAGGTCATGTTGAATGCTATCATATTTTTTCTAATTAGGAATGAATTGAAACTCTTTGTCTTATGACAACATTACTTTTCGTGTGCTTTTTTTTTTTTTCAAATACTCGTGACACACATTTTGGTTTTATTTTAGAGTGTTTTCCTTAACAAAGATTTTGTAAGATTTACTTTGTCTTTTTGAAACCTGAGATTTTTCAATGACATGTCAAATAACAACGTTCATGCAACTCTCATAATTTGTATTAGTCTTTGAAGAAAGATATTTCATCATGGTGATTGGTTTAGGAGTTGCCCTATTTTGCATTGGGTTCAAAAGAAAGATCAAATACTTGTTTGAAGTCTTGTGTTTAGATTTTCTCAACGTGAACAAAAACGAATACTTTTTCACTTCATCATGATTCTCATAAATGGTTCCTTACATTTTGAGAGTGATAGTTATTATTCTTTCCTGTTTGCTTGATTAGAATGGACTTTTCAAGGCACGTAATGAAGGCTGAGTTTCATGGCTACAAAAAAAAAAGGAGTTCACAGGCTCAAATAGTGTTTGAGGGTTTTTGTAGGTCTATGATCAACTTCACTCCTTTATGCCCTTTCATCCTCTTTTGTTATTCTTCCAACATATGTTATGTTATTAAATTCTTTCACTTTTAGAAGTTGAGATAGGGGATCTTTCCAGGTTTTCCTTTTCACTCCAAACCTTTGATCGAACACCTAATTGGCTTTTCTTTCCTAAAATCTCTTGATCTGCTCTTATTAAGATATCAATGCCCTATCTTATTCCATTTGCAAGTTCCTCAATGATTTTCCTTTTCTTTGTTCGTTGAAGCTGCAGGAGAAATTTTTGCTTGTGTGTCTTTTCAAGATTTATCATTTAGCAAAGTTTTTTTCTTTTCTTTTTTCTTTTTTTGAGCTTATTAGGCTTTCCTATTCTGTGGCCTCAATTAAGATCTCATGGATTCTGTTATAGGTGTTCTACCTTTTTTGGGTTTTCTGACCACTTTCTCATCGTTGATGGATATTCTCAAATACCTTCATTTTCATCATTTTCTAATACTTGCCCCTAGTGTAGGGGGTGTGATCCTAGCCATGGTTATCTTACAAAGAAACAAAACTTCACTTCAGCTCAAATTGGGACTGCAAGGGACATATTTATCTCTAAGGGATATAAAAAATGGCATTTCCTCATTTCAAGCAAGATTGGTCAGGATTGATAAATTTTGACCTCATTACCATAACGGTTTGCACAAAATTATTTTGCAAGTTATGACTCATGAAAACTTCATCGTCTTTGTTTTATGTAGCTTTTGCATAATAAACTTTAATGGTTGGATCGTTCACTTGGGTATTTAGCCATCTCCTAGGGAGTTGCTAGGTGAATCGTTGCTCTTGACAAATCATTGATTTTTCTTAAAATCGTTAGTCAAAGTCAAAATTTGAAAACCTTTGTTTAAGAAAAAGTTATTTTTGAAAAAGGTTTTTTTCTTGAGCCTTTTGAGATCATTTGCAAAATACAAGATGTAATGAGAATGAATAACCAAACTTTATTGATTTAAAGAAGACGAGTATACTATGCATAATATTTCTTTACATAGTTAAAGTTCACAAGCCTAGGCAAGTCACCTCTATCCATTCTTGTCAACAACAAAGCTCCCCTAAAGAAGGATTTCTTCAATACATATAGGCCTTTATAGTTAGGTGTCTACTTACTCTAATCTTTATCGAGTAGAGGTAAGATCTTTCTCAACACTAGATCTCTTTCCTGAAATACCCTAGGTCTGACTTTCTTGTCATATGCTTTAGCCATTCTTTGTTGATACAACTGGTGATGACAGATTGCAACTAACCTCTTTTCACTAATTAGATTTAACTGCTCGTATCTCATCTTAACCCAATTAGCTTCCTCAAGTTCTGATTCCATCAGTACCTTTAGAGATGAGATTTCTACTTCTAACGACATTATTGCTTCTATCATGTAAATCAAGCAATAAGGTGCAGCTATTGTAGATGTCCTTATTGCAGTGCGATATGTATACATAACAAAAGGAAGCATTTCATGCCAGTCCTTGTACATGACTACCATCTTCTGCTTAATCTTCTTGATATTCTTGTCGGCAGCTTCTACAACACCATTCATCTTTGGCATGTATGGAGATAAATTTGAGTGCTTGATTTTTCATTTTATGTAAAGCTCTACTATCATTCTTCCATTGAAGTTTTGAGTATTATCAATCACTATCTTTTCAGGCACTCCATATCGACAAATAAAATCTCATTCATTGAATCACTTCACTACCTTTTGGGTTACATGAACATATGAACTGACTTTTACCCATTTTGTGAAGTAGTCAATAGCCACTATGATAAACAAATGTTTGTTACTGACTTTTGGATTGACAAACCTAATTACATTGATTCCCCACATTCCAAATGGTCATAAAGATGTCAAATTGAATAGAGGATCTGGAGGCACATTTATCTTATCACTATACACTTGATATTTGTGGTATTTTCTAACATATTCTATGCAAACACTTTACATGGTCATCCAGAAATATCCCGACCTCTGTATTTACCTAGCTGTCATATGTCCACTAGCATGAATTGCACAAATCCCTTCGTGAACTTCCTGTAGTGCTTTTTTTTTCTTCTATCCCATCCAAATATCTCAACAATGTTTCATCGGATAACCTCTTGTATAACACTTCTGCATCGAGGTAATAGTCCATGGCTAACCTTCGTAGGCTGTTCATATTTGTATTGGATGCCTTTGAGGGATATTTCCGATGTTGGATAAACTATTTGATATCATAATACTATTGATTCCCATCTACTTCTTCTTTGACTGAGCAATAGTGAGCCTAAAAATTTTAACTTCAATACTTATATGTTTCACTCTATTCCCATAATTAATTTTGGCCATGGAAGCTAAAGTGACCAAAGCATCAACAAATTGGTTTTTGTCTCTTCCCATATAAGTGAATTTTATCTCGTTAAATTCTTTTGCTAGTTTGGACAAATATTCTTGATATGCTGCAACTTCTCATCTTTTGTTTGCCATTCTCCTTTCACTTGGCAGATTATTAGCATTGAGTCTTAATAGACATCAAGTTTCTTTATCTTCAATTATAATGCAACTTCTAATTCGAGGATGAAAGCTTCATACCAACCATATTATTGGTGCACTCAAATTGTAGCTTGATCAAAACAGGATATTGTTTTCTGTTAGGAGAAATTATCACTACTCCTACCCCATTGTCATATACATTTACTGCTCCATCAAAATACATTGTCCACCAGTCTGGTTCTTTTTTTTCCCCTACTACTAGCAAATCTTTATTTGGCATTCCTCATTCCATACTCCAAGATTTTTCTTTCAAAAGAGTCAGAAGATTGATTCACAAGTTGCTGTCATTTGAGATATAAAATGAGCAATGTAATTCAAACGACCCAAAAACCCTCTTACTTTTTCGTTTGTTTGTTTTGGGAGCTGGCATGGTTTGAATCAAGGTTTTTAAAATCGCGAACGTGCGAAATCAGTCTAAAAACTCGAAAATAGGTGAAATCGGGTGAAATCGTTAAAATCGGGTGAAATCGCGTAAAATCACGATTTCAGGACCGATTTAACGATTTCATGAAATAAACATAAATTGTCATTACTGTTTCCTCCAGCACCAGGTGTCCAGTGACTATTGGCTATTGGCTATTACAGAACAAAAGCAAAATCACGTTCTTTCACTTCACACACACAGAGAACAAAATCAAATCCATAAAATTCTAAATCCTTAGTCTCTTTCTCTCAACCGTCCAACAATCAACCGCCACTCTCGTTTATGCTTTTCTATAGTTCACATGACATTTGGTTCCAATCCAAGAAACCTATAAAAAGGGTCTTTGCTTTTTGGTTTGAAGTTTTGAACTTGAAGAGAAATGTGGCTTCTCTTCTCTTCTTTTTCAATAAATAAGTAAAGAGAACCAAAGAATAATCTGATCAAAGAGAGGAATGAAGGAAGTGAAAGGGTGGAGTAGTCTCGTGGAGGAGTTCTCACCGACCTTTTATGGATTCTGCACTGTTGGAGGAATCCTCAGTGCTGGTACTACTCACCTTGCTATCACTCCTCTTGATGTTTTCAAAGTCAAAATGCAGGTAATTAGTTGTGTATTTTTCCTTTTCTTTCTACCTAAATGTCTTCTTTCTTTTCTTTGTAACTTGTTTTGATCATCATCGCTTTGTTAGCCTTTCCCCCCTTGTATTTTAGTGATTGTGCAACATGATGGGGATATTGAAGCTTCGACTATCACAGGGTTTTGGTGGGGTTTAGTTCATTCGTTTAACTGAAATCGATTAGGCTTTTTGTTTTGGAAAAGAGGAAGTATAGAGTTTGTATTGCTAGCTATTATTAGGATTTTCCAATTAGCGCATACCGACATAGAGGAACTCTTCCTGATCATGTTCTCAAGGATTTTATGGTGGCCCAACGGGTATGCTACCTATTCATGCTTAGTCACTTTTGTTTCCATTTCTTAATCATTCATTATTTAATCCCTATATTTCATCCCTTGTATGTTGTCTGCCAATTATGTGTTGTTATTTTGCTAATGTTTCATTTAGGATTCTGATTCTAAAACCTTATTCCCTCCTGGTCATAGACCTTTATTCAACTCTGCAACTTTTGCTTATTTATTTATATTATTCTCAAAGAAGAATATAGCCTTGAATGGCCTTTTCAAAAGTAGCTGACATAATAGAGCATTTTGCATTCTGCAACATATCCTGTTACAATATGTAATAGCTCATGCTCTAAACAGCTAAGTGTTTGGGATACGAGCTGCTTGTTAATTAGTATTCTTGAATGATTTTCCTTACGATTTTACGATTTCATGATCCGTTTTTACGATCCGAGTTTATTTTGTATTTTCCGTGCCATGTCAAAAATGCATTTTTGACAACCTTGGTCTGAATTGCTTTTATTTTATCAAAGTCAATTTCAATACCTTGGCTACTTACCACAAATCCTAGCAGCTTTCCATATTTTACCCTAAATGAGCATTTTGCAGGGTTCAGTTTCAACTAATACTTTCTTAACCTTTCAAATAGCTTTCTTAGATTCTAACAATGATATTCTTATTTTTTAGATTTAGTAATCATGTTGTCCACATACACTTCAATTTCTTTATACATCATGTCATTAAACAAAATTACCATTGCCTTTTGATAAATGACCCCAGTGTTTTTTAGTCCAAATGGAATTACCTTGTAGTAAAAGGTTCCCTATGGAGTATCGAAGGTTGTCTTCTCTTTATATTTGTTGGCCATTTTGATCTGTTTATACCCAGAGAAACCATCCATGAAGGAGTGTGTTGAGCTTTATATCGTTTTATCAATCAGAACATCGATGCGTGGTAAAGAGAAGTCGTCTTTCGAGCTTGCTTTATTTAAACCCCTGTAGTCTACACATACTCTGATTTTTTTGCCTTTCTTGGTAACTACTATTATGTTTGATACCCATTGTAGGTACCTAACCACATCTAGAAAACCAACATCCCATTGTCTTTTTATCTTGGCTTTCACCTTGAGCACCATATATGAACGAGTTCTTTGTAGTTTCTGTTTCATAGGTATACTTTCTTCATTTAATGACACCTTATGCACTACAATATCAGTATCTAAACTAGGCATATCTGTGTAGGATCAAGTAAACACATCGACATACTCGCGTAGCAGTGAGATCAAGTTTTGCCTTTCACTATCAGTGATTAAAATCCTTATTTTCAATGCTCTTTCATCCTGCCCTATACCGATATTAATTGTATCTAATTCTTCTCTTGCCGGTTACCAAGCTCGCTTTGATTGTTCTACTAGCTTAGAAAATTCTTTTACATCATCACCTTCCCATTCATTTTCTTCCATTGCAATCATGTACTCATTAAAATTTTACCAATCATTCTTAATGTAATGTGCTCGTGATTTTGTGGATAATCTGCTTTTAGATTTTCTAAAAGTAGAAGGTGTTTTAGTGTAAGTGTGTATTTAGAAAAGATAAAGAGAAAAAAATTCATGAAAATTGATGATCTTATTGATAAAAAAGAAAGGCTCAACTACAATAAAAACCATATGTTGACATCTTGAGCCAAAATTGCCAACTTGGAATGAAAGCAAAGACAAACACATAAACAAACACGGAGAGCACAAAAAACACATTAGAACAACATTGTCATTTACTTTTTAAAGACTATAGGAGCCTTTTGAGTCACCCAATTTCAGAACCTTTCATGACACGACCAAAGAGTTGATGTCTTCTTCCAAGTATAGGAGTGTCGAAGTAATAAATAACCCGGCAAGACCGGAGTCGAACCACAGGGAGGTTAACTGTATAAACTACAAATAGATAATAATAGAAAAGGAGTTGAAGAGAGCTTTGAGATGAGATATTGATGTAAGGATTTAAACAAATATAAAACAATTGTCAAGGTTAGAGGATCCACTAATGGTATTTCAAACAAGTATAATATAAACTCTTTCTATTACTCAACTGGAAACCACATATAAAGGAGGTTCCAATCGGATTATAAATTGTTAACATGATTACATTAGTTATCTTATTCGAATAATGCTAATACTTGTAAATGTTGTCAGGTATTTATGATTATAACTTATGTTAACAACAAATCAAGTTTCTTTTATAGCACAGGTGTCGGTTATACCATACGGTTGGGCTATGAAAGTGCCAAGTATTTGTTGTACCAAGGATTATACAACATAAATCTAGATTAACCATTTAACAAGCAAAGTATTAAAAGTGAACAAGATAATAAATACAAAACATGTTAGTATCAAACATTAAAGTCCATGTTGAGTTTATACTATACTTATTCTTACACCATTAGTGTAACCTTTTCACCTTGACATAATAAACTTAGCTAAACATAATGAAAGAGAGAAACATAAATAAACAAGATAAGAACATAAATAAGATATAAGTTAACTAAGTAAAGGAAAGGAAATGAAAAGCATAAACAAGAGATTAATATAAACAAAACTTAAGCATTACAAAAATATAAGGAGAGAAAGCAAGAACATGATCTTGATCTGAAAACCAAGATGCCTAAATGCATGGCAAATGCCTCCTTTTATAGGACAAAATTTGAAACTATTGATTTGATGACTAATTTTTGAGTAGGTGGCCACATCTTGACTTGGTGACAATCCTTATCTTCTTGTCTGAACAAAACTTCATTGCTAACGTCAGAATTTAACAGATTGTCTTCATGAAAATTCTAGGAAATTGTCTCAGTTTTCTAACAAGAAAAGAATTGGTGCATTTAGACTTCTAGAACTCGAGATATGGGCTGAACACTGAACATTGTCTAGGCTGCAGGATAGATTCCGACTTCTCTTTTGATTCTAAGGTTTGGACTTCCAAACAGCAGAATTGAGTCTTGGACTCTCCTGAATGTTTTAGGCCTCTGTCTTAGCTTTCTAGCTATATAAACCAAACTGAAATCCAAAATCTATAGCTCTAGATATGACCCAATGGCTGAACAGTGTTCCAGTTTGGACTGAACCAACATCTCTTTTCTAAGCTTAGCCCTCTCTTTGTCTTCTCAATTTTAGTAGTTAAACTCATCAATCAATCCTTTCATTTATGTGATAGGCCTGCATTTAAGATGAACATTTACCATAAATTAAAGGTATCTTATAGTATTAGACATGATATTATAAAACATGCTCTAGTTAAGGAGTTATTGATACTTCAAGTGCAAAATGATGATATAAAACCTTGA
>Ga0307517_10013166_pt1 | contig 11263 bp, 11 predicted proteins | sample 23_EM_MG_FD_194515 | JGI IMG/M metagenome (GOLD analysis project Ga0307517, IMG submission 194515) | Populus trichocarpa ectomycorrhiza microbial communities from riparian zone in the Pacific Northwest, United States - 23_EM | ecosystem: Host-associated > Plants > Roots > Unclassified | place... | reverse complement strand
TCTTTGAATTAAAAAAAAAAAAAAAATTTTATGTATTTTTTAATTATTTAAATATATTTATTAAAGAGTCATCTCAACCTAATAATTTAAACTATTAAATAAATTCTAAAATATAATTTATATTATTCTTCATCACATTATCTCAAATGAAAGTACTTTAAATTTAAAATTTGTATACATTTACATTATTTTCTGCTTAATATTTTTAATCAAATTAAATAAAGATTGTGAGATTTAAATTCGTGACCGCTTGATCATCAAGTTTCTAATATTATATTAAATAACTAATTCAACTTAAAAATTTAAATTGTAAATTGAAGTTTTAAGATATAATTTATATTATTTTACAATAATATTAATATTAATATTAAAAATAAATTTTAATTTAATATATTTTCAAATAAAAAAAATAATAACATTCACTATTTTCAAACAGCGCTAAAAGCCCCCACCTGTCCCGTTAAATGAGAGGAAAAAAAAAAAAAAAAACACTCTGATCAAATTTTGCAATACCTTCTACTAAAAATTTCACCAAACCGAACACCTTCTCTGCCTCTCTCCCCCCTCTCGCTCGGTTTGTGATCTGAATCACTATGGCTACAATTTCAAAGCTATCAAATCCAAGCCCTGCTGCCTCTCTACCAGCTCCTTCTTCTTCTTCTTCTTTGCCTAGAGTTTTCCTTGGTTTCAATACCAAAACTTCTTTCTCCAAAGTTGCATCATCTTCTTCTGGGTTGTCTTTGACAAACACCCAACCTTGGAGGACCTCCTTTGTGTAAGTATTATTCCTTCACTTTTTTTATCTCTCTCTCTTTTCTTTTTATCTGTGTTTATTTGGCGGTGATCATCTTGGCTCTTGCTTGGTTTCGCCTTCTGATCTTTTTATACGTCGATGATCAAGCGTCTTCTTTTTCTATGAATATGTGATACAGTTACTACGCTTTAGACCTTGCTTTAATGTATATTCTCTAGCCTTCTAGGGGCTTGAGGTACCTGTTTATGACAATTATTTAGTATCATTATTGAGGCAATTAGTTTAGGGAACATGTCTTCTTCATTTTCTATGCCGTAGAAAGTATATCTTAAGAAGTATTAACATGTACAAAGGGATGCTAGTTATTGCTTAATCTTTGCAGCCGCAGGCCTTATAATAAATACATTGTCGATATGTTCTTATATCATGAACTTTTGCTCCAGCTCTTATTCAATCCTTTTGAAATGATTTGCCATCAAGTAAATTGGTCCATCTAATTACAAGCATTTGTTTCGGATTTTTTTTGCGTGAATGAACATGTGTTAATCCTGTTAAACACAAAAAAAAATTACAACATGTTTTAATGGTGTTAAAACTGCTGACTAACTGATCTCGAACAGCGCTTTTAATGGATTTTGGAGTTTGTAGCTTTGAGCTAGCATAGAAGATATCAGATTCTGTGATAGTGGATAACAAGGAAGAGTTAATTCCAGATATAGAATTTCTTGGTTTTCGAGCTGTAGCTGAATGAATTAAAAGCAATGATCTATTATCTTTAATTCATGGTTGTTGCTGGTTATTTAATCCTTTCCATAATTGTGGACTTTGTTCAGTTGTTGTTTAACAAGATCTCTATCACAGTGTCAGGTGCTCTCAATCCAGTGGAAATGGTAGTCCGATAAAGAGAACTACCCTTCATGATCTCTATGAACGGGAGGGGCAGAGTCCATGGTATGACAACCTCTGCAGGCCTGTGACGGATCTGATTCCTCTGATCGAGAGTGGAGTCAGAGGTGTAACGAGTAACCCAGCGGTAATAACTATTATCTTTAAAAAAAATAAATTCAAGACTTGTCCAACATGCATAAAAAGATGACTTTCCTTGAATTAAGTTGAAGAAAGTTAAGTGGATGAAATTGAAAAGAAAGGTGGAATTGATAAGGGTGTATCTTCAACACTTCTTTAGTGGCTTTTCTTCATTATCCTCGGTCCTGTATAATGGGCTGTTTAAAACATATGATTGCAGATTTTCCAGAAGGCAATATCATCTTCAAATGCTTACAATGACCAATTCAGGTAAATCCAATCAATTGCAATTAACTAGTTTTATCATGTTTATTATTATTATTATTATTCAGAATTGATTACTCTGTTCTTTTCTGTTACATGATGTATATGAAATTTACCTGTTATGCCAAGAGGGGAAAAACAAAACGAAGTTCACATATCTCTTCTAAGTCTGCCGATTATTACATACTCTTGGGGTTTGAAAGTTGGATGTTAATTTCCAAGTCAGAATTTTAAGATTGTCAAGCTGATCACTATAGTGTTCATATATTTCTACTCTGATTTTAGAATGTTGGTACCTTCAGAGAACTTGTGCAAGCGGGAAAAGACATTGAAACTGCTTACTGGGAACTTGTGGTGAAGGACATACAAGACGCATGCAAACTTTTCGAGCCAATATATGATCAAACAGATGGTGGTGATGGCTATGTTTCTGTTGAAGTGTCTCCCAGACTAGCTGATGATACTCAAGGGACTGTTGAGGCTGCAAAGTGGCTTCATAAAGTGGTTGATCGCCCCAACGTGTACATTAAAATTCCCGCTACTGCTCCTTGCATCCCCTCAATCAAGGAAGTTATTTCTCTTGGCATCAGTGTCAATGTGACTGTATGTTCTTTCTGTGCATTCTTTCTTGCTTAGGCATTATTGTTGGCTAATGATTTTGTCACTGTAAATGATGTGCACATAAGTAGTCTTTTTCCATGATCATATGCTGATGAAGTGATCCTGATGACCTAATGGTTGAAGTCATGGTCAAACCAAGTTGGGAAAAGCAATGTTGAATGATCATGTAGTTTTAAGAAGTGACTCTTTTATTAAATCAGATTCAGACTGTTCTCCTTTTTCGCCTGTGCAGCTGATATTCTCTCTCACCAGATATGAAGCGGTCATTGATGCCTACTTGGATGGCCTTGAGGCATCTGGACTAAGTGACCTCTCCAGAGTTACAAGTGTTGCTTCCTTCTTTGTCAGTAGGGTGGACACTCTCATTGACAAAATGCTAGAAAAGATCGGAACCCCAGAAGCCCTTGATCTACGAGGAAAGGTAACTAGCTCTGAACTCTTGTTCTTGTATACCATTAATTCTCATTATATTCTAAAGAATCCGTAACCCAGTTTGTCAACTTTCGTTAACGTGACTGGATGTGTACTGTTTTAGGCTGCTGTGGCTCAAGCAGGCCTAGCATACAAGCTCTACCAAAAGAAATTCTCAGGTCCAAGATGGGAGGCTTTGGTGAAGAAAGGTGCTAAGAAGCAGAGGTTGCTGTGGGCATCAACCAGTGTCAAGAACCCTGCCTACCCAGACACTTTATATGTTGCTCCCCTCATTGGACCTGACACAGTAAGCCATCTTATATCTCAGAACCCTGTCTCCTGTATTTTATGTGCATTGCTGTGTAGATATTTCTGGAAGGAAATGATATCATGTTCAAGAGGGAGTATTCACGTTTTAAACTGTAATTTGTTGTTTAATGTTTCCCCTTGTGTGGTTTGTTTTTTCTTATGATAGGTCTCAACCATGCCTGACCAAGCTCTCCAAGCATTTGTTGATCATGGAAGTGTTGCAAGGACAATCGACTCAAATGTTTCTGAAGCTGAAGGAATTTACAATGCACTTGAGAAGTTGGGAATTGATTGGGGCTACGTGGGAGACCAACTTGAAGTTGAAGGAGTGGATTCTTTCAAGAAGAGCTTCGATAGTCTGCTTGATACCCTGCAAGAGAAGGCAAATTCTCTGAAATTGGTTAGCCCGTAAGCCTTTTATTATTTGCTTATAGTATGAATTCAATGTAATAAAAGAGGGCATCGATCTTGCCGTAGAAAAGAAAACCCATCGGTGAGTGCTCTGTAAGAAGTTAACTACGTATCATAAGGAATCATAAAAATCCACTCTAAAATATATTCTAAAGATAACTACGTATCATCGGCCATTTCCCTTCTTTTATATTTGCGCCAAGCTTCCATTATTCATGGCATAATCTGGCCTGGAAAGCCTACCTAAGGAGAGCTGAGATCTCTTGGGTTGAACAGGAGGCCAGAGTCTCCGACCTACATTTGAAGATTAACATTTTAGGAGGTGAAATGGGATAAAGGGATGGAAAGAAGGACCGTTTTCTGCAATGCGGGGAGATCTTTAATTAAAAACTAGTCGTGTTATCATCCATGAACAGGATAATTTTTAACTTTAACAAATCTTTTTTTTTTTCAAGGAAATATAGAGAACCTGCCCACGCTAAGAGGAACTAAAAAAAAAAACGAAGCACAGAATTTTGTGCCATGGATTTCTCAATAGAAGAAAAAAAGTATTGTCATCTTTTACACACGGTATAAGTGAAGATCTCTTTGCCTTGCATGTTTTACTCTACATTATTTTTTTGAAGACTTTCTAAGAAGGAAAAAATTGAAGAATTTTGCTCCATGCTCGAGAAATTATTGCATACATCTCATCCACATTCACTATCACGCTCTTCTTTTTTGTCTTGTACATGGAATTGAAGACGAGAGGGAAATACTGAGCGTGAGAGCGAGAACAACAAATTAGTGCAATGCACAGTTATAATTCTGATTTTTTTTTTATTATTAACCCTGGTATTTGGATCAGTTTGAGCGTATTTTAACTAATCTCAAGTTAACAACCATGTAAGCTGAAGTTAACGACCATGCAAGCCTTCAATGATATTAAAATTTATGAGACTCGAACTAATAACTTTTATAAAGCAAATATTATTTTAAATTTTGACTTTGATATAATTGTAATATAGATAAACTGTAAGTTAATATGTTAACTTAAATTTTAATTTTTTAAAAATCATAACAATATTATTCTAATTAAAGTGGTTCGTTTTATTTGAATTCAAATCTTAAGTTTAGCATTTAAGAAAATTATTAAATAAATAATATATTCTTAAAACCATTCAAGAAAAATAGTTTTAATTAAAGTATAAATTAATTCTAGAAAATGAAAAGGAAAATTAATCCTACCACTTTTGAAAAAGATAAGATAAAAGAGGAATTGTTGTAGCTTATGTTTTTTAGAATATTTTATCTAAAAAATATTAAACTAATACTTTTATAATTTTAATATGTTAACGTATGATATGTAAAAAAACTATATATTATTTTAACTATCAATCACATGTAAAAGCCAAAAATATGGATTTAGCCGTGGTGGGCCGAACAAAATGCAACAACATAAAAAAAATAAAAAAAATTATGATTTTTCATAGATTAATTAGCGATAACTATTAGTTATTTTTTAGATGCACTTAAATAAAGAAAACAGACTAAAACATATAAAACTTATTATCCATCTAAAATAATAAAACTATAGGCACCTAGAATTTATATCTTTGTATATTTATTCAAAGTGAATAATATAAAATAATTAACAAGATACTAATAGCCGATCGACATAAAACTCGCAACACGGTGGTCTCTTCTTCTCTTTTTACTCGTAGAAAAACTGAGGCTGTTATCTTCCCGCGACTCATATCACTCTCTCTCTCTTTCTTCCTCTCTTACTGGAAACTTGTACATTAATGGCCTCCATTTCAACTCTTGGAATTCCATTCCAATCCCCTGGAAGAGCTTCAACATCCACAGTACGTCTTCTTCCTTCTATTTGTCTATCTTTTTAATTTCACTTCAATTTTAAAAGTGACGATAAAATTGTTGTTTCAGAGATGTTGCAGACCGATTGCAACTCTAACTTCTCATCATCCAGGTTAATTCTCCTATCTAAGTTAACTTCGATGGAAATCTTGAAAAACCCTCTCCTCACTCTTATCTTTTGATGCAATTTGACTCGTAGATGTTTGTATTAAAAAATGTGCCGGGGTCATCGAGAGAAGACAAGTTATAATGTTATCTGTTGGGTTACTGGCCGGAGCAGCTCTGCAGCATTCTTCTTCAAATAAAGATGCTGCAGCTATGGCAGCCGAATTCACTGACAGTAATCTCATCTCACGATGTCCCTTCTTTTCTTGCATTTATGGGTTTTATTTATGTGTGTTTCTGCTATATTATGGACAAAATTGATCCTTGCTTCGTGCTGATGTTTGTCTAGAAACTTCCGGGGAGTTGTTTGTTAACTGCATCAATAAAGGCTAGTCTCCATGAGTTTGGTTTGTCATCACTGTATTCTGGACAGTGAGCGTTGCTATTATCAATAAACTGTTCAATGAACTATCCTTTTCTTCGCTATGTTTTAGACTACTACCTTCCCACTTCCTCCTATAGGAGAGAATCAACTTTTCACATTCTAATCTTTACAACAATTCGCACATCCAAGTTTACACCATACATTTGTGAGGGAGCAAGAATCGCATATATAATGTATTGCTTGTTTCATTACTTGAACCCTTGTTGGTGTAGATAGCTAATAATAAGAGATTGCTATCCAATTTGTTCTCAAGACTTGAACCTGCAATGCTATGGTTGCAATCCCAGTTTTAAAACCATGTAGTGCTACTGTGGATGGCAGAGTAATGTGAAATTGTTCCGGTAAAAAAAAAAAAAACAGAGAGACATATAACAACTGTAATAGAATTACTCTTGACCATGTTTTTCTGGGCATGCAGTGCCAGCTCTCAGGGGGAAGGATTATGGCAAAACAAAAATGCGGTATCCGGACTACACAGAAACAGAATCAGGTCTTCAGTATAAGGTCATTTATTGGATAGTAAATGTTTCTAATTTTATCTTTTATATTTATGCATGCACATGGTTAGTTTAGTTATGCATTCAAATTCTAAAATGAAAAGGTGTGCAGGACTTGCGAGCAGGAAATGGTCCCTTGCCTAAGATGGGAGAGACGGTTGTGGTAAGTTTCTTAGGCGGTGTGCAAGAATTTAAAGTTTGGCATAGTTTTCTTGGCTGGCCTAATTTGAATCCAAGTAATTGGGGCAATAGACTTTTGGATTTTAGATGATTTAGTTTCTTCATAATCTGAATGAAGCACAGGAAATTTATATATTATAATTTATGTAGCTGAAGTTTGGAGTACATGGAGAATTTTCGAAAACAGCAAACAAAGAGGCTCCTATTCTCTGTTACGAAAGCCTGAGAGATACTTGTAAATGCTCAAGTGATAGTCAAAATAACTAAACTACAATAAATTTAGTTGTTCACAACAATCATGCTTCAAACAACTATGATGCTCACCAGTTTTAACTATAAGATGAATTACGAGTATCATATGCTGCGAGTTAACAACAAATTTGGTTGTTTTCTTTCTGATCAGTGTAGTTCAAGTAGTTTATGAATCATGAATTCGTTTTAGGTCGATTGGGATGGTTACACCATAGGATACTATGGTCGCATATTTGAAGCTCGAAACAAGACAAAAGGTGGCTCCTTTGAGGTATGAGATGCTTTCTCCTCATTCTGGAGTTCAAGGACTTGATTAGCTTTATCAATGTTCTGTGACCTCTTGATCTGCAGGGAGATGACAAGGACTTCTTCAAATTCAGACTAGGATCCAGAGAGGTAGCATATCCTTTCTCGTTTGTATAAAAAAAATTGATTTTGTAGATCAGACTTAATGGAATTGAGAATGAACATCTTTTCTTCATAATGTATCATTTTCAAATTTAACTTTCCTCCAAGTAGTTATCTTGGTTCGCTTACACACCTGTCTCTGATCCACTTGTTTTCAGAGTATCTGTCAATAGTTTGTCCTTTACATTCATAGGACTGGAATATTTAATTGGGTTGGGTTGGGTAGTGCAGCTGCATAGATGTTTCAAATGGAAAGTTAGGGACTATGTCATCATATATCAATTCTGATGCCTCGCTGATGAGATTGATTGGGTTCTTGAGCATTCAGGTTATACCTGCTTTTGAAGAAGCTGTTTCAGGAATGGCCCCGGGTGGCATTAGAAGGTGCTGCGTCTGCTTTTCTCAAGGATATAGCCTTTGTTATGTTTGAAGTTCTCTATTACATAAATTTGCCATGAATAAAATATATTAACATTTCAATCTTTGTAAGTGTGTTTGCAAATTTCACAGTATGCTTCGCAGCGATGCAGGATCATTGTGCCCCCAGAACTAGGATATCCTGAGAATGACTACAACAAGAGTGGGCCAAGACCAACAACATTTTCGGTAATGCTCAAGTGAAATTGGTGTCGCTTGTTTGCAGTTTATATATGATTCTAAATTGAAAAATGATTGTGTTCGGCAGGGTCAACGAGCCTTGGATTTTGTGTTGAGGAACCAAGGGCTGATAGACAAAACTTTGCTGTTCGATATTGAACTCCTTAAAGTAATCCCAGGCTAACTCCGAGCTGATTCCCCTGTCAGGGTGTACGTATTCCACTATTGCCGTCAAACATTCAGGTTAGATTTTGTTCTTTTGGGTATTGAAATAGAGGTCAATATATATATATATATATATTACTGTATATCCACATCAAAATCTGAAAGGAAGTTTTGAATTTGACCACCTTGTTCCTCGAGAAGGTTCTTTTTCTATCTGGTTTTTATTTGTGCAACATCATTGCCAAGGTATTTTTGGCGAAAGATAGAATTGCATTGCTAGCTGTGAACATGGATGAATCTTCATTGTTTGATTTCTGCTGCTTCAATTGGAAATTCCAGGACATCAAATAATTGCATAATCACCCATGTATCACAGTCCTCCCATTCTGGTGATTTACACATGTCAAGACCACAAGACTGAATTATTGAATGCTTTACTACTCGACTGTTGGAACATTTGATTGTCAAATGTTGACACGTTCTTAATGTTGTAATTGAGACTTGAGAGCGTAATTTCCGCGCGCTTTGTGTTGTGGAAGACGATACGGTAGGGCCTTCTGCCAAACTGGCTAAGCAAAGACTAATTATTGGTGTCATTGCGGCAGTGCAAAAACCAAAGACTATCCACATCCAGAGTGATCGCTGACCTATTTCATTGCTTATGAAAAACTCAACCTGGATTACTAGCATAACACAGGTCTAAAACCCAAGTTCGGGCAGTTATAAATCAAACAAAACCTTGCAACAACCACCGTGAACAAATAAAACAAAGCACTGATAGCGAAAAGTCATTCTACAGAAATTGCTCCCCTAATTTACTGAAAGCTCACGCCGCTTGTAACGCACCATTACCTTGTCTTTCACACCAACGACCATTGCATTCCAGTCTATCTCAGGGAAAGGAGATATGAGCTCCAGTTCAAAATTCCTCAGCAAATGACTCCATATCGCTTTTATCTGCAAGTAAGCAAATGGTTCACCGAGGCACCCGTGCCTGCCACCTCCAAAAGAAATATATGAAAATGCCCCTGCTGCTTTGTCTTCTTCTCTCCCATAAGCAAATCTGTCGGGATCATAGCTATCTGGGTCCTTGAAGACATGAGGAAGCCGGTTAGCAAATGCAGGAGATGTTGCGACAATGTGGCCCTTTGGGATGTCATATTCTTTCCCATCTCGTGTTGTCACACTGAAGTCACTGTGTGAGCTCCGTAGAAGCATAATTAGTGGAGGATGGAGTCTAAGGGCTTCCTTGATGCACCGATACAGGACATCCATCTCGGATAAAATATCATGATCAACCTTGTTCCCGTGCTTTTTCATCAGGTTCTTCTGCTCCTCCAGTACAGCAGATAGGTATTCATTGTGTCGCAGAAGATAGGCTCCGGTCCATGTAGAGGTGATGGAACTGGTGTGCTGCCCAGCAAAGAGAGCAGCAATGAGCAAGCCTGTGATCTCAGACTCAGTTGTTGGGCGACCATCTTTATACTTTGAATCAATGAAGCACTGCAACATGTCATTCTCTGATTTGCTGGCAAGCTTACGAGAATTTATGATATTTGCAAAGATTTCTGCAAGCTTCTTGCGTGCCCGGTCACGGCGGCGATGAGCCGGGATGGGCAAGTATGGGAATAAAACACTAACTGGGAGCATTCCATTGTCAAGGTCATGGAATAGAGCAGCCACGTCATCAAAAAGCTTATCACGCACTTCTCGTCCAAGTAGACATCTACTGGCTGTCAAAATGATCAGATGCTCAAGCTCATACTTCAAGTCTACCACCCCACTGTCTCCCCATTTTAAGAAGTAATCCTGCCAGTTCCAAAATGATGATAAAATGATTAGAACCACGAATTCCCACATCATGAGCGCAGCATATGATTGTTCTAGAAATCATACAAGGGTAAAAATCTAATGTAACATCATGCAAACTGTACGGAACAAAACCAGTATTCAATGATGATTCTCTAGAATGATAGATGGAAGCATGGTCATCAGACTTGAATTTAAAACCCACAGCAACTTTTTGTGTTTAAATAGCCAGCATCAAAGACATGGGTTGTCAATGAAACTGGGACACACAAGAACTGATAGCGTAGAAAGTGAATAGTAAAAAACAGAAACAGCTGACAGAACAATAAACTTGCTCACCTCTGCTTCTACCACCATCTGGTCCACATATCCCTTGAGTTTGTTCACTCTTAAAGCCTCTGTGAAGAACCGAAACTGCTCTTGCCTAATGGAGTACTCCACATCAAACACAACACCGGGACCAAAAGTAGGCACATTGAACTGATACACCTCCTGCTGGCTCAAATCCACTTCCGAAGCCTTGAAGAAATGCGCAGACACCTCAGGGCCAATCAAGAAAGTAATCTTCCTATTAACCAAATTCACAGTAAACACACTGCCAAGTTTTGGGTACTCTTCGCGAAGCATCACAATAGGACCTTTAAGGAACCGAATGAGCCCTCCAATCAAAGGCCATCCCTTCATAACAGGAGGCAAGCGCTTTTGAGATCTAGGCATTATAAGTGCAGAGATGAGCTTGGCCACCAGTAGAGTGGCTATAATGAGTAGACCCACATTCAAGAACTTGTTATCCGTATCTCCAGTCATTATAAAGCCAATAGATTTATAATTTGATTTGATTAACTGAAAATCCAAACAAGAAACAGAAATATCAGATAAATAGTACCCACGTCACATGAAACAGCTTAAACCCAACGTGAGTTTCTAACAGTTAAGATGAAAGCAGATCTAAAGGTTCCATCTTTAGTTAACATTGAGATCAGATAACTATGAATAACAAAGCTTAACAAATTTCAAAAATCTGAGGGCCCCAAAATGGAAATATCCAATCAGAAACAACCCAGAATCCAGTTCATGAAAAAGCAAAATTTTCTTTCCTTGAAGGAAAAACAAGAAACTAGTAGCACATGCATGCAGACGGGGGGGGGGGGG
>Ga0307517_10013165_pt1 | contig 11263 bp, 8 predicted proteins | sample 23_EM_MG_FD_194515 | JGI IMG/M metagenome (GOLD analysis project Ga0307517, IMG submission 194515) | Populus trichocarpa ectomycorrhiza microbial communities from riparian zone in the Pacific Northwest, United States - 23_EM | ecosystem: Host-associated > Plants > Roots > Unclassified | place... | reverse complement strand
CATGATTGCAGGAAGGCTATCGCTCTTGGGTTTTGTATTTAAACCAGTCTCCTGGCTAGCAGGAGACAGCAGACTTCGACAGACCTTCAGTCTAAGAATACACTTGGTTGAACGGCAATCCCTGAGTCCCCAAGCCCAATCTGTCCTTCAACTATTATCTCTTACCTCCGGTCCCCTGAAGCCTCCCTTAGCACCAGTGCTAGCGGGCCTATCGCCGGTCCTATTGTATTTTCGTTAGACAGGAATAAACCTGTTACAACATGTAAGAAGCATTTTCAGTCAAGGCTGAGGTTGAATCGCTTAGCCAACTCCTTTTCCAAATGAAAGAGTTCGGTTACTCTGGTGTTGCAGTACGCTGGTTTATACCCATCTCCAATACCTGAGAGGGCCTCTTGGTAAAGAATATTCAATGCTGATATAGTTACTAAATGTATATAGTACTAGCTATTGGATTTACAATTAGCGTTCGTTACGGGCCACGTTTCTGACAAACGGGGCGCCAAGAGCAGGTTATGAACTGCATATTAAAACAAAAATCATCCAAATCGGACCAAAACTGAGTGAGATAGAGCTCTTTGAAGTTGTCTAACTTCAAAGAGCTCTATCTCACTCAGTTCTTGTTCGATTTAGATGATTTTTCGCCCAGTTAATCAGAATAACCTATGTTATTTTGTTCCCGCTCCTCGGAAACGGGCCCCATAACTAAGCCTATTCACAATGCCTATGATACGAAATCAGCACCGAAGGGCAGCACAGACTAAGAAGACCAGGGCCTGAGACCAGAAGGTGACTTGGTCCAAAAGCAGAACAGAAGACAATGTTGGCATTTTAAACGGTCCCAATCTGCCATAATCACCATTGCCCCGCACAACCTATGAGGCTGAAGCAAGACTACCAGTGTTATATTGTAAGTTGTGAAATGGATTGTGCCTGTGAGCTTTACATATATTGTGTCATAGGCTTACTAGTCAGATAGGAGTCTCATTCAACCAACAAGATGTTGGCTCTCCATGTTTTTGATGTTTTTGATCGTTTTTAGATTGATCAACTAAGTAGTATTTTAGTCAAAAATACCAATAACTATGCAAATAAAATGCGTGCTGATCAGGCCCTCCACTCCATGTCTGGGAGAGCAATTATTGCAAATGAGATGCGGGTTTTTATTGGAATACTGATTACGATGGGTGCATATTGATACAAAGTGCCAGCGGATATCTGGCAGAGTGGAAGGCCAGGAAGTAGTAGGCATGGCCGGGTGCGGCTCTATGCGCATAGATGGCCAAAACCGAGTGCCAAGGCCCTCTCCAATAATTGATTATTTCAAATGAAGTGAAACCTCCATATTTCACCGCTGGAACTCGACACTAGTGGGAATAACTGATGGCATAAGGTTGAGCCAATTAATGGGAAAATGCAGGAAGCATACCAGAAATATTATCTGTCATCTTCGTATGTTACTGTTGATGAGATGATGATCCGTTTTGGTGGAAGAAGTAGGCATACAACTTGGATGCCTAATAACCCTATAACAGTAGGGTATATGGTTTTTGCTATTTGTGATCATGGTTATACATTGAATTGGAGGTTTCATTCTCCCTCGAGTAGTATCCCACACTTGTCTCCATTCTATCAAGAAATCATTGATAATTCTTTATCAACTATTGCTATTATTTATCAAATTGGTTGAGAAACCTCTCCCCTATCGTGCTTATGACTTTATTGTGTTTACTGATAAGATCTTTCCAATGCCTAATTTGTTTACTAAGTTGAGATTTATGGGGGTAGGGGCTTGTGGCACATCTCAAGTACAGCAGAGCAGATACCCAGACTACCGTTTAAGCCCTCAGCTTATGCCATGGAATTTTGAGTTTGGTGGTCAGGTAACTGGAACTAATGTGACTGTACTGACTACAGAATGGCAAGATAATAGTCAGGTTCATAAGCTGACTACAGTTCATAATTTGCATAACCGAGTTATGAGAAATAGGAAGTGTCCCCGGCTGACAAGCAGAAATGGACTGTTAATACGTCCTGTATTGGGAGATCAACATACTATGCCGGCCCCGTTTCCCTATATGATTTATGACTACAATCTCGATAAAGGAGGGGTAGTTGTTGCTGATCATTATCGTTGTTACTTTTTCACACAATTTATTGCAAGATGCAATTGACTTCATTTTCTTTTCTGGCTTCTTGACATTTCCATTTTCAATTCTTTTCTGATATTTCATTTAGTAAGAAAGGAGGAGAATCTTGGGCACAAAGAGTTCTATCTAAATCTTGCTGGGCACATTTTTCAACAATATACTAGGCCAAATGGCCGTCAAAGGTCGTATACAAGGTGGACTAACACAGTTATTTACAGCAAAATCTACAGAGTTAACGGTCTCCCTCCATCTGTTTATTGTCCTGCAAGCTGTCATTTCAGAGTAAGAAATGAAAAAAAAAAGGAATCTGGCAGATGCCGACCACAGCTAAGAGAGGAGGGAACGAAGCGCAAGCCGGCACCATTGTCTTTTTTTTCTTGCTCTCATTATCTTCATTGTTTCTGTTTAAAGTGTTTTTCAGACTATTCATTTGGAATAGGAGATTAGATTCTGAGAACTTTATAGTCAATTATTTCCACTTTTGGTCAACATCACTACTTGTTGGCATACATTAGCATGGGTACAACTTGGACAGTATCATCCGACCAAGTGATAGGAGTACTCAGTATAGCGCAAAATGCATACATCATGATGGTTATAAGATAAATGACTTAGGGTAGGGCAGCAGCGGGAGATATGGTGGTCACAAATCGTGACTAAGCAAGGCAGATTTCACATGACTAATACTTAATAGCCGGTTCCCCTCCTATTTCGCGTTGCTCATAGTCGGGAAAAGCAAGTGTAACGCAAAGGCAAGTGTGACGCCCCAGTTTCTTTTTTTTTAATAGGCTTACATAATATTATTTTCAACAGCAACTTTTTTTTGTTGCATGGCGAGTACTAGACACTTTGAGCCAAATATTAGTACTTACAATTGAAAGGCCATAACCTTGGTAAACCTGGATGCTTGTAAGAAAATAGAAGACATAAGGTCTATTTTCATGTAAGTAACTAGTACATAGTCTCAATTTAAAAATATACAAAGTCTGCATTTCTCGTAATAGAGTCATTTGACTCAGATATGCAAGAATCAGAATCCATTTCATCTGGTGAATCCTCACAATCATCAGCGCTCTGACAACCACTGGCATCTCTGACACCATGACCTTGAGATTCCTCTTGAGCTTGTCTACTTATACTCCCAGTATAAATTCCATAGTCTTCCTCATGATCATTGAAAATAAGCAGTTGAGGATCAATTGTGCTTGTAATTTCAGCTGATCTTGGCTGTAACATTAATAAGACTTGCAATAGATCTGGTGGTGCCTGTAATGATTCAAGATCTTCAGGACTTGGATGCTTTTCAGGATCAGGAATCACAACCAAAAGCTCCACAGGTCCAATGCCACCCTCTGCCTGAATTAGCTTTACTTGCTTTTTCCGTTCCTTTTCAGCCTTACCAGCAGCAATCCCCCGACGGTTCAGAGATGCCTTGGCTTTGTTGATAGCAATCTGAATATTCTTTTGAGCCTTCTTAATAGCAAGGGCCTTTTCCTTTTCCTCCTTTTCGTTCTTTCTAAGCCTGGCAGACTCAACTGTAATAACAGCGCCTTTTTGGATCACCCGGCTGGATTTACTTTTCCGTTGTGCAGCTTCCGCGATTCGTGTTTGCACATTCTGGTAGGATTCCTGCTGAAGTTCAGCTTGTGCCAGATATACCTGTGTATCTTGTGCCCACTGTTTGAATCGGTCCTTAGAGGAGGAACTAACGGCTTCTGCTCGATCAACCCATTCACCCATTCCTCTTTGACACTCAAAGTATGTACTAGGAAGAACAGGAAGCTCTAACTCTCCTCCTGCTTCAACTGAAATTGCACTTTGGGTCCCTGGATCTCCATTACTGTTTGGTGAATTGGTAGTCGCAACTTCAGGACCTTTGCCCTTATTGTAATAGCGCATCTTCTTTAATCCCGCCTTGAAGGAAACCGGAAACATTCCTGACTCTTGAAAAGAGTTTTTGATTGTATAAGGCTGAAACGTCTGCTCACGGATGGAGCTTAGGTCGCGAAAGAAGGAGCATAGAGTATACTCAATATCCAAGGAGTGTAGAGCATGGTGAATTGCCTTATTGTGATAGTGCTTCCAGGGACGAAACACGCCAACATCGAGAGGCTGTAGAACATGGGTAAGATGAGAGGGAAATTGGAACGGCACAATGTGATTCTCATGACATTTAATTATAAAGTCATCCTTACAATGGGTGATATGACCATCAAGAAGTAGAAGCCGCCAATGCTGATTGGGACCAGCATCAATCTGCTTGATAAAGTGATCAAGTCAGGTAAAAGCGATCTTCTCATTCGTATACCCAGTTGGGGAAATTGCGATCAACTCGGCTCCAGTCAGGTTGTCATGGATCCAGTTTTCCATAATTTTCTCTCCAGGACAGATAATAACTGGCGGAGGGGGGGGACTTCCATCGGGACAGATTGTCTCCATAATTATGAGGGACTGGCGGTTTTCAGGGCTGGCGGTATATAGCTCCTTCACCTCTGTAGGGACAATAAGGATCTCGCCTGTTGGACATCCAATCCTGACTCCAGATTCATCCATGTTGAATATATATTTGGCTTGATTGATGTCATATTTGGTAAGGATACTTTGATATTCAAGACAAAAGCTTTTCAAATCCTCCTCGCTATGAGTTCCAATACGAGCGTGAGCAATTGGTTTTGTCTTGATCGTATGTAGTAGAGGATTCTTTTTCAACAACTGACGGAACCAGGTAAGCGAAGGTGGATATAGGTTCTCCTTTTGACGAAGGTGACAGATCGCAGCGAATATAATGGATGGTGAAGCTCCAAGTCCAATCTCAAATTGTTCTTGGCAAAATCGAAGGACAGCCAGCTCTTGGGCCTCTGTTAGGATAATATTATTGCCGCCGTGTCGATTAAAAGTGGCCCGAGCATTCTGTTGTTGATGGCGCTTACGCAGCTGCCCATCCTAAGTGAGAATGGCTTGACATTAAACATTGTAGCAGCAGTACTTGCCATCTCACAGGGCTCTTGATCTAGCCACTGCATTGCCCTGTCTAAAGGTTGCTTCATTTCCATCTTAGCTTAATCGTAAGTGGATTTGATCCTCTGAGACGGGGTAGCTGTTGCGAGTAGAGCAGTCGAATGGGCTGTTGAAGTAAAGGTATTGTGAGTATTGGGGTTGATATAGGGCGAAGGAGATTGTAGTCGTAGGGCGAGGACCAAAACAGGGATAATGGTGATTTCTGCTGCTGCGAGGGAATCTGAATACAGAGTGAAGGTGTTCGTATTTGCTACCAAGGACTATGAACCAGAACCTGTACGTAGGTGATTCTTGCTCAGCCTCCAGGGAGGAGATCTTAATAAAGAGGTCAGGTGAGAGCTTGTGGAGGCAGGAACCCTGAATGGAAATGGGAAGTGACAGCTGTAGTAGGCCAGAAACTTGAACGAAGAGCGGAGGTGATTGCTGCTATGGGCTGGAAGCCGGAAAAGGTATAGGGACAATCACTATGACGGCAGGATCAAAATTGGTGCCCCTCTTGCTGGATGGTTGGTGCTGAGTGGTCAGACTAGGAGCTTGTCCTTCGCTTTGTTTTTTAGTTGGGTGTTCTTTTTGCCAAGGTTTTTTTACTATTAAAAAAAAAAACTGGGGCGTCACATTTGCCTTTGCGTCACACTTGCCTTTGCGTCACACTTGCTTTTCCCGACTATGAGCAACGCGAAATAGGAGGGGAACCGGCTATTATTCGTCATCATGTATGTTGGTTTCCACACTATGACGTCACGTGACTCATAGTTCTCACATGACTACAGATTTGGGAGTTATTGTTAGATTATGATTGGTTGATTGTTTCATGACTCACGATTGTGACGTTATAAGATGTAATGACTTTCGCACATGACTCAGATTATGAGTCATGGGTTTCACGTACATCAGCAAAAATTAATCTTTCGTCAGAGTCACGGGCGCCAAGTCCAGACGCATCTGACGTCATTTTTCCGTCCTCCGCGTCCCCAGTGTCTGGACGGCATTCCCAACGCCGATTCTGTCTTGACGTGACTTCAGACATTACGGACATCCCACTGCGTCCCCACATCTCCTGCTCTATTACCCTAGCGGGAATAGCTTACCTAATAATTAAGAGCGAGGTATATGGCTAAATAGGATGACCATATATCCGAACCTATGCTCCCGAAGTTATGAGCTTCCTAGAGTCATCTGCAAGATAACTAGGACCACTGGATGAGAGCACGTTTCAAGATATGTTTAGGTGATTGGAACCATGTTTAGAGAACACTACTCCTCTTACTCCAGTCGCATATGCATATTGCTGCATAATGCTTTGATAGCTGGATATCAGAACTGATCACTCCATATTCCACATTACTATTGGTATGTCGGCATTTGGACCGAATATTCATATATAGTCTATCATGGCCAAGAGATCGAAGACTGTCTACTGGTGGAGTGGGGACACCCTTAGATGAAATAGCAGTTCGGGAGATTCTCTGAGTCGAGCTGAGCAAGTTTTCAGGATCAAACGCTGTTCGCACTTTGTTCTGAGGAACTGAATTGTTAAGAAGATACTTCTTAACTAAAGAAGTCAAAGTAGCATGAACATTAGTATAAATAGTAGGCCTCTTCCGCGGCGGTTGAAGAATCATCAAGCAACGGAGAAGAGACCTTAACATATAACAAGGTAGCGAGGTATATTCTAAGTCTTTGATATTTGACTACACTTTATTACTTTACCTTTATTGAACGATTAACAACAAGCCTTCCTGACTATTATTGTGTTGTCTCGAATATCCTTGGGCTAGTTAGCTCAGAATCCTACCGTGTTAGCTACGTAACATGCTCTTCCCCCGTCCCTTATTTCACATTCTGTCTTCTCTTTTCCTGACTCCCATCTCCACAGCATCTGGATGCCTCCCCAAAGGACCACCTTTTTCTTCCACTTCAGGGCGTGCTCATAACAACTTGCCTTCTACCCATTGGCACCCGGATATCACCCTCAGGCTAGTCATTCCTGCCGCTGTGCCTCCTACTACTTGTACTACTACTAAGCTTGTGAATAATTTGTTTGTTTCTAGAGGTTTCTATTCCTCTATATCTATATCTCTACTATATACTTGTCTATTATACACGTTTATCGTCTAGTCGTGATCATGACGCTACATGTCCGTCGGGAGCGATGAGCCGTCATCTGGGCTACATCGCTCCCGAAGTTTATTTTATGATACAAGCCGCCTCCGTGATCCTAATAGATCTGTTAAACATGCGTAAATTGATCCGACTGTTGACAAGCCAGCGCCGGTCTGTCTCTGGTATGAGATGCGCCAGACCTAAGATCCTCTCGATATCCACAATTGTGAGCTCTGGGGTAACGTCGTTGTGGGGAACGGTTACCAGACAGTGTACATCTGACGGACGTCCGGAGTTCTACTACGCTCATTAATTGAACCCCGGCGAGGTGATAGACCGTATCCTGCTGCATATAGCCCGACCTGATTGTGAACAGAGCTATGAGCCTTGGTGGGAGATGACCCCTAAGCACACCATACATATTCTCCCTATGATCCTGTATCCAAACCCAATCGTTCTGACGGGTCACGTTACGGAAGAGTTGAGCACCCATGTATTAGGCCCTGTGTATGTCGTAAACACCTGACCCCTGGAACACAAGAACCGGGATCTCCAGTTGCGTCAGTACCTCCACCAGCAAAGCTGGAAATATGGCTGGATTTTCCGCCAGTCAGTGCTAGGAAGGCAGGCTCAGTAGGCTATATCAATTCAATCTCGGACAAATCGTCTCCGGAGATATATCACATTATCTGCCAAAATCAACGATGTCATGGATATTACCACAATGTCTGTTCAGAATCCTACGATGGGCTGGTGGGGTTGGCGCGAGTCTGCTCCTCTCTAAATGTTCTACTACCTCAGTTGGTATATCAGCTCCTGAACGTGGAAGGAATTCTATGTTCAAAAGTCATATGCGGATCGCAAGATGTCGACCGTAGCTGCTAAGTATCTGTCGTGCTGCGTTGATTTTATTTGAGCGGCGCCATCCATCCTTGATTTTGTTCATATGTGCGAGCTCTCCATATTCGGTCGAATACATAGCGATATGGCCAAACATGTCGATGTGATCGCGAAAGTGACTTATTAGATGCATCTTAACAAATTTGAAGTTAGATTCAGAATGTATCAATTCCATACATTGGTTGTTGGTGTAATGACCCTACAGATAGGTAGCTACAGTGGACTAGACTCAAGCCTGAATGGTATACGATGTGGTAACCATATTGAGGATAGGCCAGTATACTTAGTATACTACCGGTAGACATGAGTTGGTACAAGTGTCTACAAAGGGACCTGGTGACATAGGGCTAGAGAGGGTAACCTTTGGTGGGTATGTTCGCATAAAGCTAAGGACCCATAGTAAACATTGCACGGGTCTCCGGGGCAACATTATATGTAGTCGCGCGGACTCTTGAAGGAAATAAAGGCATGGCAGGGTGAAGGTACACTACCCTGGAAACATGATTACCCTACCTTGGGACCCCAGTTACCCTACTGAGGTACCCCAGTTACCCTACCTTCACCGACAAAGTCATCTGCGGACTTAGGGGAAGGTTATCCCACTATAGTGGAGCTCTTACATGGTTATAGGGCCGCTTCGTATGGTACGAAACAGATTACTGACGGAGCAGGAGGGGTCCGAACCTCTTGTAACTTTCAGGGGATATTCCTAACACCCCCCTGCGGCCCCAGCGTTGGTACGGCGCGACAGCCCTGTACTGCTGTATAGTTGTGTGCTTCCTAGTAGTGTGAGACCTATAGGAACGCTCCCACAACACCATATGAGTTGTGGCCGTCCAACCGACCAGAAGCTGTTCGCAGGATATATAAGGGGTGTGAGAGGTGACCGTCTCCTGGGGCGCCACCAGGATAACACCTGGGAACCACCTACGGGCATACTTTGACCTCCGGGTAGTTGTATGGTTAACAGTAGAGGGCTTGGGGCTGACCGGGGAAGCAGTAAGGCTTCCAGGACAACCACCCCAAAGCCAGTCCCAGGCTACCCTGGGAACTGTAGCATTACCATGGGTTATTAGTGTACTCTAGAGGTGTGAGTCTTATCACGATTTAAGACGGTCCTGCATGGTTGGCGGTGGGTAGCTCCCATGCAGTCAAGAAGCAGGAGATTTCTTATCGAGGGAGCATGCAGTTCGGTTTAGAAGCTTAGTTTAGTCAAGTAGATTTGCCGATGGACTGCGTAGCTTACATAGATGAATCCGCCGCTGGGCCAGCGAGTCCCAATGCATATTATCTCTACGGTGGGTATGTCGGGTGGCCACTGACATACTCCCGATAGGGAAGAGTTTTCACTCATACAGATGTAGTTGGAGAGACATCACCGGAAGCACTTCCTATTTGTTCAGATAGTTAATATCTGAGCGGTCTGACTGCCTCCGAGCGTGAGATCACTCTAGGCAGGTGAGTTGGGCAGCCCTGAACTGAGCAGGGTGCTCGCGACAGGTCAGAATGGTTGATGGGTGTCCTCTGGCTTTACATTATTCTCCTTAACCAAAGCGAGAGACACCCTATTCTGATAACTAACGATCCTGGTGAGAACATATTGAGTGAAGCTTGCAGGCTTAATGATATTAAGTTTTACCGCTTGATTCTGCTTTGAATTATCTTTATCATTATATTTAGCGTTACTTCTACTTTGAGTCTTCGGTGCGGTGGCAATCTTAGGATCCGTCTTCCTTCAGAGTCCCCCGTTACAGTTGGCTTCTTCACGATCGTTGTCACGGATCAGGCGCCGCTGGGATTGGGGCACTTGGTCCCTTATCTGGGCTCTCTGACGACGCAGATCCTTATGCAACTCATCTGCCTTCTCTTGCGTCTGTTTGGATATGCGAAACTCCAAGAATATGTCCTTCGTCTCGTGGAACTGCCTCGCATATTCTTCCCTATAAGATATAGTCTCAGGTATGTGACTTCGGTATTGAGCCATCGTGGTGAAGTCAAGCAGTGACCTAACACAGGTGAGCGCACATCTGAAGGGTTGCACCTGCATACTATGAGGCTGTCTCAAAGCCACAGTGAGAACTCCCAATAAACAACGCCCAAGATTCCTCATCTCTTTTCCTTGCCACTGAGTAACCTCCCTGGAGGCCTTTTTGCGGACCAAGAATCCTGGGTAAGAGGGCAAAGCTTTTCAGGCGTCCTCTAAGGCCTACTGTCGCGTATCTTTTTTCAGAAATTCCTGAATCCAGTCCATCATATGCTTGAAGAGTCCTAGATATATTGTATGCAGCATATCAGGCTTGGGCAGATCAGGTGTTGAAACTCTCACCCGTCCTTGAAACATGTTTTGCCCTCTCTCGAGACTATGAGTTTCATTCTAGTAGCGAGCGTGTGGGTGTCGTGGGTCACGGAATCTAGGGACAGGTTTTTGCTTTGGTAGCGTTGGTATCTTGCGTAATCTCTAGCACGATGGTGGCCGGCTCGGGTTGCGAATTCTTCTGGAGGCACCTCGCATTTAGGACAAGTGTTTGATTTGATCCCGTGTAGGGTAACATTTTCCATATTGTCCGCAATCCACCCTGAGATGATCGTGAAGCATGTCCGGATCTTGCCGTCGGCACAAGCGATAGGGGCGCCCTCTCCCGCTGCATCATTCAATGGCGCAAAAATGAGTTCAGATATCCTACGGAGTCTGTCGGCATTTATCAGTCTCTTGAGTTTGTCAACCCTAGAGCACTTTGCGAGCTTGGGCAGAATAGGCAATAGCGCAAGAAGCAGAAACGCCATTCATCCAAGTGTGTTACCTATTGTCGACGGAAGATTTCCGATCGTCATATAAACCGGCCATGCATTCTTGTCTCCAGAGAAGTTGGTGAGATTCGTCTGATCTGATATCCCAAGGATTGCAACCACAGTGACCTCTTCCGGGAGGGCTTTCTGTGATCTATTAGTATGCTTTCACATAAAAGAGGCTATGTGTCACAAATCGTGACTAAGCAAGGCAGATTTCACATGACTCATACTTATGAGTCATAAGGTATGTTGGATTTCACACTATGACGTTACTTGACTCATAGTTCTCACATGACTATGCACTT
>Ga0307517_10013164_pt1 | contig 11264 bp, 13 predicted proteins | sample 23_EM_MG_FD_194515 | JGI IMG/M metagenome (GOLD analysis project Ga0307517, IMG submission 194515) | Populus trichocarpa ectomycorrhiza microbial communities from riparian zone in the Pacific Northwest, United States - 23_EM | ecosystem: Host-associated > Plants > Roots > Unclassified | place... | reverse complement strand
GTTTATAAAAATTATCCTACAGTGATGTATCACGGATATCATCAGCGTAGAGTGGGGTGCTATTCAGGTAGCAGGAGTTTATATATAGATTCGGCAGGTTATGTGCATGCCTGTCCATTTTGCCATACTAAATCATATAACGTAAAGGACATTTTAGAGACTGAAAATCAAGTTATCCCTATAAAGGAAAATATGTGCCCCAGGTATGGGAATATAGCATGATACTTTATAACTACCGGGGATGGCTAATCCCCGGTTTATTCATTAACTTAATAAAAATTCAACCAGACATGAAAAATCTCATCGTAGCACTATCACTGTTAAGCATACTATCGATGCTTAGCTGTACTAAAACTATTTATACACACGAGCAAATGTTGAGCAGCTACCAGACAAAACAGGACATAGTAAAGAAATTTGGGATGCCAACTGAGAAGAAGGTAAATGAGGATACAGAAATGTGGCTTTACCGGTTTGACAGGAAGGACTCATTTACAAAACACTCAGTTGACGAGTATCAAAATTTCCAAACTGTTACGGTCGCAGATTTTACCAGGTATAAAAGATATCTCCTCTTCACTTTTGATCAAAAGGGAAATGTAGTAAGAAGCGATTTTAAGGATGTGGATCTGGCTGTAAAAAAGAAAGATACTGCGGCCACAATAGTATTAATTGCAACAGGAGTGGGCATTGTTTTTGGCGCCACTGCCCTCCTTTCAAGTGGTTTAGCTGATGTGGCGCCGTATCAGTAGAATCTGATAGCTCCATATCAAACATTTGACCTCTGGTCCGATTTGGAAGTTTATTATTAAATCGGATTATGATTTAATAATAAACTTCCAAATCGGTATGGCCGAAACTGCACCGATAATAGTTGCTGTGAGGTATATCCATACATGCTCCACATGCCCCGAAACAAGTGCCGGGGCCAGTGACCTTGCCGGGTTCATAGATGCGCCGCAAATGGGCCCGGCAAACATGGCTTCTAATGCGACTACCGAACCAATGGCTAAGCCTGCGAACATGCCCTGCTCTTTGCTGCCTTTCGCTACGTTGATGATTACCAGCATGAGAAAGAATGTTAGTATAAACTCCAAAATAAATGATTGCGCATTACTGCCGGCGGGAATAGTTGCCCCCAAAAATTCATTAGAAGGGAAAAGAAACTTTAGCGTAAAGCTGGCAAGCAACGCTCCTGCCAATTGGCTGAAGATGAAGGGCAGCAATTCTTTAACCGGGAACTTTTTTGCAGCAGTAAAGGCAATGCTGACAGCAGGGTTAAGGTGTGCGCCCGATATGTCACCGAAGGTATAGATCATGCTCATTACGATCAACCCAAAAGTAATTGCAACGCCCACATGGGTAATACTGCCGTGTGTTTGCTGGTCGATGACTATAGCGCCGGTGCCAGCGAAAACTAAAGCATAAGTGCCTAAAAATTCGGCTAAATATTTCTTCATCCGGGCAGAAATTCGGTTACAAAATCCTTGCTGTATACTTTGATCATATCGCGCACCCGCCTGAATTCGTTCATTATTTCTTCGGGAGTGCCCTGTGCTTTTGCCGGATCGGGAAAATTATAGTGAAAACGTTTAAAATTGCCTGGCAGGTAAGGACAGTTTTCCTTCGCATTATCGCAAACGGTGATTACGTAATCAAAAGGGATACCGGTATACTCATCCACATTGTTCGAGGTATGGTGCGATATGTCGATGTGGTCCTCGGCCATTACTTGTATCGCCTTTGGGTTTACGCCGTGCGTTTCGATACCGGCGCTGTAGATTTTGGCTTTATCACCTGCAAAATGTCTTAAATAGCCTTCTGCTATCTGGCTGCGGCAACTGTTGCCGGTGCATAGTACTAATATATTTTTCATGTAGTTAGTTGGATATATCTTTTTTCATAACGTTGGCCGATTGCGGGCAAACATGGCTGAATTCTGACGATTGCTGTACTTCGTCCGGTACATCGTTTCGGGTGATCTTCTGGTAACCTTTGCGGGTAAAATATTCAGGTGCGGTTTCTGTTAACAGGAAAATTGCATTTAGCTCTTTTGAGGCGGCAAGGGTTTCTATTTGTGCGATCAATTTACCTGCAATATTTTGATTTCTAAATGCGGGCTTCACGGCTAATGAGCGCAGCAAACCATAGTTGCCATAAATTTCTAAGCCTATCACACCGATAAGTTCATCATCCTGAACAGCTATCAGGAAATTCTCCAGTGTTGCCGGGAGATCGCCTGCCGGCAATTTTTCTGATGAAAGCAGGGTTATGGTGTCTTCCCTATAGTTTTTAGCCTGGTTAATTATCATAGCACCATAATTTAGCAGCAGCCCCCGCCTGGAGTGCAGCAGGCTTCCTTAGTAGCAAGATTTTTCAATTCCACTTTTTGTTTTGCAGGGGTACCACAGCTACCCCCGCGTTCAATGGCTTTGCATTGTACGGTATCGGGACGGAGGTCGATAACCAGGTTTTCGCCATTGGTAATAAACTCATTTGGATACAGCTGGCGGGTTTCAAATTGAGAATTTCCGAACTCGATCTTCACGGTTCCGTTAACATCAAGTGGTAACACTTTTTCTACCACATCAATAATTGATAATGCTTTATGAACCTTCATAGCTCGTAATTGCTGTTGAGTAGCAGGCTCCATTAACTGGACAATAATTTCTGTCCATTCATTTTTTACGCCGCCACAATCTACAGAGGTGATCGGTGCCTGTTTGATCTCGGTGATATGATAGGAGGGCGACACCCACTTATCGGTTGCATATTGAAATTGCAGATCGAGCTGTGGATTTTGTATCAACATGTCTTTGAATGTTTCCCAATTAATAGTCCCGGTGTTGTTCATGATCTTTTCTTTAATTGTAATATTGCGATTAATTAAGTCAAATTTTTTTAGCAGCATTTTGCCTTGTCAGCATACAACCCGAAAAAAGAGTCGAGTTGCTGATGTAATAATTTCCATGCTTTTGGCTCGATGCAGTAGCATACGCTTACACCTTCAATGGTGCCCTGTATCAATCCGGCGTTTTTCAACTCTTTTAAATGTTGGGATATGGTGGCCTGTGCCAGGCCCAGCTCGTCAACAAGACTGCCACAAATGCACGCATTTGTTTTTATTAAGTACTGTAAAATGGCTATACGTGCCGGATGGGCCATGGCCTTAAGCATAATGGCCAGGTGGTTTTGCTCTTCTGTAAAAATCTCAGTTTTAGTAAGTCCCATATCTATCGTAATATTACGATTGATTAATGAGAATTGCAAATCTATTTTTATTTGTCATCAAGGTATTTATTTGCTTAAAATGCAACAAAAGATATAGGATGTAAGTATAACTATTGAGTGGTAAAACACCCGAGCATATACTTGTGAGTTTTTAAAGCTGAAAGATTTTTTTTAAAAAATATAGCTGAAAAGAAATATTTTGTTTTTAAAATATGATATAAACAAAGCCTTATCTGACATTATATAACCTTTAGCGGAACAATAGTTTGAAGATTATATATTTGTTTTAATAGTTAATAAATGCCGCCCGGTTTGAAAAAAAAATTACTACATACAATTACTGCTTTGAACGTATTAAGAAAGCGAAAAGCGCTGATCTTATTGCTGATCATGGGTTTGGCTTCGGCCGGTATTGTCGTGGTAAATATCTATTCTATTAAGATATTATCGGGCGCAAGGGCATATGTTAATGGTGAATCTCAATATTCAAAGGGGCAAAAAGATGCGTCGGCTTACCTGATAAATTACATATCTCTCAGAAACAAATCAGACTATATCGCATTTGAAAAAGCTATCGCAATCCCCAAAGGTGATCGCGTAGCCAGGGTAGAGTTATCGGTGGCTCCGGTTCATTACGAACTGGTAAAACAAGGTCTTTTAACGGGGAAAAATCATCCTGAGGATATCAATAATATGATATGGCTATTTGAGACCTTTCAGCATGCACCCATGTTTGAAAAGGTAGTTGATATATGGAAAGATGGTGATGAGATGGTGAATGAGCTTGACCGCATCGGTGTGCTGGCCCATGCTGAGATCAAAAGGGGCAGAATGTCTGAGGATGAAAAGAACGCGATGATCCAAACGATTAGTAAAAATTCAGCAGAGCTTACATTAAAAGAACAGGCATTTTCCGAAGCCTTGGGCAACATCAGCCGCACCATTAACACTTACATATTTATCACCAATGTGCTTATCACACTGATCATTGTGTTCTGTTCACTTTCATCAGCCGCAATCATGATCCGAAACCTTGCGAAATCGAAAAAGGAGATTATCGAACAAAATGAACGCCTCCAGGTGATCAATGCCGGGCTGGATAAGTTTGTATTTAACCTGACGCACGATCTGCGTTCGCCCTTGGCATCAATAATGGGACTCATCAACCTGATGGACGACGAAACAGACCTCGTCCAGATAAGGGCCTATATACTAATGATGAAAGAGAGCCTGGAAAAGCAGGACCGCTTTATCAACGAAATGCTCACATTCATCAAGAGCAAGCATACCGGTGTAAGCAAAACAGAGTGTAGCCTTTCAGCCATTGTAGACAATGTGATTGCACAGAATAACTACCAAAATGGTGGAAAGGCAGTAATATTTTATAAGGAATTAGAACTTACCCAGATACAAGGCGATGCGCTGAAATTGCAGGTGATATTGAACAACCTGGTATCTAACTCCATTAAATACAGCGATAAAAAGAAGCCGGAGCAATGGGTAAAGGTGAAATCATACAGGGCAAACGAGGAGATGGTGATAGAAGTGGAGGACAATGGCCTGGGTATCCGTCCGAAAGATCAGGACCGTATTTTCGATAAATTCTACATGTCGGGCGACAACAAAAAGAGCTCGGGCATAGGGCTGTACCTGGTTAAAGACGCTGTGACGCAGCTTAACGGTAAAATTGAGGTGCGGTCAGAGCCCGGTGTGTGCAGTAAATTCAGGGTGATCATACCTTTCTCGTAATCCGGGATTTTCATTAGCTTTACTTTATCGCCTTTGATCAAGCCTGTTTGGGCTCGATATCTATGCTATGGAAAAACAGTTCACATCTGCTGCGCGGGTATATTTACTTGTATTAGCTATCGTTGGATGGTTTGCCTTAATTGGCCAGTTTTATCTGATTCTTAATAATCGGCAGACTTCGGTATTAGAGACTATCACCAGGTATTTTACATTTTTTACCATACTCACCAATATCTTAATAGCCGTTGGCAGTACATTGATTTTGCTTACACCCACATCACGGTGGGGGGAATTCTTTTCAAGAGCAACCACTTTAACAGCTATTGCAGTCAACATTACTATTGTTGGGGCTACCTATAATATCATCTTGCGGTTTTTGTGGAACCCGCAGGGTATGCAATGGGTGGTTGACGAGTTGCTACACCTGGTTATTCCATTAGCTTTTATCCTGTTCTGGCTGATTTTTGTACCCAAAGGACAAGTGAAATGGAATAATATCCTCTTGTGGACAGTCTATCCACTGACTTACCTGGCTGTTATTTTAATCCGCGGCGCATTCTCCGGATATTATCCTTACCCATTTCTGGATGTTACCCAATTGGGATATCCGCACGCGCTGCTGAATTGCGTAGGCGTAGCTGTGGCATTCATCATTGTCGCCATCCTGTGTGTAGGAATTGACAGAGTGATGCGCAAAAATCAATCTGAATAGCCTGTTTTATGCCCTTTGTTTTTTGGATAGCAATTTAACGGCGATCACATTTTTAACTACAAGTAAGCCTGTGATAACAAACACGTTGTAAATGGTGCTGAGGTCATCCACAATAGTAGTAATGTGCTTGTTGTTCCAAACGATCATGATGTAGATCTGCAATGGCCACAAAAGGTAATCGAAAAAGATGGAAATGATCAGCTGTATTGCAGTCTTGCGGTGATAAAGATCGAGCAGGAAACGGTTGGCCAGGTAGCAGAATATAGTGAAAATAAGTAGTAAAAGATAAAGCTGCTTAGTAAAATTAGGACCGGCATCATAGGGTATTCTAGAAAGTTTATGAATGAAACTGTCCAGCCAGTAATAAATGGTGGTGTATATCAGCAACCAATAAAATGCGGCAACGCCTAATAACTGTAAAAAATAATTTAAAACGGTAGAAGCAACACTGTCGCGGTTATTTTTCATGTCTATAAATTGGTTCTGTAAAATTCAGATGCCAAGCTAAAAAATATTTGGGAAATATTAGTGAGAGATTAGATAAAGAAGTGTTCTATTGAGCTATCTAATCGTACAAAACTTAATTGGTAAATTATGAATCCTGATGAATAACTCATTTGCGATGTGCTTTCGGTTTTGGAATAACCTTACAACAGGTGCCGTTCTTATCAAGCTGCTTCTTGTACGGGATATATAAGCCGTTTATCTCTATGTCTTTAATCCTGGTAAGTGAGTCGTCAAGGTTTATTTTTCCATTCTTTATTTCATAATATGCTGTTGGTATATAATACATTGAATCAGGTTTTGGATAAACCTCAGTTAAATCACTACCACCAAACTCCAGAAAACCGTCATGGTCATAATCCTTTATTGGTGAAAGTATTGCATCAGTAACCAAAACAGCTTTAGGTGGCGTAATTGAAAACACGTTGAGCCTGTCGAGATTTGGGCTGCCATTAACAGCAAGGAAAAGAAAAACTGAACCGTGATCTTCTATTATCCTGTTAGATTTACTATCGAAATAAATATCACCCGGGTACTTTATTGTAAATATTTTTCTATTGTCGTATAAAATGGTGTTTCCCCTGACTTTTATAACATGACCTGTTGATGTTTTATAATGCAACAACTGCTTTTGACTTTGTCCAAATATGCTTGGGCTAAAGAATATAAATGTTAGAATAAATATGAGGTGTTTCATAGCAAAAGGTCTGGTCGCATAAAGATAATATTTAACATTCAAATAGAAATGGTTGAACTTTTCTTACTTTGATTTCTCCCAAACAAACGTTACATTGCGTCACCCCGACACAACCAATTAAATTTATTCCTGCTATGAAGAAACAATCAAAAATTGCCACAGGCGTTATTATGCTTGTAGTGTCCTTCCTTTTTTATTCGTTTATCGTTAATAAAGCCGATTTCTTAGCAGCTGTGCCCACAGAAGCCGGACCGGTTTCGGGCGTGAAGTCAGGCGATGTGACTGCTTATAAGGGTATTCCTTTCGCTGCGCCACCGGTGGGCGATCTGCGCTGGAAGGCCCCTCAACCGGCAAAGCATTGGGACGGTGTAAAAAAATGTGACGCCTTTAGCGCCAGTCCGATGCAATCCAAACCCGTGCCCTTTATGGTTTACACATCGGAGTTCCTGATACCGGAATCTCCGATAAGCGAGGATTGCCTTTACCTGAATGTGTGGACCAGTGCCAAAACTAAGACAGATAAAAAAGCAGTTTTTGTATGGATATACGGAGGCGGTTTTAGTAGCGGAGGGACCGCCTGTCCGATATATGATGGCGAAGCGATGGCTAAGAAAGGGGTAATATTTGTCTCAATGAATTACAGGGTAGGGGTGTTCGGATTTTTGGCACATCCTGAATTGACAAAAGAAGCTAATGGAAAAGCATCCGGCAATTATGGTTTGTTGGACCAGGTAGCCGCTTTAAAATGGGTAAAACGAAATATAGCAGCCTTTGGCGGCGATCCGGATAATGTAACTATCGGTGGGCAATCGGCAGGTTCCATGAGTGTGAATTGCCTGGTGGCATCGCCATTAACAAAAGGATTGTTTAAAGGCGCAATTGCCGAGAGCGGTTCCATGCTGGTAAAGAACCCGGTGCTGGCATCAAGTAAATTACAGGTAGCCGAGGAGCAAGGCTCAAAGCTGGCTGAAAAAGCGGGAGCAAAAACTTTAGCCGAAATGCGGGCACTGCCTGCGGAGGAGGTGATGAAAAAATTCCAGGGGAGGTTTGCACCTATTGTAGATGGCTATGTATTACCGGAATCAATTGCTGCCATTTTTGCAGCAAACAAACAAAACCACGTAGCACTGTTAACCGGCTGGAACCACGATGAATTTGGAGGTCCGACTAAAAGCAAAGAAGACTTTAAAAAACAGGCGAAGGAACAATATGGTACAGATGCTGATAAGTTTCTGAAATATTTCCCTGCCGAAACGGATGAGCAGGCAATAGAATCGCAGGTTAAACTAAGCCGCGACCAGGTATTCGCCGTATCCGGTTTTAAATGGGCGGATATCCAGAGTAAATACGCTAACTCGCCGGTATATATGTACAACTTCAACCGTAAAGTACCCGCGGAAGGCGACATGAAAAAATACGGGGCCTTCCATACTGCCGAAGTTCCTTATATGATGGATAACCTGAAGTTTTTGAATAACAGGCCATTTGAACCTGCTGATCATGCGCTGGCAAAACTAATGGCGGACTATTGGGTGAATTTCATCAAAACCGGAAACCCTAACGGCAACGGATTACCTGCATGGCCAAAATACAACACCCGCAAGTACGAGGTGAAGGCGTTCAATGCAAAAACGGTTACAGAAGCTTTGCCTGATAAAGACGGGCTTGCATTTTTATTGTCAAAGGCAGAAAAATAAAAAAACGGCAGGGGGGTATTGCCTGCCGTTGATAAATTTTTCAATTAACTATGTCAATCGTGGTCTTTGTGATGCTCCCTGAATTCGCCCCACCCGCACCTGGTAATATTCGCTCTCATTTTCCAGTAGAGCGTGATATTGGATGTTTTGCTGATGATGATTGACCCATTGGTCAATGTTGCTTTGTTCAAGTCGTCTGCTGTGATGCCTTTGGTTATCCTGTCCAGCTGCATATCTAACAGTGCCGTATAGTCTGTGGTGCCACTAATATCAATATTATGTTGTTCAACCTTAACGATTGCTTTACCACTAAGGTCAAATTCGATTGGCACTACTTTGGAACTGTCGTTGGTGAAAGTCCCGCTTAGTTTTAATGGCGGAACGGTGTCTGCTGTTCCCTCCAGGAAGGCTGTAATCTCAATTTCCTTGTAAACACCGGTATCAAGTGTAACATAGGTTTGCAATGGAGTTAAAGCAAAAAGATCAACATTTGTGAGGTTATTTGAGAAAATGTTGATGGATACCCCGTTTCTCCTGGCCTCAAAAGCAAATTTACCCACATTTGCTGTTCCTGCTGTCCAGGTTAACCCTGCGATTACCGAAGTTGAATCGGCCGGTAAATTGGCAAGGTTGGCGTTTGTTGCCTTCATCTGGAACGATAATTTTGACGATCCGGATGCGACAACAGAACTGCTGTTGTTTTTCTTGCATGCTGCCAATGATATTATTGCTAATATCATTGTAGCAATAATGCTAGTTCTGACTGTTTTCATGGTTTATAATTTGGTTTACAATTTGGTGTTTGTAACAGATATTTTACAATATAAATAAAAGTACACTCAGCGACAAAAATTGTTTTAGTTAGTTATTAACTTTCGTTAAATGAAAGTGTTAATATGTTTTCTGTAAAAACATATCGTTCTTATTACAACCGTAAAAAAAGGAGCTGATTTTTTGTAAAAAGGGGAAAATAAAAACGGCAGGGGGCACTATGAACCACAATTAAACCTCACACCCCTGCCGCCTTATTAATGACGTCTGTCATTAGCGTTCAACCATAATAATTACGATTTAAAATTGAGTTTGGTTGCCCGGGCAGGTGTTTTACTACATCGTCTATACGTCGTATCAAATACTTCCGGAATTTATTTTTTTTCAAAACATAACGTGCATAAGACGCTTATTAATTAAAATTGCACCAGATTTGATATGGTTCGACAATACCGCGCAACACGCAAAATATTTACACTTCTTGGCTTTATTATTATTGGATTAACCTTTTGCCAAAGCACTTTTGCCCAGCAGGTTAAGAAAAAACATCGTCATAAAAAAACTACCGCGGCTAAACCTGCCCAGCCAATTTTTAAATTCCGTACTGTTATAATCGACCCCGGACATGGGGGTAAGGATCCGGGTGCGCACGGCGTCTACTCAAAAGAAAAGAATGTGGCGCTGGCCATCGGCAAAAAACTACGAAATGCCCTGAACGAGCAAATGCCGTCGCTAAATACCGTGATGACCCGCACTACAGACGAGTTTATTGAACTGCACCGTCGCGATGATATAGCGAGTCAAAACAAGGGTAACCTGTTTATTTCTATCCATTGCAATGCTTCGCCGGAAAAAGTGAGTAGCGACCGTGGCGTACTGCTGTTGGTTTATGGCTATCACCGTGCTGGGGAACAGTTAGAAGCTCTGCGTGAAAACTCATCAATATTTATTGAGAAAGATTACCAGTCCAAATACAAAGGCTATGGGCAAAACAGTGCCATCAACACCATTGTGCTTAGCAATTTTCAGCAGAAATACCGCAAGGAGTGCATCCATTTTGCCGACCTGGTGAACCACGAATTTAAAAAAGTGGATGGCCGTCACAGTCTTGGCGTAAAAGAGCAGGGTGTGCTGGTATTACAGCAAAGCGCCATGCCGGCAGTATTGGTGGAAACAGGCTTTATCAATAATCATAAAGACGAAGCTTACCTGAATTCAGCCGAGGGGCAATCCGAAATTGTACAGTCCATCATCCGGGCTATTAAGAAGTACCGGGAGAGTGTTGAGCAGAAATAAATCAAAACACTGCCGTCTGAATACTCATATCCTTAATTTTCCAGGCGTTTTTCAATTGAAGTTTTACGCTTTTTAGCGCGGTTGTATTATTGGTATATTGATATGCCTGCTGCAGCCCGGTTAACGACCAGCCATTGTTGGGATTAATAACCAGGTCCTTATTCAGAACGGCTATAGCCTGGTTATATTTACCCGTTTTTATTAGCAAATTACCCAAATATTGCCTTGCCGGAATTTGCCAGTCCCGCGGTTCATTATAGATTAAATTATCTTCGGCCCCTACTGCTTTAGTGTAATAGCTTATTGCAGTATCATATTGCTTTTGTTGTTCGGAAATAGCTCCCTTAAGTATCAGCCTGGCAACATTACATGTTTCATAAGGTGAATTAAAGTTGTCCAATATAATCTTCAGGGTTTTATCTTCTATATGGTTATTAATAATGTTTAATTCCCTTTTTGCCATCGCCAGATTTCCCAGGCGTGAATAAGCCATACCTCTTGCAAAATGCTGCAGTACAGAAACAAATGGCAGCGTATCAACCAGCGGCATTTTTATGATCTCCGCCCACTTACCGAAACGTACGTTGGTAAACGCCGGCTGTGCGTA
>Ga0307517_10013163_pt1 | contig 11264 bp, 3 predicted proteins | sample 23_EM_MG_FD_194515 | JGI IMG/M metagenome (GOLD analysis project Ga0307517, IMG submission 194515) | Populus trichocarpa ectomycorrhiza microbial communities from riparian zone in the Pacific Northwest, United States - 23_EM | ecosystem: Host-associated > Plants > Roots > Unclassified | place... | reverse complement strand
CTCCCTCTCCAAGCTTGTCTGAGAATTGTCCAGTTGCAACTGATACGCTCTCATAACTGAACAATGGCAATTCCATATTCTTACTCCATCTATTCTTCCGATTGTCAACAGAGCTAGATTCTTTGTTAGTTGAGCTAGGATCCGTATCGAAATCAAAGAGCAATAAATCGTGACCTGTATATTCCTTCCCTGTTCAAGAAAAAATTAAAAATTACTGAACACAATCACTTTGTTAAAATATCCAGCAATTCTGATTATATCAACCAAAAATGTAACCACTTCAGGTTATAATAACCACAATTTCCGACATTAAAAGGGATTCCAATTGTCAATTTTTGTCATGAAAAAAGAAACTTTGGTGTTTGTTTGGGGTTAGATATTTTACCCACAGACAACCTTTTACGTTTCAAACATTTTTTATGAGAAGTTTTACGGAGCTCGGTAAGTAATGATGTGGTGGTTTACAGGAGACAAACACACGAAAATCAGATTTCAGTTAAATATTTTAGGCAGTCTTCAATTCAAAAACATGTCTTAACTCCAACAAAATTAACCTTATCATCTGCATACCCAACACATAATTACAGAGGAGGGCTTTTTCTTACTTTTCATTACCAGCATCATAACCTAATTTTTTATTCTTTTATTTTATTTTTAAAATAAATGATGATAAAAAAATGAAAAAATAAATGAAATGAAGAAAATGAAAAAATAAATGAAATAGAAAAAAATAAAATGAATGAAGAATAAATCGAAATTTAGGTAAAGATAATATAAATTAGAAGTTTAAGAATTTAATTAAACTTTGAATTACTTCATTAATCAAATCAAAAGCTTAATTAAATAATTAATAAGTTTGGGGACTTAATTTAACTTGAAATTAGTTTAATTCAATTAGGGACTTAATTGAATAAATACTAAAATTTAGGGCTGATTTGGGTCAAAATTGCAAGAAATGAAAGTCCAAAACCTAAAGAGAAAAGAAGGGGGTACTGTAGGGAGCGTAATTAATTTTTGCAGGGGTAATTTTGAAAACATTAAAAGTTGAAGAGTCAATTAAAACTGAATTGAAAAGGTCAGAAATCAAGGACTTTTCGGTGAAATTATCTAAAATATAGGGGTCCAATTAAAATTTACCCAGGGACTTGGTTACAAAGTGTCATAAATTAAGTGACCAAAATGAAAATGGCCATTCCCATCCGGAACATCTGGAAGGAGAAACGGCAGCAAATCAACGGAAGCCTGCCAGCTGCCCCACGATGCCTGCCGTTACAAAGGCAAGAACGCAAGGCATTCTCTGGCTTTATAAAAGCCGGAGAAAGGGCATGACGAGGAGGGAGGGAAAAAGACACGAACAAGAAAAAAACGAACGGAGAGAAAAACCAGAGAAGCACAGGATAGAGAGAGAGAGAGAGAGAGAGAGAGAGAGAGAAAACCAGAGACACAGACATGGAGGAACAAACAGGGCGAACCAACACGGAAACAGGGACGCAAAACACAAAAGAAAACAGAGAGGAAACCAGAAGAACAAGCAAACACAGGAGACAAAGTAAACACAGACAGAACAAAACGAGAAGAACGAATAACACAGAGACGAGACGAAGAGCAGGAGACAGACAAAAAACATACAGAGAGCCGGGAAGAAGCAGAAAAGGAAGGAAACAAAAAAAGAGTGAGGCACAGGAAGAGAAGGCTAAGGAACAGAGGAGAGGGGAGGCCAATAGCAGAAAGACGAGCACTGATCTTCTTCCAGAACTCCAGCAACAAAACACCACCTCCAGGGAAGCTCCTTTCGTTTCCCTCCCTTTAGAAATAATTACCCTGTCACTGTGCAACGCATACGTTAATAATTATGCACAGTGGTTAGGGGTAATTTTTTTATTCGGATTGTTAAAAAAAAAAATAACCAAACTGAAATTTTTTTAAAATAAAACTGAAATTAGTTCAAACCGATCGGTTTCAGTTCAGTTCGGTTTATTAGGATAAAAATCATTTCAAACCGGTTTGACTCGGTTTTTTTTTGTTTGACTCGATTTTTTCCGGTTTGGGTTTTTCAGTTTTTTTCTTATGAAACCGAACCAAACTGGCCGGCTTTTTTAAAATTTTAATCGGTTCAATCTGTTTTTTTTACGGTTTGGTTTTTTCAGTTATTTTTTTTTCTGGTTTTCTCTGTTTTTCAGTTTTTTTGCTCACCCCTAACAATGACCAACTGGGTCACTGGTTTGTGCCAGTGACCAGCTGGGCCGGACTTATGCCAGTGATCAGACCGGGCTAATTAAGTTCAGTTTATACGAGCTGAGCTGGATCTAGAAAAAAAAAACTGAGGCCAGGCTGGAACTGGACTTCAACTCATCCAGTCCAATTTGTTTTTGGTCAAGGGTGTGTTTTTTAAAACACTTTCATATGCTAATCTTCTTTATTTTATTTATTTGTTTTGATATTTTGTCAAACAAACTTTTTTTTTATATTAGAAAATTTTAAAAAAACTTGTTGACCCTTTTTAATTTATTTATAGGTCCCTCAAGTATTTTTTTTTCCTAACAATATTTTCATTATATATTTAATTTGTTGATTTTTACTGTGAAATACGAATTTTGTATACAATACATACCTATTTTTTTTTTTTACAAAAATAATAACAAAAAAAAATATTTTTTGTTTTCAATTCAAATTTTACTAGTTTATTTACTGAGGTCTGAGTCAGGAATACTATACATACTATACATTTTTTTACTGCGTAATATTTACCAACACCATAATTAAAAATATCCGTAATTGAATATTTGTTGATGCTAGAATCATAAATAATACAAGCAGACTATCGGTAATATAGTATAACAAAATTTAGTAATTTAAAATAAAATCAGCAATGAAATCTATTTTAGGTAGAATGTTAAAAAAGTAATAATATTTTTTTTTTTACAACTAGTTTTATATTAAAAAAAATTTATTGATTAATTAGGATTTTTAGTAATTATAATAATAATAAATGATGATTTTTTAATCTAAAAAGTAAAATGTCAAAAAACATGTTCTTTTCTCCAAATTAAAATTTTAAAAGTTACCATATCGATACGATAACCAGTAACTTCAAGATTTAATTAAATTAAGTCTACCAGCAGACAACGGAAATTAAAGAAAGAACCAGGATGTACCTCTGTGTATGAGCTTTCCTTTGCGCAGACATCTGAAGTACATGAAGAGGCCGAAGGTAATCAGAGTTGTTGTTGGAATAGCCACAGCCAAGGTTGTCCGTATTGTCCTTTTGATATTGCCTACTTGTAAATATTGATCAAATATTACCAAATCATAAACCAACACCTGTACACTGGATTAAGAAGTTTTTTATTGTAGAAAAAATGGAAAGATAGGTTATGTCAGGGAACACTGCGTCCGCGTTTTTATGTGAAAATACAAGACCGTGATTTGGTCAAAAATGGTTTCTCGTCATTTATTGGATCATACTGTCTATATGTACAAAGCCATACCTGTTCGGGTACTGCCATTACCAATCTGTAGTTCAAGCTCAGAAGCAGCAAGTCTGATGTAAATTTCTGCTCCAGCCCGGCCATCAGCAACCCCTGAATGTTGTAAGTTTATAAGATCTCCTTCCCATAAAGAACACCCACTGTTATAATTATAGGCATAAGCCACGCAAGAACAAATTTCCATGCAATCCAATCTACATCTTTCAGCACTCACTTTCTGATATGTTTTTGAATTTGCAGGTAATGTCAGATTCGAAATCTTTAGGAATCCATCTTCCTTTCCAACACTTCTCTTATTTTGACACTGCAAAGGAGATTTCCTAACACAACCACTTGACCAATCATTTTGCACTAATGGTTTAAAACCTTTCAGGCATTCACAATTATAGCTTGATGAATTTTCATGAAGGACTCCGTAAACACCACAGAAACCATAAACATGAGCTTGGTCTTTTGGTTGAGACCAAGATATAATCCAATTCCAATAACCTTCCGACCAATAGAGTTGTTGCATCTGTCCTGAAACATCAATCACCAATCTTGAAAGATATGAGGTATTGTACAAAGAATAGGTGAAATAGCTTTCATTTTCATTTGATACATAACTATAGTTGAAAATATAGCTCTCTCTCATCTCAGGCACCAAGGTAAATATTTGTCCATTCCAATCACCACTGCTCCAATACCTGTGTGACCTGTTCCACTCTACGAAAAACTGACTACTTCCATTTGGGTCCATCCCAATCGAGAACATACCTGGTGCAGGATCTTCTGAGTTTTTCCAGGAAATAAGCCGCTGCACTTGCCCAGTGTGCTTGTTGATCCCAAGCTTTCCACCAGGTAGCCATGTGTCAGTTGGATAATCGAAACTCTGCCAATATATGGTAGGTGGATTTGAGCCGTCTCTTACGACAAAGTTTCCATCATCAAGAAGTACTGCTTCTGCTGTACTAGTATTCGACATTGAATTAGATGCAAGAGCTGTTGACCAAATTGTTTTGTTGAAGTTCGTCAGCAAGACAAGATTGCCATCTGCTGACAATTCAAGCTTCGATGAAGCTGGGTCGTTTGAAGGGCTCTCCCTGTTTGCTACCCAAACAATCTTCTTATTTTCAAAGTTCTTATCCCATATTCCCAGGTAAATGTTTACAGAAGTGCCTGGCTTGAAGAAACCGAGTTCAAAAGTGCCGTTTTGAGATATTAGTGTCTGGCTCGCAGAGAGAGATTGGCCAACCAAAAGGGTATCACCTGCAATGGAGAAGCTAGTCCTATGGGAAACGAATAGCAACAACAGCACAAAGAGCAAAAAGTGTGGCTTTGTCTTAACACACATCCTCTCTAATTCGTGGGATTAAGGGTGAAAGAGCTGTGACTGAGCATGAATCAGAGAACGAGGAAGGGAAAAAAACAAGAAATCCCTTGTGAATTCATCAACTATATGATAATGCTCTAGATCTCTTGTCATGTTGTAGCAGTCAGCTCTTACCAATAATTTTCCACATTGACTTGGACTTTTCTGTTCTCGCTATCCCCTCCAATTAGAGGCTATGCCATTTATTTTTTGAGTCATGTAATGCTGAAATGTGGGTTGAATTGTCAAATTACAATAAAAATATCAATAATATAAGGCATTGAAGAAAGAGAAATTTAGATGAAATCTAGAACTTAAAATGGAAATTTCTATACAATATATTTTTGTTTATTGTTTTTACTTATATTAATTGAAATTCATGTTCTAGATTCAGTTTCATATGTGTGCTATATGCTCTTAGTTTTTTTTTTTTGATAAAATAAATCATTGGTGCTCTAGAGTGTTTTTATTTTATTTTAAAAATTGTATCGAGGAAGAGTAGAAAAAGAGAGAGGGGGTGTTGAATAATAAGGTGCATGTTTATTTTTATGGCTGAAATAATATTTTTAAAAATTAAATTTTTTTTGCTTGAAGTTAGTTTTTGTTGTTTTTTTTATAATTTTGATGTGTTGGTATCCAAAATAATTTTAAAAAAATATAAAAATATTATATTAATATATTTCCTAGTAAAAAACACTTTTGAAAACAATTATTAATTTTATTTTTGTCATTGCCTATTTTTATTTATTACTCTTTGTTTGTTTCTTAAGAAGATTTTTTCACTAAACAACCACAGTAATAGTAGACTTGAAATGTCTATTAATAATTGATAAAGTTTCACTCAATTCTTTGGGTGCCTATTAGGATTTAGGACTATTATTAATTAGAGTCCATTTCAAAGTCAAAGATGAATACATGTAGTCTATATATGTCATATTTGGTGAGAAATTTCTAAGAAGACAAATCTTTCTAAAATTCTTTAAAAAAATTTGGTGATTTAAATTTTAAATCAGTTATGAATCATAATTCTTTTATATTTCATAATTTATTTTATATATATTCCGTGCTCTCGATATACTAAAATAAATATTTGCGGAAGTCCAAAACTATCTCTATCAAAATAGGACAAACCCATCACACACTCACTTTTGAAATATATATCTGAAATACAGCAGGAAGGAAAATGCAAAACGGCACGTATGTTTCTTGGTCATGCTAAGAAAAAAATCGACACTTTCTTTATCATTACAAGTTATTATTTTCTTTCTTTTGAAAAGCAATTTACTGTCAAATTTAGCTGATGCCAGTTCGGAGAATCCATCAAAATCCCATTGTAGCTCCTGCACTATCAAATATATAATATAAAGCATCCAAAAACCATCTGAGGTTAACATATAAGAAAATCAATTGTATAAAACCCCATCAGACAGAACTTCTCTTTTGATGAATGAGCGATTTTCATTTGTCAAAGAACGACTTAACAGGAAATTAAGTTCTACTCACAGACAGAGAGAATCTTGTATAAGTTTAAGATCGATCTCCTTAAGATATTGACTTAAAAAGACAACGTCAGCTGGTGGGACAATATTTATGACCACGAAAGCTCTATTTCTGAAGACGCCCTCAGGATTTTGGTGAGTCTAAAGAAGGGTTCTGAGGGAAGGAAGCGGGGGGGTTAGAGGTGAAGAGAGAAGGGCATTTGTGTGTGTTTTGTTAGTAAAAAAAGATGCCACCAGTGTGCCTTTATGCACAATAAAAGGATGCCTTCTGAGAACTGTTAACACTTCTTTTGGCCTTCAGTAAACCCTGAAAGATTGAAACTTTTTATTTTTGCTTTTATTTTTTTATTATGGTAGAGAGTACTAATCAAAAGAGTCATTTAGAAGATAACCCTTGAAAAATTGAATGATTATTTACAGGAAAATGAAATGTATGCATTGCAAATGAGATAAGAGGAAACATAAAAAACATAATAGGAAAGAGCGAAGGAATCATTGATGTGTAATTGTCCACATTTAAATATTGTCATGAGGTCATTACCAGTATAGTTGAAATTATGTTCATTTTACTTTAGTTAAACTGATAATTTATGCAAAATCGAAGAAAAATTAGAATTTTAATTCGGCTGCACCTTATTAAAAACAAGATAATTTCTTACGAGCCAAACAATTCCAGTTATGCTGAAGGAAAGGAAATTTATGAAATCTACTTTTCACTAGAAGACTACTGACAAATCAATAAATCCAAAGTCTTTATTCTTTAGACCTCTTGATGAAAAAATTATCTCCCATCTATCGCTGTTATAGTCACATTATTCACGGAAGGTACCCCAGCTCATCAACGGTCTTTGTTCTGCCATGTTTCTGCCTGCAACAAAAGCAGCAGGTTGCTTAGGTTCTGGGAGAGCTGCTTCTTCATTTACAATCATGTGGATAACATCAGACATTGTAGGCCGATCAGCAGGAATTTCTTAATTGGACACAAAGGAGTCCTATGTTTATGTATCTCAACAGCATAGAAGTTGAAGGAGGATCTCCCAGGCTTGGATCCATCAAGTCCAGAGCTTTATTAGAATATTTCCATAACTTCCATGCCCATTGTATAACAACGCAAAGTTGCGTCGTTAGGGTGGAGACTAGGAAAGTAGTCAAATAAAATTCAAGCAGGAAGAAAAAGAAAAAGGGAGTATATGAAAGCTCCCCACATGTCCAAGAAGATGGAGGGAGTCGCTGTGGTAGACGCTAGAATTCTTCTTGCCGCTCACAATCTCAAGTACCAGCACCCCGAAGCTAAACACATCAGATTTTATTGAGAAGAGACCCTCCATAGCACATTCAGGGGACATATAGCTACTAACATTTGAAAAGGTCAGCGCAGATCGTGTTAAGAGTAGCATGTCCTGGAAAACAGAATTTAAGAAACGTACTATGTTCCAACGACCCTGCTGGTGTTTGCTTGAGTTTCATTGCCTCCAAAAATTCGAGCCATCCGGAATCGGATATTTTTGGATTCATTTCACTGTGTAATAGAATATTGCTAGGTTTTAAATCCCTGTAAATGATTCGTAACTGTTGCTACCAATTTTTGATTTTATTTTGGAAAAAATTTCAAAAAAACCAAAATATAACAAAAAACTAAAAAATTCTAAAAAAATATATTCTTCAAGTCTTTGCGTCGTCTGTAGTGTTTTTTTCTACGCGTTCTTGTTAACCCAGTTCAAAAATGTCGTTTTCAAATATTAATATCTGTCTTCCAGAGAGAGACTGGCCACTCAAAAGGATATATATCACCTCCGATGGAAAAGCAAGTCTTGTGAGAAACGAATAGCAACAGTAGCACAAAAAGCAAGAAACCTGGCTTTGTCATGACGCGCCTCCTCTTTAATTCGTGGGATTAATGGTGTTTGAACAAAAAATCCCCTTTGAATTTAGCAACTATGAGAATACTCTGTCTCTAACATATTGTTGCTATCAGCTTTCCCTATAATTTTCGACGTTGACTTGGACTTCACGTTCGCACTATCCCCTCCAATTTAAGGCTTTGGCATTGTATTTTTCGAGTCACGTTATCAATAATATACTGCATGAAAGAAAGAGAAATTTAGATTTTTCAAAGCCAAAAACTTATAAATGAGAAATTCTATATAGTATAATTTAATAAAAGTGTATTGTATGTTTTTTTTAAAAAAAATACAATAATGATCATTGGTGCTCCAGAGTGTTATAATTTATTTATTTTTGAAAAGAATTGAAGAGGAGAAAATAAGGGAGTGTTCAGTAATAGAAATATTTTATTGGATAAATTATTCTTTTCTTATTCGTTTATTTTTTTACTAAAATATTTTTTTATTAGTAGCATGTTTCTTCTTCTTCTTCTTCTTCTTTTGAGAAAAGCCCCTTTGTTTTTTTTATTTTGGTCCTTTTCTTTTATTTTTTTAATACTATAAATTTAATTACTGTTTCAGTCTGTAATTTAATTCTGAAATTCAAGCAAACACCTTAATTTTGAAGAATTTCAAAACAAAAAAAGAAAATATCAACACAAAATATCACAAACAACGTGTGAAAATATATAATTGAAAAAAAGAAATCATTTATTAAAACATAAAATAAAAAGAAAATGGCTCTGTCATCCACAATGCATTGTGAAAGGATACATGCAGGCTGTCGTATGTGCAAGAATTTCAAAGTGCAATTGAAAAAAAGTTGACACTTTCTTGTCGTTACAATTTTCTTTCGTTAGAAAAGAAATTTACTGTCAAATTTAGCTTAATGCCAGTACTGGGAATCCATCAGAACCCCTTCTAGCTCTTGGATTATCAAACATCTAATAAAGCATCCAAAAACCATCTAAGATTAACATATAAGAAAATCGCAATGGTCTTTTCAATTCTATAAAAACCCCATCAGAGACAGGATTTTTCTTTCATTTATCGCAGAACAACTTAACAGGAAAATCCTACTTCCAAACAGAGAATCTTGTATAAATAAAGACAAAAACAAGCAAACAGACTTAGTATTGTCAAATATCTAGTGGCAACTCCTTAATTTTGTTCCTTAATAAGTGTATCTACACCAGGCAATCTTCAACATATCAGCACCCCCTCAGCAAAACCAGTTATTCAGGCCCTCTATGCAATCAGGGTGACGAGCTGCTTGGAAGGAAGGTATTGGACTGGCTGTGTCAGTGTTGGCCTGTTGGGCCTATTTAGCCTACTCAACCGCTTCAAGCCTTCAGCTAAGGGGACAGCTTTATAATTTGACCACATTGCCTTTTCTTTGAAATAAAAACATGTACTAGCATTTAGTTGCAGGTAGAAGGCGACGATCGCTTTCTTTTCTTCCCATGCTAATATTCTTGTTGCTGCTTTAATCTCTTATGCCAGTTTGGTTACAGGGATTTCCAGCAGTTTCCATTGCAGGTGAGCTTTTCTAGCCTTGGAAACAACATCTAGTCTGAATTCTGATAGATATAAGCAATTGGTGTCTTGAAGAGTTTGTTTGGTGCACAGGCAGCAGTCGAGTTATCAACATCTGACGGGCTAATTATGTGGTATTATATGATCAATTTGTACTGAAAGGAAGATGAGTTTTTAATATATTTAAGATTTGAATTAAATGTGTTCTATGAATACTTGATTTGATGTTGTTCGTGTTTCAATACAACGAAAATAATAGGAAAAACTGAAACAAACAATTGTACGATTCAAATCGGAGAACTTATACAAATAAGCTTGGTCTACGTTCCATACTCATAGCTTCCTCTGATGAAGTAGCTTCATGTCCTTTAGACCTCTTGATGAAAAAACTATCTCCCATCTATCGCCGTTATTGTCATATTATTCACGGAAGGTACCCCAGAAGAGCTCATCAATGGTCTTTGTTCTGCCATGTTTCTGCATGCAACAAAAGCAGGCTGCTTAGGTTCTGGGAGAGCCACGTGTTCGTTTCCGATCATGGATATAACGAAAGACATTGTAGGCCGATCAGCAGGACTTTCTTGGACACAAAGAAGCCCTATGTTTATGTATCTCAACAGCGTAGCAGTTGAAGGAGGATCTCCCAGGATTGGATCCAACAAGTCCAAAGCTTTATTAGAATTCCATAACTTCCATGCCTACAGTATAACAACACAAATGCTGCACCCTTAGTGTGGAGACTAGGAAAGTAGTAAAATACAATTCAAGCTGGAAGAAAAAGAAATGAGAGTATATGAAAGCTCCCCACATGTCCAAGAAGATGGAGGATGTCGCTGTGGTAGAAACTAGTATTCTTCTTGCCGCTGACAATCTCAAGTACCAGCACCCCGAAGCTAAACACATCAGATTTTATTGAGAAGAGACCCTCCATAGCATATTCAGGGGACATATAGCCACTAAAAATTGGAAAGGTCAGTGCATATCATGTTAAGAGTAGCTGGTACTGGAAAGTGGAATTCAATAAACTTACTATGTTCCAACGATCCTGTTGGTGTGTGCTTGAGTTTCGTTGCCTCCGAAAATTCGAGCCATCCCGAAATCGGATATTTTTGGATTCATCTCACTGTCTAATAGAATGTTGCTAGGTTTTAAATCCCTGTGAATGATTCGTAACCGTGAGTATCTATGTAGATACAGAAGGCCTTGAGCAATTCCTTCGATTATCCGAATCCGTGTACCCCAATCTAAGATTTGTCCTCTGTTTGCATCTGTTTATAGTTTATACACAAATCTGTTATAAATTTCTTGAACCATTCGGAAAGTTAATGAAAGTTAATGCAAGAACATGCTGACCAAAGAGAAGGAAATCCAAGCTTTTATTTGGCAAGTACTCATAGATTAGCATTTTCTCATCCCGTTCAATACAGGAACCTAATAGCCTGACAAGATTCCGGTGCTGGAGTTTGGCGATTAGAATTGTCTCATTTCTGAACTCCTCGAGCCCCTG
>Ga0307517_10013162_pt1 | contig 11264 bp, 7 predicted proteins | sample 23_EM_MG_FD_194515 | JGI IMG/M metagenome (GOLD analysis project Ga0307517, IMG submission 194515) | Populus trichocarpa ectomycorrhiza microbial communities from riparian zone in the Pacific Northwest, United States - 23_EM | ecosystem: Host-associated > Plants > Roots > Unclassified | place... | reverse complement strand
GATAAAGAACAAGGAATTGACATATGGACTAAATTATTAGAAGACTTAAGAATATGGGGATGGAATATATAATTTTTGAAACTATGAGGACTAATTGGTTAGTTTTATTAATTTACTTAGGATTTTTTTGGTAGGCGTGTGACAGGGTTGGAAACCATGAAAAAACTAATAAAATGTGTATTTCTTTCTTTCCTTTCTTTCCCCTCTTTAAACCCTCTCTGCATATGATTATATTTCATAAATATTAAAAATTATTAAAGATAATTTAAGGAGTTGTCTTAGCGGTGACGTGCTCTTTATATAGTAATTAAAATGCAGGTGGTGTTTTTCATATGCATTATCTCATACAATACTATTTTATTATTCTATATTTTTTTTATTAAATTTAATCATTCAATATCTTATTTATTAAAAAATAAATTTCATAATTTATTTTATATGATTATTCTAGTCTTATGATTTGGGTCACGAACTTAGCAGTTTAATCCATTGACTCATGTTTTTTTTTAATTGATATTTTTTCTTTCAATTTCATCATTCAAAATTAAGTTAATTGAAATTTGAGCTTCATGACTTATTTTAGTTTGCTTTGTATGAGGTTATCTCGATTTCATCACCCAAGTCATGAGTTTTGTAGGTTAACTTGGGTTATTTTATTGTGTTTTTTTTAAAATTTCATCCTTTTTAACATTGGGTCTTTTGGGGATTGGACTTTATAATTTGTTTTGATTTTTTTATAGGGTTATCTAGGTCTTATAACTTGGATCGTGAGTTTAATAGGTTAACTGACTTGACTTAGATCTTTTTTTTTTTTTTAATGATTGTTTTTCAATTTCATCCTTTAATTTTGGGTTGTTTGAGAATTGGGCTCCAAATTATTTTTGATATGTTTTCTATGGGGTTATCATGGTCTCATGACTTAGATCGCAGATTTGACATATTAACTCAAGTCGATCCAATATGTTGTCATCTTAATATTGAGAAGAAAATGTGTCGCCTTGAATATTTTTTAGTCAAACTATGTTTTTACCAGTTGTTTGGGTTGCCTTAAATTCGCCAAGCCGGCTAGGTCACATCAGATCAACCCTCAAACAATTTAAATTTTTTTCTACTAGAAAAATATTAGTAATGTTTGAACATTTTGTTTACGTTAATAAAAATATATATAACCTGCAGTGTACTGCAAGCTAATAATCTAGTCTGGAACTACAATATGAGCATTAAAACTCTAATTAGCCCTCAAAATAAATACATTATTTTTTATTAAAATAAAAAAAAATTCTTTATCTATAACAAACTCAACTTAAGAATTAACAAAAGCTAAATCTGTTTTTAAAAATCATTGTTCAATTAGATTTGTTTATATTGTTCACTAAAATAATGTAATAATGCTTTTTTTTCTTCACACCAAAAATCTTAAAACCAGTTATTGGGGGCAATAAGGTCTTTTCACAAGGCGAATTAGTCACCTACTAAATTGATTAAGGGCAAATAAGTCTTTTTGTGGTTTAAAAATACAGTAAAACGACCAAAATGCTCTTAAAAATAATAACATTAAAACTAGCACCAAGGGGCAATTTGATATTTTCACAATGTTTTTTTTGTTATTACCATATCAAATGAGGGTAATTTGGTATTTGACTAAGTATACAAAAAATAAATCGACAAAAAATAGATCAAAATACCCTTAAAAAATATATTAAAAATAGTGTTAAAGGGACTTTTTAATCTTTTCACAATGGTTTTTTTTGTTATTACCATATCAGCTTAAGAGCAATTTGATATTTGATTAAATATAAAAAATATCAAAAAGGTATAGGTGTGTGTAGGGCACTCCTCGGGGTGTGGGAGATGCCCATGCACTTTGGACAACATGTGTGGCATCTCCTGATGATTAATAATGCCTTTCTACCATGTCGTTGAAAGCGTCGCAATATCTTTTTTCTATTGGTGTGGCATGTGTAAATGGTGATGAGGTAGTTTGTTGTTAGTGTGCCTCCTTTTCTTTTCTTTTCTTTTTCTTCCCTTGAAAATTATAGTTGGGTCCTTTTTGTTGTTGATATTTAAACTTCAACTCTTATTTTTTTTAATTTCTGATTTTTTTAATCTTTTGAAAAAGTTTTATTAGTTTCAATTTCATCTTTCAATCAAAGTTTATAATATTATTTTTTTTTCAATTTTATCCTCATTGTTTTGATTTCTAATTTTTTTTGGCTCTTCTATAAAAGTTTATTTTTTTAATTTCATCCTTAAATCCAAATTTATGTTGTATTATTTTTACCAATCTGGTCCTCATTCTTTTTATTTTTTTCCTTTTGCTAAATTGATTTTTTCTTTTCTATTTCACCCTTCAATCAAATATAAAATTTATTTTGTGTTTCAATTTTGATCCTCATTCTTTTAATTGCTATTTTATTTTGTTTTGAATCCTTTTGTATAGTTAAGATTTTTTTTTCAATTTCATCATTCAAATTTTAATTGATTGAAAATTGAGTTTCATGGTTTTTCTAAATAGAGTAATTTGAGTCTAATGACTTAGTTCACAATTTTAAAAAGTTAACATGAGTTAATATATATATTTTAAATTATCTTTATTTTTTTCTATCATGTTATTCTAATTTCATAATATATGCTATGAGTTTGGCGAGATATCTCAGGTTTGTTTGGCCTTGATTATCAGGGTTATAGGTTTATCATGTTAACTCAAGTTGACTAAAGCTGATTTTTAAGTCTTTTTTATTGTATTTCATCCTGTATTTAATGGGTAATATCTTTTTCTCATGTTATTCAAAAAAATAAAAAAGAATAAAAATTAAAAATCATAAAATAAATTTTTTTGAGAAAAGAATGGACTAGTTAGAGTATTATCTTTCCTTGGCTATTTAAGAACAGGGACCATCTTGGAAGTTCTTGAAATCACAACGACTACAATATTGTAAAAATTAAAAATGTAGGGACGAAGATATAGTTTATCCAACTTCAAATATTCACACACTCGCGAACAGCACGTGCTATACCCATCTCCTTCCCTCTCCTTCCCGTCCCCCTCTCTCAACGCAAATAGAAACCAATCAGATCGGAGGAAAAAAATAAGATCAGAAAAATGTCAAGCTCATGGTCGCAAGCACTCGTTAAGATCTCTCCTTACACTTTTTCCGCCGTCGGAATCGCCGTAGCCATCGGTGTTTCCGTCCTCGGCGCTGCCTGGTACCACAGTGACTTGGTCATTTTGATGTGTGCTAAACACCTTTTTTTTAATTATTATTATTATTATGTGATTTGATAGGGGGATTTATATAACTGGGAGTAGTTTAATTGGTGCTGCAATCAAGGCTCCTCGCATTACCTCTAAGAATCTCATCAGGTAATTATAAATTACATAAACCCTAATTTTCTTTTTTTCTTTTTCCTTTTTAATTCCAATTTGATTTGTGTGTGAAATGGTGAAAGTTTGATTTTCAAGGGCGTTTTTTTATCTGTTTTTTGTGGGTTTTTCTTTTTGTAAATTCATGATTGATTGATTGATTGATTATAGGATCTGTTTGTGTTACAAACTGATGTTTGGCCTTTAATGCTGATTGCATTTGTTATAAGAATTGAATCGAAATTGATGAGTATTAGCTGCATTTTTTTTAGTAATAAGGTTTGAAGGAAGAAAATGTTGGCGGTGAAATTTTTTCTTTTGTTTTTGGAAGGAGGAGGTGGTGGGGATTTGTGCTATGTATATTGCTTTTATACGTATGGCACTCTGTTGGGGGGTGTTGGCGGCTGATTTCTTTGGTGTTGGGTTGCAGAATCTCACTAGTGAATTGGTTTTTTCAAGTCCTTGTAACTTGAACTATTTAGAGAGGGGGTTCTTAAAATGGTTTTGGAATAGACAAAAGACTCTAGAAGGTAATTTTGAGAACGATCATGTTACTATCTTATGCAAATATGGTTTGAGGTGTATTTTTATTGGTAGTCTTGCACAATTTGTATTTAGCCTCTTTTGAGTTTATGCTAGGTAGCTAGAGCATGTTCATATGTTTAAGAGTTCTTGAGAATTTTAACTGATGATTGTGATACATTGAATTAGAAGGCTTAAGGTAGAGTGTCAGGTTTAACACTGAGATGAAAGAATTGCTATTTTAGCTAGATTTTGATTGTTATTAGTTCAATTCATTTCCTCAGTCTTCAAGGCCCTATCAAAGTGTCTCTACATGCAATGTTGTCCCATTTCATGAATGGAACAGAACTTTGGTCATATTAATTTGAGTTTTAGGAGCTTTTTGAGTTTCATGCAACTGTTAAGAATGATCTGATTGCAAAACCTGCTTTTATTCTGCTTGTGAAGTTATGTGATGATGATTGAATTTATGAAATTTAAGTGATGCCTTCAAATAATGACTTTCTCAATCACTTGTGTTTCTCAGTGTGATTTTTTGTGAGGCTGTTGCAATATATGGTGTTATTGTAGCAATTATTCTACAAACAAAGTTAGAGAGTGTTCCAGCTTCACAGATTTATGCCCCTGAGTCTCTTAGAGCTGGATATGCAATTTTTGCCTCTGGGATTATCGTGGGCTTTGCAAACCTTGTCTGCGGGTCAGTATCTTCACCTTTGTTCCTTGTATCTTCTACTGAAATATCCCTTATATGCATATACTTGTATGATAGAGTGATGTTAAGCATCAAGATGTATTTAACACAAAAGTTTCACGAATAGACACAGATGGCATGCTCTTAATCAATTGTAACTTTTGACCGTTTTAATTATGTGAGGATTCACGTCTTTATGGTTCACTAATCTATCATTTGCTTAATGATACATGCCCTTTTTTTTTGGTTTGGATACCAGATTGTGCGTGGGTATAATTGGAAGCAGCTGTGCTCTGTCTGATGCTCAAAACTCTTCACTTTTTGTGAAGATTCTGGTGATTGAGATCTTTGGTAGTGCACTCGGGTTGTTTGGAGTGATTGTTGGAATTATTATGTCAGCCCAAGCAACCTGGCCTGCAAAATAAGTTTAATTTGTTTTTCTTATCAGAATGCAGAAATCAGTTACGATCAATACATGTTGTGTATCCTAAATGAACTTCGAATTTTATTCATTCAATTGTAGTAGGCTTGTATAAACTTGAGTGGTAATGTAATGCTGTCTCTCATAGTCCACGTTTTGCCCATTTGAAAATAAACTCTGGTGGAAGGCTCAAAGCATCATTGCCCGTGGAAGGTGGAAGGATGGGTGTTTAATCATTCTGTGGTGATTGGCAGACAATGTCATTTCAATAATCTTCTGCTTGATATGAGTTGTTCCGAGTCGTGGCGGCCAGTCGGTTGTGGAATTTGCCTTGTAGAGTTGTAAAGGAAGTGATTTTTCCAGTTGAGCAGCATACAAATAATGGAAGGCATAACTATTTTCTTTTTTCTGTAAGCGCAAACTAATATGTTCTTGTCAATTAAGGCCTTGAGTGAATTTTCATTTCAATTTCTGGATAAGAAGGCTCGCTCTCTGTTTGTTCTATCTTTAACCAATTTTTTTGTGCTAATAATGACATTGAGATTCATTTCAGCCATGTTCAAGATACTAAAAACATTTGTCACTGCTGAAGATTAAAAAACTATGATTTGTATGCCAACAAAGTTCTGGCAAGAAGTTTAAGAATTTCCCTCTGCATCGTGAAATGATTTGCAAGTTGCATGAGAGAAAGCTGTCTTGTGAACTGAAAGCTAAATGCTTTCAGAATGTTCATGCAATCTATATTCTCTTGAAACACAGGCTTTCTCGTTTGTATTCCTTTATCTATACGGAAAAATCCAGCAAAAGAACTGGATTTAAGAAATAAAGAAGAGTAGAAGAACACCAAGAGTTTTCTGCTCATGAGCAGTGTCATAACACGTGCGACAAGGAGCATAACATCAATCAACTGACAAAGGAACAGTAGCAAAGAAAGGCATGTTTTTCTGCTGAAGCTCTACACATTCCTCTGCACTTGCTGTCTTCGGATCAAAAGGCTTGCGATCAAGAAGAGCTAAGCCTTGCTTGATTCGACCCATTCTGCGTGAGTGTAGGACTTGTTTAGAAGTGACTGGTAGTCGAATGCGCTGATATTCCTCAAGAGCTGAAGGTATATTTTCTGCTCCCCACTTCTCAATACATTTTCCTAGAACCGCTGCATCCAATATCGACATGTTTGTGCTTCTGACGCCATGAGGAGTTGTAGGGTGAGCAGCATCTCCGATTAATACCACGTTGTCCAGAAAGATTCGCTCAAGAGGATCACAATCATATATGATATTTATGAAAGGCTCCTTTGTTTCTCTCATGACTCTCACCAATTCAGGACCCCAAGCTTTCTCTGCTTCTTGATACATATTCTCTATCATATCACTGCTTACTTTCATGGTCACTGAGTATCCCTGAAAAATTTTCAAGTAATAATTTCAGAGCTCTAGCCTCCAGCAGCTTTAACTGCTGCAGAACATTATAAGAGTTTCGATACATCATCCCATCGTTAATGCTTCTTACCATTCCTTGTTAGAAACTGTGGCCTAACTGTCCCTAATCCATCTTCAAACTAGAACCTTTTCACGGTTTGAAATATGGACTATACCCAGTTAAAAACTAAATTTATGAAGCCCGGGAAATGGAAATTTTACTAATGGAGTGAGAATCGAAAATCACCTTCTGTTCAGGCTCAGGTTGATGAACATACCAAATCCAGTTGAGCCTTTTGCTAAGAAGTTCATAAAGCACAGTGTGGCTTCCAGTGTTCAGATCAAAGTATAAGCATTTTCCAAGATCGGGGTACACTCTTTGGATGCTCATTATAGTTTCTGAATTCTCATTTCCTGAAAAATCAAGAACTCCTCTCCAAGCACAGTAACCTGAATACCTGCAGAACAAGTAATGCTTACCATCAACTAGTATAAATCATATCAGCAACACATTGTCTGAAATACGAAAGGCAGTAATGAACAAACCTCAATTTCAGGTCAGGTAGAAAAGTCTTTCGGATTAAAGAGAGGCATCCATCTGCTGCAACAAGCAAGTCCCCATTTATCTCAATAATCTCTTCAGTTTGAAGAACTTTAGCCTCAACTGTAACAGAGGTTTTGTCTTCAGAAGTCCTGAAAGAAAGGTACAAATGACCCCACAAAAATACTTCTGCTGGTAGTGCATTGTACAGAAGACCATGAAGATCTGCCCAGTGTGCAGCTCTGAAATTGAAATCTTCATCTCTTGTTAATATCCTACTGACTTCCTTTTCTCCATCTGCTGTTTGATTCTGTAAGTTATCAAAAGGCCCGAGAAGGAAAAGTTACTGGTGCCATTCAGTATTGCTGCACAACTGATGAGGTGCTTCCCTCTCAGGATTTGACCCCCCTTGTTCTAAACAAAAGAATTTGATCCCAGTTTCTTACATAAGGTCTAGTAAGCTAGGGTGACCCTCCTTCTCAGGATTAAATTCCTCTAATTCAAGTGAAATTCGATCTCAATCGATTGGCATAAGGCCAAACAATTTTTAATTAATTTCAACATGAGGAAAATCTGTGAAAAAGATGGATTAAGGAAAGGCAAAAAAGGGACTAAGAATTTGTGCAAACCTGATCAATTGTTAGAGGCAAGGTGGTCTGTTGGAGAAGCTGAGGCTGGGGTAGCCAGGACTCAATAATGTTAAAAGCCTGCCTGTCAAGTGCGAGGCCGGCACCGGTAGGGCTCCCTTTAGGAGGTTGGCTTGATTTCTCAAGCACCACAACATCCCATCCAGCTGAAATGAGGGCATGTGCACATGACACCCCTGCTATGCTCCCTCCTACTATTACTGCCTTGGCTTTCTTCTTCTCTCCCATTTTTTTCTCTGCTTCGACTTCCTTTCAGCAGTTAGGTTGTTGGAATGTATATGGGCTGTGTGGATGATAAAGTTCCTGGCTAAATGACAATTTTTCTGGCAAAAAATCAAATGGCTGTCTTTGTCAACTTGCTAGTGAGTCATTAGTTGTTATTTTACTTTGGACTTGCATGCTTGTGTCATGTAGATACTTTGGTTTGTCTTGCTATTTTGCATATGTTTTGCTATTCTGATCTCCATTGAACTCTTCTCTTTCTTGATCACATGATCGAGTGGCCCAAAATACAGTACTAAACCTAAAAAAAAGAAATGATGAATTAGGGCTTAAGTAGTTGGATTTATTATTCAGTAAACTTACAGACTTCACCCTTAAATGATGAAGTATTTTTCTTAATAATGCATTAGAATTTCTAGATGTCTGCTAGCAGTACTCTTTATGGTTTTCAAACAACTTGTTATCACATTCTGCTAATCCCAAAAGCTAGCACCATTTCCATTTTGTAGTTTGTTCTCCAACAACAAATGAATCTGCATAAATAATTCCAACGAAAAACTTGATTTGAATCCATTGGAAGAATTAAGGAAGAGTGAAAGCAGAATAAAAAGAACTTGAATCATGTTTTTTTTTAAAAAACAATTTATTGGCCCAAGCCCAGTTTAACAAGAGCGTGCCAATCGTGTGGCCCGGTGCCTCTCAAGCCCATGTTGTGCACACTAGGCCTCTGTCTTGACATCCTTAGATCCAGACGCATGGCTTGGGCCCACTCTTAGATATTGTTTAACTGACTCAAGCATATTAGCCTAGATCTAAAAAGCCAGTGGATTATGTGTGTCTCATTCTTGAAGAATTTTGTATTATTTACTTATTGCATACAATATCAAGGACATACATAACATGTCTATATTATACATGCATCCCTAAATGTACAAAAATCTCACGTGGCATATCATATTTTTATCTCATTAATACATGTAAAAAAGATATGTATTCATCATTAATGTTTGTGTAAATAATATTTATCCTTTATTAATATTATCAGGGTGGAATAACTTTTTAGCCCCCTCATTCAAGCAAAATAACAAGATTCAAAAGGTATAAATATCTTTTGAACCATCCAAGTAAATGGTTCATAATTTTTTCATTTTAACATATACACATAGCACCATTTTCTCGTACAGAGCATTGATCATATACTTAAATAAGAACGAACAATCTTATTATTAAGATTTAATGCTCTTTTTCATATTTATTGCACTATCTCTATAAAGATATTGACTTAAGCATTAGAAAGTCTCAAAATCCACTGAAAAGGAACTATTTTGGTATTAGACTTATTACATCAAGCTATCATTTTCCTTATCTATGGAGAATAGATCAAATAGTAAGAACACTTAATTAAACCTATTATTCAACCACCAAAAAAATCTCACTCTTAAGAATTTTGGATTTTGAAACATCATTAACCATTATTTGCTAAAGAGATTTTGGCATGTCTTTTTTATCAAACAAAGCATATAAAATCAATTAATAAGACAAAGAAGCATTGGCAAAGAATGTCATATTTTTTTGTTGAATCTTTTCATGATTTTTTTTTCTAGACTTGATGTTTTCAAATCAAAAGGCTTACAACTAGCAAGAGCTAAGTTATTTTGTATCTTTACGACTCTTGCCAAATCAGGACCATAAACTTTCTCTGCTTCTTGGTGCATTTTTTTTTATCATATCACTGTTTATTTTCATGGTAACTAAATTTCTCTATACATACATTTCAAGTAATAAGTCTATATGTTGTTCCTTTAGAACATGCCTATATTTAAATGAATGGTGTAGCATGATGAAATAAAATATGAGAATCTTAGAAATGGGAGAAGTAAGAAATCACCTTCAATCATGCTCAGGTTGATGACCTCATTAACATACCAAATCCCATTATGCCTTTTGTCAATTAGTTCATAAAATGTGTTGTGAGCTTTGGTACTTAGATCAACAAGATAGTTTCATAAAATGCATTGTGTTTTCTATTATTTTGTAATTTTTTACATATGTTCCATACACAAGCTTCTAGGTATATCTTACTAGAATATTTTTTACTCTTTTAAAACCTATAAAAATGAAGATGAGATAGGAATGAAGTAATTAGATTTAAGATTTGATAAAATTCATTGCTAAAAATATAAATTAAATCATCTAGTTTTCTCAATTATGAATAAAATTCCAATAATTATTAACTATGTTAGCATATAAAATAACTTAGGTTGCATTTAGTTAGTGATGATGTCCTAGAAAATCCAAGTAGTTTAGGAGCAATGTTTATATGTTGGATAATCAATTAATCTTTTGATTCTAACAATCTCATCCATTCTCCCTGATCAATGTGGATGGTAGCCAGTACTTGGTGCCTAATAGGTAAAAATGGCTAGTGGTTGATACTTGCAAAACATCCCTTTTAGTAGATTTTAGAGCCTCGCATATGCATAAGTATTTTTTTAGAAAAAAGTTAATGCTATTTTAGATAGAAATGCTCTAAAAATATATATGCAGTAGAAAATGAAGATTATGAACCTAAAGCTTGAAGGATTCATAGGGTATTTATAACTCATGAGTTTTGTTCTTTTATGAAAATGAGGGGCTAAAGTATAATTTCCTAATATTTTTAATGAATGATAAATATTCCTTACACAAATATTAATGAGGAAAAATACCATTAACATATGCATTAATAAGGGATAAATATCTCTTATAGAATTATTAATGTGATGGAAATATGGTAGGCCTATTAGGAGATTTTGTTTACACCTAGAAGTGTACGAAGAGTAGGATCCAAAATATAGTTGAACCCATAAAAGTTGACATTTTCCCCTAAGTTGAGCCCGTGAGGGTCGGGCTCCTCCTCTAAGTTAAGCCCATGACATTGGGCTCTTCCCCAAGGTTGTGCCTACAAGGGTTGAGCTCTTCTCCTAGGATGAGCTAATGGGTGGTTTTCCCCAAGCATGTTGCCTGAGACCGTGGGTTTTAAACCTTCAAGATTTTTAAACCCGTTAATTTTAAGTTTATTAATAACCATCAAGTCTTTGTGATATTTATATGTAAAGACTTGTAAAAATATATGTTATGACGAGTTTTTTGAATTTTCTTCGTATGAAAAGAGGGGTGGAAACGTCGGGTAATATATCAGAAAGCCCATATGTAAGGGTATGCATTATGGTTAAAAATGAATTTATAAGCATATAAAGAGGAATCATGGAGGAACCCATGAAGAAGAAGCCCATACTTAAAAAAAAATTTAAATGACTAGGGGAATCCAAAGAGAGTGAGTCTATACTTAGAACAATTTATAAGAGGTTGAAGGGAACCCAAGAAGGTTGAACCTATACTTAGAAAATATTATAAGAGGCTAAAGGGAACAAATCCCTATTAACGCCCATACTTTGA
>Ga0307517_10013161_pt1 | contig 11264 bp, 11 predicted proteins | sample 23_EM_MG_FD_194515 | JGI IMG/M metagenome (GOLD analysis project Ga0307517, IMG submission 194515) | Populus trichocarpa ectomycorrhiza microbial communities from riparian zone in the Pacific Northwest, United States - 23_EM | ecosystem: Host-associated > Plants > Roots > Unclassified | place... | reverse complement strand
ATCGTCAAAGGAGGATGCCAGAAGACGAGATCAAAAACTTACCGCGATGAGTGCTTCCGTCGTCAACGGGCCGAGTAATGAGGATGTCTATATCTCCACAATCCACCTTCCCTCTGGAGGAAATGAGAAATGGAGTGATATCGCGGAAGGAGATATTACCTTCGGTAACTCCCCATAATTTCGATAAACAGCTTGGGATCAATAGAGAGAGCTAAACCGCGATTTTTGTAAATCAAAAAACCAGAGGGAATCATCCACCCATACCTATCGGCTTGATTAGCTCGAATATTGCTTTAGCTTCCGCTCGCGGCATCCGGTCATTTATGTCTTGAGATATGGTGCGTTAGAAAAGCGAGGTTGGGTACAATGAAAAGTCACTGACCATCGTAGTATTGGAGACCTATTTCTTGGACACGAGAGAGTTTCACGCCCCCTTTTCCAGTACGTAAATCGTCGAGCGTTCGGCAACCAGCCGAGTACCACTTGAACGCGATAGATTGACCTGTATCTATTCAGAGGAGTATCTAAGGCCTCAAAGGGAGAAGTGGGGCGCACCAACGCCATAAATTCCTTGGAAAAGGCGCGTGACCTCAACGTCTTTCGTCTTTTCGTATCTAATACGTTGGAGGTCCCCAGTTTGTAATATTTCTTCAATCTTTGTTGTAAGAAAATTATATTCGGTTAGCATGCAACACGCCCATTCCAAGAGAGCGAACCAACCTTTTTCGCGGTCTTCTCTCCGACACCACGGATACCCCTTGCTTCTTCGTAACTCCTGATTCGGCGAGGATGGTTTCGTAAGGCCCGGATCGCTGTTGGTTCCATTGAGAGTTAGGCAATGATATTCTTGTAAATCCTCACATTTACTATAGCTAAAAGCCCGCCAATGGTCTTCGTCGCCCATTTTTGCCTTGTGCAACTCCATCAGCTGACTCAGCTACACCGAGAGTGAACTAAGAAAAACGGGAAAAGGTAATAAAAATGGGGTTCGCTAACCTTATCGATGATGTCTTGATTGGGACAATCTTCTTTCGCTTGAGGTTCCTTGTTGTCACAGGTCCACCCCTTCAAATCACAATGATCGTCCGATTGTCAATTAAACTATTGTTCGACTAACCCTCTTTTGCCTTGGGATGGGGTGATGTGGTTCTGGATCACCGGCATCTGAATCCGCTTCCACATCTTCCGACGCGTCAGCATCAAGCTCTCCGAAGCTCGACCACTGGAGATTAAAAAGTTCAGTGTTTTGAAAACGAACGAAGACTCGAGGAGTACGTGCTCACCCCATCTTCCTGCTGCCGTTGCTTAAGGGCCTGTGGGTAAAATTCAGCGAGCGGGTCGTGGTTGGTCTCCCTAGATGAGTGTTCATGGAAGGGAAGTCGAAGAGGGGATGTCGGCGGCGAAATTGGAGCGCCAGGTGGACGGGGTGAATGAGCTGGAACATCACCTTCTGGCTCTGAAACAAGGGCAGGGACATCTTGAGCTGCGACGCTCGTATTGGTCCTGGAGCAAACGGAAGTCAAGACTAGACGGATCTACACTATAAGCGAGATAACTTACACCCCGCGACTCGGATCATCTCCTCGATTTTGCTCCACGGCTCTTTCCTTCCCTTCCCTCCTAAACGAAGGCGCCGTGATGGGCGGCTGCGTTTTCCGTCCTGCATCCATGCGTTCATGGAACGCAGCATGCAGAAAAAGGATATCGCCATCTAACCTAGCATCAAATTCTTTTTTGGAGAGACTGTTTTTGTAATTAATTCCGCTGACAACCCATGACCACTTGAGCGTTGGAATGTGGTCGGGAATATCTTTGAGGCGTTTGACGCCGAGCGCTCGTAATGTCGTCCCCTCTGGAGCATCTGTGATAATATGGGTGGTGACGTTAGGGTCGTATTCTGGCATGAGCTCCCCGCCATATCGGATAATCTGATTTCGGGTGAGAAGCAAGTATCGATAGCTAGCCCTATACAAAACGTACGAGGTCCATTCTCCCGCGAGTAGTTTCTGACGCATACGTCCTATCACCACCTGTGTAAAATATATGCTTTCCCTCGAGAAACTTGATACCAGATGTCTTGCGTTTATGAACAGGTTTGGAGGTGGAAGGATCTGCATCGCTTGACGCAGCAGCAGCAGCAGCGGACTTCACCTGCAGCATGCGGGCGTAATCTACCGGAGTCATAGGTGGAGGCTTCTCCTTCTTTCCTTTCGTCTTTGTCTTGGGTTTATCGACTGCTGCCTTCATATTTTTCTCTTTCTGTTTCAAAACAACCGGCGCAGGTGAGCTAGCACGAGATGACGGAGATGAAGAGACATAGATGATAGAAGACTTGTCGATGGGCTGCGCAACTGGCTTTCGTGACTTCGACTTGATGACTTTGCCCTGATGCTTCGTGCTCTCGTGATTGGCGATCCGCTTTTTGACTTCAAGATACATATCACTTGCTTCGAGCGCTAATTTCTTGGAGCTGGATTGATCGGCAAAAGCAACGCTTGGGTCTTCTATCGGCGACGTTGGTGGGCCCGAGGCAGGTACTTTATTCTTTGAAGGCTGCCGTAAGACCGCAACCTCATGGAGCGGACGCAGATCAAGCTCCTTTTTCTTGGGAACCAGGATAACGTCTTCTCGGCGGCGTTTCTTTGGCGAATGATTTGTGCTTCTCGAAAAAGAGGATATTCTGGCCCACAATTCAGGGCATGCAGTTTGCAACGATGAAAAACGACATACGGGCTGAAGTTCGCAGTTGGTGGTTCCAGACTTGGCTGCGGCCTGCTACTCTGATCTTGATGTTTTTTCCTTCGCGGACTTTGACGTAATTTTGTTGGGACGGCTTTCCGCGTGCCGGATTCCTGGTTTGAGGTTTTCGGTGGATCAGACATTACAACAGTAAAAGAATCAATTTCCTCCACATCCGAGGTACATTTATCTGGATGTTGTAAGTTCTGAAAGGATTTCCCAGATAATTGGCTGATTTCGGGGGATCTTGAATGCACATCTCCATACAAGTTGTCTTCTTTTTCGGCAGCCGCACTGGCAATCTTTGATCGTTTTCCCGCCGAGTCCAGCGGTTGCACAGACGCCTTGCGCTTGAGATTATTTCCAGCGTCTTCACGGTTACTGTCGTTGATTAAACGCGGCTCAACTTCTTCATAGGGTGTCGAAATTGAACTGAGACTTCTCGCCTCTGGTATCCTTGAGGCTGATGCGTAATTGGATCCTTGACTTTGGAGATTTTTGAGTTTGCGAGGGCTCCAACGATGAAGTTGCGTACCTTCGATTAAACCCTGACAGCCTCTGCCGAAATTGATCAACCGTCTCATCTCCCTGATTCATACGAGCGTCTTGCTCAGCGTAGTAAGCATCTACGTCGATGTCGAAACTGGCCATAGCAAATTGCTGGGGGGCTTTCTGGTAGTTCCTATTGACCTTTAATAACCAGGTTCAAGTTGTGAATCATGCAGGGGCAATTGTTCCGATTCGGAGGCCGTGACTGGCCGTGACATGTGGTGACTCGTGATAGCCACGTGATATTAGTCACAAAAAGACAACACCCAAACCGTTTGTTCTCCCAATTATCTTCTGGTGGAAGACAATTTCTGGCCTATACATCGGCCTCGTCGCCGGTCCTCCTATTTTATATGACCACCGAGTTATTCCTCATTCAAGTCACATACCCGACAAGCCCCTCTCTAAGAACAAGATGGGTCGGAATGTTCCTGGAACTCAGTGGACACATGCTGCAGACAATATAAAAAGGTGGACTGTGCACCTATAGACGCCCGCAGGAAATCACATCTAACATGGAACTGCGCTGATTGGATATTTTCTCTTGGTACTTAATTGATGCCCTTGAACCGAAACGGCTTTCACGCCTACCATTTGGATGAATGGTTAGCCGTGTTTGAACCCCCCCCTGGCATATCTCCACCACAAAGTGATCCTCCTTCCAGTACATTCCGATCCATCGTCGGCGCGGTTCAGAATGGCGGTGATGCAAGCGGATATATAACCCTCGACATGTATCCTCATCGTTTTGACCTGATCACCATGTCTATTCGAAATGGCTCTACCTCTACGGGTTCTCCGCACCCGAACGGGAACAACTCCGATAGCCCTCACCACACAGATGCAGAAGCCTCTGTAAATGGTAGCGAATATGCCTCGGACATCGCAGACGAGACTTCCTCCATGGTAGAGCTCAGCCCAGAAGAATTCCCATCATACTTTTCTGAGCGCGACAATCACCTTTTTCATTCGAGCTCCTCTCCATACCCTCTGCCTGTGGATGGTCCTGAACAACAGGTATTGCCGTTTTTTATTGTTGCAGATGTAGTAGCACCTTTAAACCTCACCCCCAGCGACTTAATACCGCTCATGATCTACTGCTCGAGTTTCATGGGGCTCACTACGTAGGTGCTGTGCCCGATGTGTTGGTGCAATCAGAGAGGCCTCGGATGGCGCTTGATATTTGTACGGGAACAGGGAAATGGTAGGTCGAAATCATTTTTGTCATCCGATTAATAAACGTCTCCTGGAACAGGGTTATGGACATGGCACAAGAGTTCCCCCATGTATATTTTCAAGGCTTTGATATCGGTACAGACGGAGCATTCTCGTCTACATATCTGGCTGACGACACGAAATACAGTGCCCATTCAGACCCGATACCCCTTACCGAATGTCCAGTTTGAGATCCACGATGTCAACACGAATTTCCGCTGGCCGGATGAAACATTTGACCTTATCAATGCTCGAGATATAAACATGGCGGTTAGTCTCCCCTCATCTCGTGACACGTTTTGTACTTGACAAGTTCCATAGGTTCGCGATTTTCGCCAAGTCTTCGAGGAGGTCGCTCGTCTTCTGCGTCCTGGCGGCTTGCTCTTATCACACGAGTGGAGCCCATACCCAACGTTTCACCCATCCCTGGACCGCATTCCGTCTATTCACGCCCCAGCATCCTGCCGGCTCGCCGACGCCATCCGTGGGGCCTTCCTCTCCACCCAAGGTTTGCAGCTAATTGCAGCGGAGGTTCCCTCTATCCTTGTCAACACCGGACTTTTCGCGGATATATCGTCAAACCAACACTATATCCCCGTTGGCGCGTGGCACACCGACCCTTCCCTCCGCAGAATTGGGACAATGTGTCGCGAGGCGCAAGAGAAATACACAGACGCTATAAAGCCACTGCTTTTAGAGGCAGGTTGGGAAGAAGCTGGTGCTTCTCGCATGTTGGCAGATTACATTCAGGAAATCAGGACCGTCAGAGGTCTGGTCACTGTCTTGCACACAGTCCACGCACGCAAAGTCTAGGTAACACTGAAGCCGAAATATCTGAACGACATCGGGTATGCCTCGTTTCTTTACCGGTATATATGATATCATCTCGCTAGCCGATCCTTCCTCCTCATAATTTAACTGGAATCTCAACTCTCCTCATACATATGCCAGTGTCGCGATAGAATTACGATCCCCATTTTCCCAGGAGCGGTTCCACTGAATGCATCAGATACGACGGCTGTCATCGTTGTGGAGTTCGAACGAACTATAAACAACAGATTCCATGCGACGAAATTGAACGCAGGCAGACTAGGAGAAATTTGAATATGTAAATGGTATCGACTACCTGATCTTTTTCGTGACTGGCCTTGGACTCGCCGGCTGAGCACCTACTACCTCGAAGCCAAGGAAGAGTCCAGAGCTTGGGTATCATCTTTTCGACCTTTCGATCCGATGGCGCAAAAGGCCTTTGAAGCCTGTAACCTCGGTAAGTTATGGTTCCAAAATATTGGATCGCGGATGGTATGAAAGTCTGAAGATCAAGGGGGAGGTTGTTGAATCGTCTGAAGAACAATTTAGAGCCATCATTTTTTCGGAATTTATGAAGCAAAAGGATCCGTTTCGAGGTTTTTTTATAAGAGGCTTGTTTCAAGTCTCCGAAGTCACTTCAAACATGACTCGTGATACAGACCGGAAGGCATAAATATACGTGTTCTTCTACAAATTTAGACAGAAATTAAATTTTATGCAGAAATAGACTCCAAGCCAGGCTCCGGCTTAACCAAGTTGAGTAAGCAAATGTTGCGAACACTGATAATTATGCCTCTATATCTAAATTTGTGATTTTGTGACTAGTGGCGCAACTTTGGACGGAGCGAAAAAAGTTCACAGAGAGAATTTCTGGGGTCGAAACATCAAAGCCTGCCACCTTCACGTCCATCTGAAATTCGTGCAAAGATCGTAGTATTTCGCAAAACATCAATCCAGGCCACAGTGACAAAGAAACCGAAACCCCCCCCCTTCAAAAAAAGATAACCCACCTTATAGCAACACCATAATACGCTGCATTCACACTCCCCCTACATTCTCCTGCATATCCAAAATCTTCAACGCCGCATCCATGTCCCCTCCAAATCACCATATCACTTCGCATGCGCAATTAAAACAAGCAGCAACACATGTGCCTCTTTCAACACTTTCGTTTCTATCCGCGAGACGAGGGATGTGAGGAATGCCAAGTGGATTTGAGTCTGTGTCACAAATCCAAGTCATAAAATCAGAAATTATGCAAACAACGAGTCAGAGAGATGGGAAACGCACTATCAATATCCTTCGCCACCTTCACCCCCATCTCCGCCAACCGCAGCTCATTAATCTTCGTCTCAAAGATATCCCTCACAAAGCTTTCAAATATATCCACCCTAAACGGATATGCAGTAGGGACGTCGAAGAACTCGAACAGCTTCTTAGTTAGCTAATGCCACAACTTATAAACAAGTAAAAATTAATGCATCAGCTCCTCGCTCATAGTTTCTCTCAAGCCAACGGATAAGATGGTAAGCTGAAAAAATGAAACCCACTTGGGAGTATACCGTAAATGGAGCTCATGCGGCGTTGAGGAGAGTGCAGTGGCGTAAAGTTCTCCAGGACAAGTTTCGGCCGGGTTAGTGCCATTTTTATTATTTTTGACTTTATGTGTGTGGTTGAGCATCGCCGGTAGATACAAGGTCCACGAGTAGGGGAGTTAGGTTGCGACATACATGACGCGGCCCGGAAAGCCGCACAAGCGCTAAATATTGGGATGGCTCCTGAGTTGCTCCCACAAATCTAAGGAGATTGAGGTTCGTCACGGTATCCCATTACAAAACGCAAAATATTTTGAATTATCTCAAAAAAACTTCCAATCTTCCTAACCCCTGAATGCCATGCATATACACTCCTACATGCTCTACTGACCGCCGTTCTACCAATTCTATGTAATTGCAAGCGACTGACTTCCTTTTTCTCCACGCACCTCTGCCGCATATGTACTTTTAAAAGAAGAGATAATCGATTAGCGAGCATTTTCTGAATGCCTCAAATACATGTTACAGCTTGGAAGTATTAAGCCTTTATATCTAGATCGTAGCAAGCGGAAAAGAGCTACCAGTAATCTCGGCAAGGAAGGTAGAAAGCAGGGAAATGCTAACTGCCTCATTCAACCCGAGAAGCGGATACTTAGACCGAATTACATAAGTACAAGGAGAAATACGGTTGCAAGTTACATTCAAAAAATACGCGTTAAGTTCTTCTCCTCAACCTGGTGCATTTTTCCATCTGGGGTTCGCACTATCCACGTATCCGACACCATTCTGACCACTTCAACTATGGTGTACACGCCCATGATGACCGTTGCGCACTTGATCCCGGTTTTTAACCAAGGGGAAACCTGAAAGCTAAATCTGAGTTTCAGGGAAACAAAAGTGGCTCTAATATATATTTACCGCAGCCTTTGGGATGACAGATATTCAATAATTATTGGATTTGACTAGTGTAGAGAATGACTTACGCTACCACTGGCATACATATAGAGGTCCGCAGGGGGATACGAGGGGGGTGGTGATTCTTGGGTCGTTGCAAAGGCGCGAGTATTAGTAGTACAATGGTGCCGCTTGTCCTGTATGTTGAGGTGAAAGTCAGCTTTCCTGCGTAATCAATGAAATAGAGATACTTGCTGCTAGTAGTAATAGATAGACTTTTAAAGTCCCAAAAAAATCGCTAGTGATTGTGGTGGAGTCACTGTGGCGAAGAAGACTTCTGGGAGGATTGGACTTGGATTGAACTGGGTTTAAGATACGCCTACACATCACTATTCCATGATGATAGCGTGCTATATTAACTCTTATCAACTAGACTCACTTCACGACAATTTCTCAAGAGGGTTAACAGCGGGTCGGGGTCAAAATATATCCCCGGTACTCTCAGGTCAACGTATGAATAGATGCATCTTACATACTTAAGCCCTGCAAGCGCTTATCCTGGTCGATAAGACGACACGAGGTCAGCCTGATGATACTGTGCTGTATTAACTCTTATCAACTCGACTCACTTCCTCAGAAGCAATAATAACGGGTCGGGGTCAAAACATATCCCCGGTACTCAGGCAAACGTATAAGTAGATACGTCTTACATTCTTAAGCCCTGAAAGCGCTTATCCTGGTCAATAACACGACACGAGGTCAACCTATGATTGATGCATATGCCTTACATTTCGCAATCGCAGCGTTCTGGGGAATTGTCTGGAACGGAAACTTGTGACTGTTGCTTCCAAGCTTTTTTGAACAGCTCGTCTTCAGCTGACCTCGAGAGGGCGGCAAGCGTGGGGAACTTGTCTGGCTTCCAGAAATCCTAGACGCCGCCCAAAAAACTCGAGGGACTCCAGAATCGGTAAGTATCCCCTAGCACTAACATCAAATGGCGATAACCCCTACCCAGATGGCTTCAGATGGATAGAGTGTTCACTCGTCGAGGTCATCTTCCCCCCCTGCATCTCCCATAGAACTCGTAGATCCCTGCTTCCATTGCAACCAAAATCCACTCATCCAGCCTCTCTCGCATTGTCAATCCCAAATACGCCTCCGGGAGCTTTAACGTCGTCTCTTCCATCACCTTCCGCAACGGCGAAAAATGGGCCGCGCGCATCCCACGCCTACTAGTACGATGGTCGTCGACTTGAATGCTTGAATGCAAATTGCGATCGGACATGTTGGCTTACGAGCTTATCTTTCAGCACACCTCCACAGCGGTACCGTCGTTCTCTACAAATATATTCTGGAAGCTAAAATTGGGCATGTCTAGTACGAACGGTGCCTGATTCAAGCGGGGGTAGATATGAGTACTGAGCAGGAGATCAATTGAGCTGTGACAGTGTTACGCGGCCCGGTGAGCCAGACAAGCGCTAAACATCCCTCCTACCAACGGAACCAATACAGTAGTAGATATTGCGGATTTGTTTAAACGCTTCAAGTCGTCAGAAACCAACACAACGGGTACATTGGATCCAATTGGAACAACAGAAACTACAACTCGAAAAGCTCTTGCCACAACTCGTTCAAATGGAACATCGTAGCCAAGTGTCCCCCACTGACAGACCTATAATGACCATTCTTGTAGTTGTCCGCAAGCCACTTCGCCATCGCATCCGGGGCCATAGTATCCCCCTCGGAGGCCACCAGCAGTATCGGGCGGGCGTTATGCTCCTCGTCCAGTGCGTTCGGAGCGAACCCCCAATCCCCGTGAATGGCATCCGCCATCTCGATGAACCCCTGCCAACTCTCCTGCACACTTCTCATCATGTTCTGCCCGAACTCGCGCTCAACCTGGCCCTCGACCTTTCCTGTCTCTTCTCTCCATTTCGCGAATTCGGCCTTCTCCTCCTCTCCCATCTTGTCAAATAAGGTCTGACGCACGAAAGCTTCTGCCTTCTCCAGGGTGTTCATTTTATTCTTGAACACAACTGAACCAAGACGTTGGAGGAGGTTGAACGGGATATACTGGGACGGCGGTCCGACTCCGATATAATTCGAAATGGTCATCGATTTGGTATAACCCTTGTGTAGCTTGAAGGGCGAGAACGGTGCCAGAACCATGCAACCGGCGATATATCGTCCAGATGGGAATACATCGAAACTTGCCCCATACAACATCTGGGCAGGAACAGTTCCGAACGAACCTCCCGCGATATATATCTTGAGCCCCTCCTTTACAGGTCGAAGGTGGTCGATTAGAGCAGTGGTATCCGATACAAGGGCGACATGAAATGGAATGTTCTTACTCCGGGGAGAAGATTTCCCCCAACCAGCAAGAGTTGGAGCTACGAAGTGTACATCCTTTTCCACCAAATATTTCTGGAGAGTGGTCGCGGTCCCCACGCCGAATGCGCCATGGAAGAAAATGACGAGGGTTGAGCTGGAAGGGTTCCCATTCTCCGCATATGCGAGGCGGCGTCCACCAGGGAGGTCGAGGTATTTCTCTTCTGGTATAGGGGCGTCGGTGGTCATGTTGTGTAGTGGTATGGTTGATGCAGGAACCAAGACGGGGAGGGTAGATATATAACCTAATTCAGTGCTGCGGAAGTACGCAGTAGCGCAGCTCCTTAACGTTGAGGTTGAAAGTAGCTCAGTAGCTTGGAAACCAGGAGCAAGTCTGAATACGGACCTCTGGCCCAGTCTTGGCCCAGTCTGGCCCTATTCTGGCCACGACTAACCAAGGTCCCGCCTGAGGGAATATTCGAGTCGTTTTTGCACATCGAGAACTTTATAGTTTAGGCTGGATGCCAAACCTAGAGGAGTCTCGCAAGGAGGGATGGAGGAGCGGCTGACCGCCACACGGAAATTCCTGCCGCAGTCAAACTGGTCGGGTCATGGGATAATTCTAACCAGAAACCCCCTTTCCGGCAGAAACCCAGGGTTTCTGCTGCGTTTGGTAGAAACCCACCTCCATCAACTGATGGGCTTCTTTGTGGAAACCCTCCGTCGGAGATGAAATCTGGGTGCCGGGGACGTGCCGTGTAGCGGCAGCCTAGACCAAAATGGAATAGGAGTTATAGGACCTAACAACCCTAGTATAAGTCGAATGCGTAATTCACAGTTTGTGATGTGTGAACTGGCGGGGCGACAGTAAGTTTGGGAATTGGAAACTGCGGCGTGGACTGCGGCGATCGTTGTGCGGCGGGACTTGCCGCACTGCGATAACGTGACCCTGCGCGTCAACTAAGGTCCACACCAGAGAACGCCAGGCGCGAGAACTTGTCTGCTACTTGGAAGGTGTGAATCTTATGCAGAATTAGGATGGTGGTTTTGCTACCGTTACTTTCCTACATGCACTTTGGATGGCATCACCACCCTGGGAGCACCTTAAGCAGGTGGCGCAGTCTCTTTGTTAAAAGTACTGTATCATAGTGACACTGACAGTGCCGAATTTAAGTGTAACATTGAGTACTG
>Ga0307517_10013159_pt1 | contig 11265 bp, 8 predicted proteins | sample 23_EM_MG_FD_194515 | JGI IMG/M metagenome (GOLD analysis project Ga0307517, IMG submission 194515) | Populus trichocarpa ectomycorrhiza microbial communities from riparian zone in the Pacific Northwest, United States - 23_EM | ecosystem: Host-associated > Plants > Roots > Unclassified | place... | reverse complement strand
TTTCTAGGGTGAGTGGGTTGTTAAACAGAAAATATAACTCTTCCTGAGGCCCTCGCCTATGTCTCCAGACTCCCTAACGATGTTGTCAGCCGGCATGTCCCAGTTGAAGAATTTTAACCTGATTCCCTTCCAAAACTCGCGCACAAAACGGGTTGTCAAGCGAGTTCCCCCATATCTTAGGATCTACTAGACCATGTGCAAGTGTCATTCACATGAAACATTCCCCCTTTTTTACCTTCAAAGTTCTCATTTAAATATTTGTTACTATCACCAAGATTTGCACTGATATTCACTAAATCCGAGCTCGCGCCCCGGGTTTTGCAGCAACCTCCTACTCATTTAGGCCTGACGCTTTCCTCGATGGCTGGGTAAAAGTCACGCGCTTCAGCGTCATCTATTTTTTAGGCTAGTTGATTTGGCAGGTGAGTTTTTACACTCTTTTTGAGTTGAGATAGTTTTTTGACCAGGTATTAGAGTTTGTTGATCAAGTGATTACAAGTTCAAATCTCACTACCTTCATTCTAATTAATAAAAATTAAGTACAATATAAGGTGAGTCTGTACAAGTTTCAAGTTCAAAGAACTTTCATTTTAGGAGTATGTTAAGAGTAAAAATTAAGTACAATCAAGTGGTTACAAATTCAAATCTCACTACCTTCATTCTAATTAATAAAAATTAAGTACAATGTAAGATGAGTCTTTACAAGTTTCAAGTGCAAAAAACTTTCATTTTAGAAGTGTGTTAAGAGTAATATAAAATTATCATTAAAATCTTATTTAATAACTTAAGGTTAAGAATTTCTTTTTATAACAACAATATCCATTTCTCATATTACTGTTCATGCAGTGGAGGACCGGTGGAGGTTTATTTAACTATCACAATGATGACTTAGAAATAATATAAACTACGGGTGGATTAAGTAAGGATAAATTAGGTATTCAACTCAGGAAAAAAAAAAAGAAGAAGGAAGAAGAAGAATGTCGTGCCAACAGACAGAGAGGATGCGGCAAAAGCAATCCCCTTTCGTTTTTGGTGATGATGGGCGTATTTTTATTTTTATTTTCATTACCAGATATCTTCAGAGTTGTAGAATCTCAAAAACTGATGTGTGGACGCATATTCGTAAATGGACAAATAACAAAAGACAGAGATAATTGTTAGTGGGTGATATAGGAACAGTTTTTGCAGATATTTATTTTCTTAGGACAGCACTTTTTTTATTTTTTCACTCTGTTAATGATCTCATATTGTAAAAATTATCAGTTTTTTTATGTTCATTTTCTAAGTGGCTAACATAATATTAATAATACTATCGATTACCATAAAAAAAAATTATAAATAAGCTAGCATCATGCATGATGCCATAATGCAAGACATGGAAAAAGGATAACAAAGAGCCACAGAAAAGCATCAGCAAACAAACAAAACAAGCTTAGTACCTAAACATGTTAGGTACAAAGATATGCCAAGAACCATATGCTAGAAAATACATCAATCCTTAATCAGATCCATGTAATTTAATTTTAAAATCATTTCTAATTAGTTTACTCCAAACAAAATCCTGCTCACAATGTGGATCAAAAACAGAAATGGTTAATTGTTCTCCAAGAAGATATTCAATGATCAAAATTTGAATTTTTCACTTAGAAATTTTATAAAATTCGAACCCTGAAATGGAAATTCAAGTATAAAAAAAGGCTTTACTTATTGAACAGTTCAAAAGTCGTCCAACCTTTCCATATATCAAGAAAAAATAAAAAAAAAAAAAAAAAAAAAAACAGAAGAAGAAGAAGAAAATCACAATACCAAAGTGTGCGTCACTTCAATTGAGAAGATTTGAACATATGTTGAAGCAATCACCGAGCTTGGACATACATGCCATGAGCATCTTTTTTTCCTAAACATGGAGTATGCTCACACAAGATTAATTTCTCTTAATTAAAAGTACAAATAACGTAAGCAATATTGTCCTCTAGTGGGGAGAAATTCCACTGATAAGATTCCAATATGAATTCTCAATCTCTCCAACTTCGTATGTCCCTCAGTGTGTTACTATAAATACATGTCATTCTAGAGCTCTAGCTCTCTCAAGAATCATCTTACCACATTAAATCATTCACTCTCTTCATATTGGTTAACTAGTTTCATGGCTTCCTTGGCATTTTCCGCTAGTATTGGTCGCTCTATTTCACCATCAAATGCAATGGTTTCTGATAAATTTGAGAGCAGAAGAGAAGGGTTTTCCCTAGGCAAGGGTACTTTTGCAAGAAAACGTGACCCTCGGGACTCAATGGTCCCGAAAGTTGCAACCCAAGCACCAACTGTGTTTCCATCACTGGAGAAGGAACTTGCTGGTGACCGGAATCATGTTGCATGGACAAGTGTCCAGCAAGAAAGATACGAAGGAGAGCTTGATGTTCAAGGAGAAATTCCACTGTGGTTGGTATGTAAAATATTGCACTTAATTTTCCATGCGCTAGTAGAGATTAACTACTTGATTTGTACACCGCCTTATGAATTAAGGGATATACGATATTCATGTGTGGTTAGAGTATTCATCCAAAAAATAATAAAATAAATAAATTTAAGGGTATTCTTATAGTTTTTTTTTTCTTACAATTATCTAGGTTTACACTTCTTTTTTCCATCCTAATTTGTTTAGGTATCTTTTTTATATATATAATCTTTGATTTTATTAAAAAAACGTGGTTATTTAGGCAATAGCCATAAAAAAAGACAAGAAAACTTGCATTGAGAATTTTTTAAAGGAAAACAACACACATCAATAAGTCCTATATGGTTTGTTTAGGTATCTTTATGAACTTGATTCAGATGCGGATTAATTTAATTATGTTTTGAAGTTGCAGCAAGTTTGAAAGTTGATGAAAGTGTACATTGAAAGATCCAACAGAATTTCCATTTACTTTTTTATCCTTTCTTATTATGTCTTACATGTCTGTACTTTCAATTACATGACACGAAAACATTGAATGCTTTTGTTAGGTTGTGATTATTTTGTTCATTTTTCCGCATAGTTTGAAGAGCTGCATATAGTTTTATCATGTCAGGGGTCCAGGATTTGGGAGGAAAGAACAAAGAATATTCCTTGTTTTATTCGTTTCATAATAATTGTTTTATTTATATAGTATGGTTCTGAAATATTCCTTGTGCCATAATCAGATGTAAGATCTGGCTAGTACGCATCCATATAGCATATTTCATACTACTGTTTTAGAAAAAAATAAATAAATAGATTTTTTTTAGTTTAACGTGGGTGTCCGGGCCAGCTTGCGCGCACCTCGACTAATCCCACGGGCCCTGAAGTTAACGACCATGTAAGCTTCCAGTGACCATCATATGAGCAACCACAGAAGAAGCAAACCTCTTGGTTCGAAGTTTTTACCACTGGGCATCACCTAGATCGTTTAAATAAATAAATAGATTTTTGATTTAATTGGTGTTGGTTAATCACCTGACTTTGATTTCATGCAGAGTGGAACGTATCTTAGAAATGGTCCGGGCATGTGGCACGTAGGGGACTACAACTTCCGGCACCTTTTCGATGGCTATGCCACATTAGTCAGACTCCACTTTGAAAATGGTCGATTAATCGCCGCCCACCGCCAAATCGAATCGGAGGCTTACAAGGCGGCAAAGACGAATAACAAACTATGTTACCGTGAATTTTCTGAGGTCCCAAAGCCTGACAATTTCCTGTCCTACGTAGGGGAACTAGTTAACCTATTCTCCGGAGCGTCATTGACCGATAACGCTAACACTGGCGTGGTCAAGCTCGGTGATGGACGTGTTGTTTGCCTAACTGAAACACAGAAAGGGTCAATAGTTGTTGATCCAAACACCTTGGACACGTTAGGGAAATTTGAATATAGCGATTCACTAGGGGGTCTAATACATTCGGCACATCCAATAGTGACAGACACTGAGTTCTTAACCTTGTTGCCTGATTTGTTCAGGCCCGGATACTTGGTGGTGAGGATGGAGCCTGGAAGTAACGAGAGGAAAGTAATCGGACGGGTGGATTGTCGTGGAGGTCCTGCTCCGGGATGGGTCCACTCGTTTCCGGTTACTGAACACTATGTGATAGTGCCAGAAATGCCGTTGAGATACTGTGCACAAAATTTGCTAAGAGCTGAGCCCACACCTTTGTACAAGTTTGAGTGGCACCCGGATTCCAAAGGGTTTATGCATGTTATGTGTAAAGCTAGTGGCAAGATTGTAAGTCCACTTACATCATCGATCATCATTATTAATTATTAGGATGAGGACTAATTACATTGTAATTTAATTTATGGGTGGATTTGGTTTTGTTTGTTTCGAATTTTTTAAGGTGGCAAGTGTGGAAGTGCCTCTATTTGTAACATTCCATTTCATCAATGCTTATGAAGAGAAAGATGAAGATGGGAGGGTGACTGCCGTCATTGCCGATTGTTGTGAGCATAATTCGGACACGACAATCTTAGAGAAGCTCAGTCTACAAAATCTACGGTCTTTCATGGGTGAAGATGTCCTACCAGATGCTAGGTACGTAATTAATTAATCTCCCTTTTTTATCATTAAGTTCTTTGTCAATGATGTTTATTATGCTTAATTATTCTACACAAGACATGTTCGTCAAAATCAAAAACAACAATATCTTCATTTAGTTTGTCCTCTTCTGGATCATCCACTTGTGAATCTGTGATAGCTAACCAAGCTTATGTTGCTCCACAATTATGCCTTTTTTCAATGCTCTCAATTTGGAAGATCATCTCATGCATGACGTTTAGGAACTATAAACATTGTTTAAAAATCAAAATGCTGTTTTTGAATACTATATATATATATACACGTAGGGTCGGGAGGTTCATAATTCCTTTGGACGGGAGTCCATATGGGAAATTGGAGGCAGCACTGGACCCAGAAGAGCATGGGAAAGGAATGGACATGTGCAGCATTAACCCTGCATATTTGGGCAAAAAATACAGATATGCTTATGCTTGTGGAGCACAACGCCCTTGTAACTTCCCCAACACCCTCACTAAGGTAAAAGTCTTGACCAGTACTGATATTAATTAATTACTATGCATGCGTACAGTTTAGTTACCCAGCATATATATTGCCTTTGACTTTTCAGTTTCTACCAAATGGTTATTAAAAAATGCTTTTCAATTTCTTGTAAATGGTTATAGGGGACAATTTCTTTCAAAGTTTTAACGTTAATCTTCGTCATATTGTAGATTGACTTGCTCGAGAAGAAGGCAAAGAATTGGTATGAAGAGGGTGCTGTGCCCTCGGAACCATTTTTTGTGGCTCGCCCAGGTGCTACAGAAGAGGATGATGGTGAGTAAATGTTATTTAATTCCTTTTTTTCTTGATTATCAATCGTTTTAGTTACTATGAGTATGTACGTACTCTTTCTCAAAAAAGAGAGAGAGAGAGAGAGAGAGATCTGAAATATGAGTTCCATAATTGGCTAAACTAAACCATTCAAAACCCTAACTGAAAACTTGTTTTCTTTATGCCATATTAAGAAATGTATTGATTTTACAAGGAGTTAGACTCTTCTTCAGTCAAGCTACTTGCAATTGTTTTTCCTATAACCCTAATTACAATATTATTTATCACTTCTGAATTTGCCTTTTTTAAGTTGATTTTTGTTAACATAACAATCATCGATTGATAATTAATTAACTTTCCAATTACTTCACAACCGTATCTTCTTCTTAGGGGTGTTTAGAGTGTTTGAGAATGTCGTACTCATTGTTTTTTAAATTATTTTTCGTTTAGAAATATATTAAAATAATTTTTATTTTATTTTTTAAAATTTATTTTTGACATTAGCACGTTAAATGATCTAAAAATATTAAAAACTTTAATTTGAAACAAAAAAAAAACAAACTTTTATAAAAAACATGTTAAACCACAACCTCAGACAAGCATTTAATTACGAAGTACATACTAATTATATGTAAATGGGTCGCAGGTGTGGTGATCTCCATGATCAGTGAGAAAAATGGAGATGGATATGCACTGTTATTAGATGGATCAACATTTGAAGAGATTGCAAGAGGAAAGTTCCCTTACGGTCTACCATATGGATTACATGGATGCTGGGTGCCAAAGAAATAAAATCATTAATCAATTGGGGTTGTGTGATTTATCATGCCTCATGATTTATCACCAGTTCAACGCTGCTTAAGATTTGCACCAGCAGAATGTTAATACACATGCAAGGATTAATAGATAACTAACCCATGATCGAATATCGCTGGTTTGTGTTGCATATGGTGCTCCTTGTCTCTTGTTGTTGCAGTTGTGTTGTTGTTGTTGGTATTCGGGTGTGATTTTTTGTTGGCTTGTCCATCTTTTATAAATAACATGTATCTTGATTTGTCTGTAAAATTAAAATTACATCCCATGTTGAAATGTTACCTTAGCATAGCCAACAGTTCTTTTGTACAAATATATGCATCAGAGAATGCTTTCTCTGTAAGGAAATCTAGGAGTGAAAACAGTTCCTTTAAACATACTGCGAAATAGGAAGGAAAAGAGCATAGAATCACATTTAAATGGAGCCGAATTGAACAATTAGATAGAAAAGGATGAGAAGGAAATGGTTCTCTCTCAAGAAAGGGATGTTTTGGTACACAATCCAGTGACAGGAATATCTGAGTTCAGAGGATTCATGTCAGGAAGTTAAAACATGGAACTAGCAAATCATCATGTATGAAACTAGTAGACATGACAAAGTTTTCTTAGTTTAGCCCTGGCACAAGTTGCTCAGCTCAAGCGTAGAAGGAACGGGCCTGATTCTAGAAACTGGGGTTTGACAAAACAGCTGTTATTGCCGGGTTCCCAAAACCAGGCTTACGGTCACATCACAGAATATGCTTTACATTGTTGTTGCAGAAAGATTGAGCGTGGGGAAACAAATGTGGGGCTACTGTTCTAATCAATTTGGTAATCAAATAATCTATAAGATGGAAATCAATTATAAAACCTGCCACTCTCCTGCAACAGCTACAACCTTTCCATGGAGTTGGTGGACAAAATAAGCCTTGTATCATGTGAGTGGACCAGATCCATAAAGGCTGTCCTGCACTATTAAGACTTCAAATAAAAAACTGAGAAAACAACCCAGTGAGGGATTTCATTACTTCTGGTCCGTGTAAACAGCATCGACATCATCAAGTTCAAGTAATTTAGACATGAGTACTTTGTTCAACTCTACTGCCTCATCATCTACCTGAAACCCATTCAAACACTAATATCACTTATTTAATTAAAAAAATGCAAGTGAAGATTAGGCTTGCATTGAACAGGCACAAAAAACGTTAAAACACAAATAAAGATAAGAATTCCATCGCTATGCTGCTAGCATGTTTCGCAATCTTTGGCACTTTGTGTGTGAAAAACACCATAAAAATAATCAAATGCTCATTAGGCAATTCATTGAACCATAAAGTTAATGAAACGACACCAAGAACGGAAAATCAGAGAGGTGAAGAGACAAAAAAAACATTTCAACACTGTGGACATACCTCAATAGGTGTTATGGGAAGTAGCTCAGAGCCATTATCAGTCTCAAAACTTATTCCTTCATTGCGTAATTTTGACAATATTGCTGCATAGTTCTCTGCTGGACTGACAACTTTATAGTAGCTATCAAAAAGGAAAAACAGAAAATGATTAGGGCTTTGCATATCCTGAGAAACATAGTTTATTAAAAGAACTCATTAGCCTGGTGAACACCATCACAATCAGATTTTGTGTATACCAGATAAATGTAAAAGCCATCGAATGGTTTAACTTAATTGTGGCTTTTTGCAATGCATCTTGTATCTATTACAAAGAAATAAATAATTATTGGGTTCTCCTCACATAATATTTTATTTTCTGCTTCTAGAACAGGAATTTTGAACACACATCAAGCAAAGCATTTGTTTTCTTCTCTCTTTTTTTCTCTTTTTTTGTTCATAGACTTTCCAAACTGAAAATTAGAGGTTCATTTTAATAAATATACAGTTGAGGATGGACTTTCCTTGGTAGATCTAGGAATCTAGAAGAACTGCCCCCTTATGAAATCTTGGATAAGGAAGACCTTGGCTGGTGCTAGTTTAGCTTACATACATTTTATGCCAAACTTTTCATAAAGCTTCCTGCATGATGTCTTAACAGTTCCTTTCATTGCTAGCCTACGGCTTATTTTCACCCAGCCACACATCTGTGAAGTGCAAAAGATGGCTCATCATAAGCTCAAAGCCATCACCATGCAAATACTTATTTGTAACTTGCCTTACATGGTATGATTTCATAGGTAGTGCTAGGAATCAAGAGGAAGCAAACTTTGTTTCCCTTGAAAGTCCATGAGGAGGAGCTTGATTGGTGTTCACTTAATTTGCATACAAGTTTATGAAAAATTTTGTAAAGTTTCCAACATGATGTCATCGTGCAACTAGATGTCACCATGAGTGTGAAAGGCTACTTCATCATATCATACATATCAGATGCTCAAAAATCCATTTTACTTACACAAGGACTTCTTACAACTTGTCTACAATGCACCAAGTGATCATCTACAGAATTAATAACTTGTTTCTTCTTTTTGTTAAAGGCTTTGAAATCAACACGTCATAGAATATTTGTACATTTGTATCAATAATCTAGAAATTGAAAGATTTGTGAAACTTGTATGATTTTTTAACATTTAATCTAACTCTGAAGCAATCATCTTTAAAGCTCTACATCAGAAAAGGGTCAACTAAGAACCACTACCAGAACAAGTTCCAGCACGAAGTCATTGAGGATGGGACAAGAATTTGTGAAAATAGAATTGAAGCGTGGCATCTACAGATTCAAAAGCATCTTTATATGAAATTGGAGGATGGGAGCATTACCTTTCTGACCTATCCTCATCAGAATCATCTTCATATGTTGGAGGTTCAATAACATCCTCAGCACCAGCATCTAATGCAATGCCAAGGAGCTGATCTCTATCAGCATCTGTGACTTTAATATTCACAACCCTGGCACGTCTAAACTTGAACAATACAGATCCTGGATCTGCCATCTTTCCTCCATAGTCCTTGACCACCTCTCTGATAACTGCCACGGATCTTTTTATTTTATCTGTCGAGACCTCCACTACAATACTAACTCCACCGAGACCATATACCTAATGTGGAAGGAGCAGTTTATTTGAAGAAAATCAGATTGAAATAACTAATAGGACCGGCTTAAAAGAATCCTCCTGCATGTTTTGAATCTTAGCAGCCCCTGATAAAAGGATTGATGATAATCATACCAACCTCATAAATTTTCTCAATGAAAGCCTCTTGTCCCTTCTCAGAAGCCCTCTTGATATTGCGCTCCAAAATTTCCTTGGGTACATCAAGCTCCTTGAATTTATCAATTAAAGCAGCCAGAGCTGTATTTGATTCTGGATTTGGACCGCCTTTCTTTACACTGCATCACTCAATAGATTACAATCCATTTCAAGAAACAGAATTAAAACAACTTCTTATTTTTTCATCACCCTGAAAGCAAGAAATGCAGTGGCTATAATTATAAGAATTGGGTCAAATCCCGATGATCACAAACCACAGAAAATGTTCTGAAGTGAAGTTTTATTCACAGCCTATTTAGAAGCAACCAACTTACGCAGATACAACTTCCTTCCCAATCCTACAATACAATTTTGCCTTCTTTGCATCCTGAGCTCCCTGCATTTGAGGCACATTCATAAACTTAAAGGTAGAATACAACAAAAATCCCCTTGTAACTTTGCATTTTCACCGGTTAATGATCCTTCCTAATTGATATTGCCGCATCCAATGATGAAGGAACAAAAACTTTACTAGCATATATCATTCATAGTCATACAGTGAAATTGGATTTTCGGAGGTTTAAACTTTAAAGTAACAATTAAAAAGAAAAGGATTGAGAATTTACAGATCAAACTAATACTATTAGAATCTGTTTTAGGCTTTTCATCAAACATGTGATATTCAATCAATTTAATAAGGCACTTGCTTTTGAAACCCTCTAAAACCCAACACGGAGAGAAAAGGAGGGACCTTTCTGCCAGCAATTTTACAAGAACGCCTGCCCATACAAACAGGAGGGAAAGTCCATATCTTTCTAACATTCTTGACTTGATAGCCACTACTATCCCTGTGTTTCTCTTCATATAGCAATAACAAACTAGAGGAATTGCTACTATTTGATGATAATAATGCATCCATGCTTCCAAGAAAAACACTCCCTGAATCACGCCAATAACAACAACCCTTTATTTAGAATCACTTAAAACATGAAATATGATTGAAATAAATGAGAAATATACTTATTTATTTGTTTAAATGGACTTACTTTGAATTGAAAGTGAATGTGTTGGGCATTTTAAAGAGATCCCATTTGAGAACCTGTGGAGAATCGCACCTACTCCTCTCATTTGATTTTGTCTTTATTGAAATACTACTTGGCGGTTGCAGCAACAAAATCTTGTCTTTGCAAAGATGCAATGCCCATGTGTCCCTTGAAATCCCAGAATTGTTTTAGCGCTTTATCGGTCTGTCCATCCATTAGTAAAGTAATTGGACTGGACCTGTATCCCCTGCTCAGGCTATGAGGCCCAGATTCTTTTGGGTCTAATATACCTACAGATTTATTCTTTTTCAATTTTGATGATGGGGGATCTGAAGCTGAGCATTCCAATTTCTAAAGCTCCAGATTTTAGTCCTTAATAATCATTAAAAAGGTATCTGATTGGTTTTGATATTAATTTTAGGTCAAATTTATTGTTCTCAAATTACAAGAAACTTTAAAAGGAGTGGCATAACTATGTTAACTTTTGCATTACAAAGAAACATTTCACTGTGTAAAATTTTCCTCTTTTTTTTTGTCATCAATTTTTCTTATGGTGATTTCTAGCATGTTTGGAAATGCAATGCAAACCGTGTTCTTTTAAAATTTATTTTTTTTGTATAAAATGAATTTTTTATATATTTTTTTAGATCATTTTGATGTGCTGATGTTAAAAATAATTTTTAAAAAATAAAAAATATATATTATTTTAATGCATTTCTAAACAAAAAATACTTTAAACCGTTATTGCTATTACCATCACAAACAAGCTGTGACTTAATTAAAGGTCAATTGATTTATATTTGCCTAGAAAGACCACGATTGAGATTGAGAGAAAGAGAACCAGAGTGAAAAAGGTGGAAAAAATGAATTGCAACTTTGAAATTAGATCAAAAGGTT
>Ga0307517_10013158_pt1 | contig 11266 bp, 21 predicted proteins | sample 23_EM_MG_FD_194515 | JGI IMG/M metagenome (GOLD analysis project Ga0307517, IMG submission 194515) | Populus trichocarpa ectomycorrhiza microbial communities from riparian zone in the Pacific Northwest, United States - 23_EM | ecosystem: Host-associated > Plants > Roots > Unclassified | place... | reverse complement strand
CCGCTAACCTAAAAAACCGTATTAGTGATCCTAACCACCCCCGGCTCCATGGCAGGACCCTGTTTTTCACCTTTTTTTGGGTGGTGGGCAAGTGCCTCTATGCATGTATGAAGTGACTTAGGCAACTACCATCTACTGATACATGAGAGGGGCTATTACAGGTGTCCAAGGGTCACTGCAAAATCATCCTCCCTTCTGGTGCTCAATACAAACAGTGTGACACATGCCGTGAGCAGGAACGCCAACTGAAACAAGCTAGCCATGCTCGCAGAAAGGCTGCTAATGAAAAAATCACCCCAGTTGGCCAGAAACGTCCTCGAGAAGCAGGCCAGGCTCCAGATGAGAGGTCAGCCAGGCGAGCAAGGTCCAATGATGCTGAGGGTGCCAGAAACACATATGATTTCGATGAAGATGATGACGAGGATGGAACCTTTGAGAGGGTGGTATGTGTCATGAGCAATACAATATCAGAAAATTCATCTAAAACCTTACCTTAGGGAGCTGAAAGGTTCAGTGATGCTTCTTGACACATTGCGCACCCAATTCAAGGCGAGCTCACATGTCGAGTTTTATGGGACCCATCCAGTTACAGAAGATGAAGCCATAACACCAACAGATCGAACACACATGGTTGCATGCGAGATATGGCAATTGACTGGATACAGATTTACGTGAGTTGCATTATAAATACAAGGAACAAGAGACTTACAATGAGTTTACTATCTATAGGGTTCGAGATAATAAGAACTTAGTTAACGGCTTCCGGACACGATTTTGGTGTAGCCAAGACAAGAAAAGAAAGAAGAAGTCAAAGTCGTCAATGAAGCCTAATGTGAAGCTGCGCAAGAACATTAGAATGAAGAGGTATCCCTGTCAAAGCCGTATGTCTATTGCGTACACGCAGGACAAGGATGGCACCTACCATATCATTGTCAACCTTCAGCATCACATCAAACATGTACTCTATGTCGATGTGCACATGCCCCCTGAGGCACTGCAGATGAGCCAGGAGCAAGCAGAATGGTCAACTCCCACTGCAATGGCACCAAAAATTCAGTCAATTTACCCTCAAGTCACAACGATGAAGATACATGCTGCGTGGAGGGAGCTTAGTCAACAATTTTGGCATCACGACAAAATGCAGCTTCCATCCGCCAAAAAGCTCCTTGCCGAATACGGGGACGATGCTGACATTTTTGAGCCAATTGGTGTACCGGAGGGGGTCGAGATTCTTGCCTGGGGTATGAAATGGATTGCAGAGCCATTACGAGGAAAGGTTGTTGAGATTGGGATGGATGCAACATGTGAGTAGTACCTGCATATTCACAGGTCAGTCGCTAACAAGGGAGATAGATAACACAAACTCAAAGCACCTTGAGCTCTATAGCATAATGGGCGAGTACGATAATGCTGGATTTCCAATGACATACTGTCTTTTGTCAACAGCTACCGCAATTGAGCTAGGAAAACGAAAGTTGGCAATTGCAGCATGGTCACAATGTCTCCGTGACAAATACGGTGTTAAACCAGTCTTCATCCATACTGACAAAGACATGGGCGAGATAGGCACTTCAAAAGACGTCTGGGAGGCCAAGATCAACCTGTGTTGGTGGCATCTCCGACAGGCAGTGAGGACTCGCCTGGTAAAGGCAAAGTTGTCAACGTCGCCATACAATCTTGACCGGGCCAGGGCAGAGTATGACTTTATTAAGCCCGACTTCATCCCAGCTGGGATGAGGGTAGACATCAACGACTACGAAGGAGGGACACCAGATGACGAACTGCCCTCTCTTGTCAATGGCCAACCATCACTGACAGTAATACAGCATCCTGCAAGCCAGCCTTCTCCTGCAACTTTGATTCTGACTGCCACGACACCATCTTCCGTCCCAGACCCTAACTCACAAAGTCCACATGAACCGCCCACAGCCCAGTGTCCGACTCAGCTTTGTATGCCACTGGGGGATACAACAAATTTGCTCCGGATAAAACTGCTGCTTCCAAGCATTGCGTCAGCTCTTGGGCGTGTAATTCGAGGCGCGGGCTTTAGGCTTTCAATTCCAGCAATGCTACTTCCCACAATTGAGGAGCAGAAGGAAAGGGACGAGGAGGAGAGAACTATAAATGAGGAAAGGGAGGTCAGTGTGACTCGTGAAGACGAAGATGGAGATAAACAAGGCCGACGTACTTTCTGTCCTGCCCTGTACCGTGACACCATTATCAACATGATGGAACGACACTACTGCGCCCATCCTTTGATTCCCGGATCCAGTCCTCCGGATGCTAAATTGATCAAAAAATGGGCAGTTCAGCGTATGTACGACTTCTGTTCAAAGCATGAGCTACCTGAGGTGTGGGTTTACCTTTGGGAAAACTGGTACCGTGAGGGTCGCTGGGAGCTCTGGGCTCGATGTGCTCACAAGATTATACCAGTCTTGAAGACTACAATGATATTGGAGAGTCAGTAAGTTAAATTTCATATCACATTCTTTATCAAACTCACAATCTTGTCAGCTGGCGATGAATCAAGCATGACTTCCTTCATCACTTCCATATGCCACAATGTGACTTGCTGGTTTGGATCCTGGTCACGAAGTTGGCACCGACCTATTACCGAAAGCTTGATCGTTTGTTGAAGGAACAGGCGCGTTATCGCGAGTTATCAAGTTGGCGCAAGGGCTTCAAAAAGACCTGGCGAAAGTTAGAGAAAACACCAATTACACTGCCGCTCAATGATGCTTACCAGCCCAACGTTAAAAAGTGGATATGCACCTGTCCAGCTTTTGCCATCAGCCGCTTCCTCGTCTGCAAGCACCTTATTCAATGCATGCACGTAGTTCCCACTGTCTTCTTCCTCAAGGCCAACCGTTTTTGTGAGCTGCCATTTTGGAGACACAAGAGCTTGAAGCTGCTGGAGGAGTACAGCACTGATTCAGTGGAGATTGGTATGGCACCTGACGAAGGGCGCGATGACAACTGTGACATAGAGGAAGAGAATGAAGGAGGTGAGGACGACGAGGAGGACGATGACGATGACGAAGATGAAGACAATGGAACTCACCAACACGATGGCCGCACGTTCGAGGAGGCATTGATGGGCAACATCAATCTGATCCTGGATTTCGCAGCTGGCCTTAAACACCAGGCCCAATTTCACGACCAACGGCTACTCAATGCTCTGGAACGAGAAGGCGCAGGTTTCCTGCGATTTGCGAAGGTGTGTATGGAGAAGGAGAGGAGGATGAACTCGATGAGGACTCCAACCGTGTCGACATGGGAGAAGTCAACAAGTAGTGCGATGTTCTACCGCACAAGGCCCACAGCCGCTGATGAGAACACATGAGGTTGCCATTTTTGTCAAGTCATTCCCATCACTTCGGCGATTTTGCACAGTTTGACTTACATCATATACAACTTAGATCACTTATAAATTATTTATTTCTTGTGTAATGACTTCATTATAGAACACTGACACCCGATATGAACAGTTGTGTACACTAAACAGTGACTAACGGCCCGAAAACCGTAACATCACGTGTGTCAGAGTGGGGGAGGCGTAGGACAGCTTGTGTAACCCACATGCCGCCCACGTTTTCCTTCGTTTATCCCTTAAGTTTCTTTCTGCAGCATCGATGGGGGTGGTGTGATACCCACACGCCGCCCTCGTTCTCCCTTCCTTATACCTGGTGCATCGAAAGCAGGGGTTGCGTGTCCAGCCCCCGGTTTTTACTTATCTCTCCCCCAACTAGGACACTATGCAGTAGTATTAATGGGGTGGCGTGCAACCTACACGCCACTCCGTTCGCGTTCATTTGTCCCCCCCTGTATAATTAAATTATGATCTAAAAATAGATTTTCGGACCATTTCCGAGCCCTCAACCCTCAACCCTGATTGTGAGGGTGGGTTCGTTCTTTCCCCCCATCTCATTCTTCCCCCCCCCACTTTGTGCTTTCAGTTCCCCCCAACTTTTGCCCCCCTGATTGCTTCTCTACTATGAGTGCACGTGAACTTCGGTCTTTACGAGGCCCAGCCCAAGCTGTGGCCACTTCTCTCCCCCCAAGAGGCCGAAAACAACTCCAATCTAAAGCTGGGGCAACACACAAGAAGAATACCACCAATAGTGATGAGGAGGAAGGGGGCACTGAAGCAGAACCAGAACCAGAGGTTGTAAAGAAAGGTCCAGCAAAGGGAAAGGCTACTGGCAAGGGGAAAAAATCAAAGTGTGTGGCTTATGTGATAGAAACATCTGCATACTAACCATTTTACCTTGAAATAGAATGACAGCTGCCCAGCGAGCAGCTAAGGATAAAATTGAGAATGAAAAGGGTGTACCAGCTGAGCTAACACCGTGAGCCTTCCTCTCTGATAATTAATTGTATATTTTATTTAATATCATATATTTGTAGGGTTGAACAATATCTTGATGATGCTGGTACCTCTGTTGCCCCTCCCAGGTGTATGGCTCGTTCAGCTACTTCTTTTCTCCCCTCTGCACCCACTGTCTCAAGCAGCCGTGCTTGTGTGAACCGTGAGCCTGAGATCATCTTGCCCAAAGGTGCAAGTGATGAGGAGAGCTATGAGGAAGGGTCTGGAGATGGTGATGATGACAAGAGTGATGATGATGAGGGAAAGGACCCCCCCCCTCCTTTGCGGTTTGGCCCACCAAAAGGCCATGTCAAGTCTGTTGCCAGTCGTAATCCCAAGGTTGATGGTAATTTTTATTTATTAATTTTATTATTTGTTTATTTATTATTCTATCTAGATGTTGATCATTCTACCAAGTCCATCGCTAGCCGTGATCGCTTGGTTAAGGGTACTATTTTATTTAAGCCCACTTTTTATTTTTTTAATATGCTTGTTTAGATATTGATCTTTCCAATCTTCCACTGCCTGAGAACCAAGTACCTGCTAACGGATCTTCACGTTCAGCAGGAGGCATTTTGCATGGGCATGCTCTTGGGAATGCTCCTAATATAGGTGACCCATTTGATGATGTGCCACAGAATGTCCAGCCGCTTCCTCGTGGCCGGATTAATGTCACAATTGTCCAGGAACCTCCATCAGATGTTATCATTGAGAATCCAACTTCTCATCTGAAAGTCATGTCCCCCTGTTATGAGACATTAAGTCCACTTCTGAAGAAAGTTGCGAAGTCCTACTCGCCTGTCCACAGTACGTACTTGATTATATGAATAAAAGAAATATTAAAAAACTTTGTCTTAGATCATGATTATCGTGTCTATGTTCTTGATCAGCAGCAGTGGTCTATTATGGGCCGTTTTAGTGTTGCAGTTGCAGATGATGATGAGGCTGTTTGGGAGGAAGATGAAGGTGGTAAAGTTACTCATATTCTTTTGGTAGGTTTTACTGGTCATTAGTTTAAAATTGAGTTAAATTTATATCTAGGAAAATGACTGCAATAACTTTGTTGCATCTGCAATTCCACCATCATTCCATCATCGTTCTGCTTCTTTAGGTTCTCATTCTGTTTCTTTAGGTTCTCGTTTTGTTTTTTTAGGTTCTCGCTCTGCCTTCTCAGGTATTGCCCCACCTACTAGCGACTCTGAGGATACTGCTGGCCCTTCAAAGCTTCCAAAAGCAGACAAAGATCTTCTTTTGGAATATTTAAGAATTGATATTAAACTCCCAAGTCTTGGACCACCTGGTCTACATTCAGCTTACCAGAAGTTCAAGGCCATAATAAATGCTACTCCTCGGGTTATGGCATTAGGCAGAGATACCGAGTGGAAGTCCCAGTTTGGCGATTCACGTGCCTGGATTCCCACCATAGTGAATTTCATCGACATTTTTGTTGCCAAGTCCCAGTTCTACCAGTTCTGGAAGCCATTATTTTCATGAGCACAGGAATACCCTGATATGAAAGACTGGCTCAATGAGCATAAAGATTGTCTTTCAACCAAAGAACTCTGGAAGATAGAGTTGAAACGAGCTCTTACATTTCCTGACTTGAAGAAATGGCTTGATGAAAAAGATCAGGAGGTTGAAAGGAAGCAACATAATGTAAAAGGAAAGCGAAAGGCTCTGCCAAGTCCACCAAAGAAAAAAAACAAGAATGATGACAGAGATCGGGCAGTGGTACAAAGAAAGCACAAGAAGATCAAAGCTGCAGTGGAAGTTGAAGAAGAAGAAGAGGGAACTGAGTAAGTAGCTTGGTAATTTTTGCATTTTATGGATGTGTTTTGAACATAAAAAAAAATCTGTTGTGTACAATAGTTCTATTTTTTTTTTTCAGATCTGTTTTGTTGTTCTTGTTGTCTATCAAATTTCTTGTACATCACTGGATTCTAGTCTGGCTTTTGATATGGTCAAATCTGATTTCATTAACATATGCAACCTCACCTCAACGTTCATTTCCAAATATTCCATTCAGCACCTTCAGTGATTCAATTCAATCAATCTTTGGCCCAAATATTTCCTTGGCCACTGTTTTGGCCATTTTTTTTACATTAATTGAAAATCCAGATTTATTAAATCTTCATTTTCGTCAACAACAAAGCAAGTGCATTGGTGAAAACAAAGTCCAGATTTCAGGATGGATAATTGCATTAGTCAATGCACTAGCAAACCAACTTGGTGCCAAGAGAACAAACACTTTATTTTCTGGACATGAACTTGCATGAGAGCCAGACAAAAAGGAAAAGGTCGACATTCTTGCTGGAAAGCTTGAGAAGTTAGCTATTACTATCAAATTATCAACATTTGACAGTGAAGGAAATTATACAGGAAAATTACTCCCTATATCACACAGTAAAATTGAACCAGCTTATGTCATTTGCCCACCTTCATTTATATGTGGAACCAAAGAGTGCAACCCCAGATCATTAGTTCAAACCACATGAGAGCATGATATACCAATGGTCACTTTGATCAAAGGGCACACAATACACAAAAATGTTCCTGTGCTTACAGGAAAGTGTCCAAGATGTGCAACATTATATGCAGCTGATCATGAAAGATTTGAGGATACATCAACTGTTCAGAATAGCCTCAAATGTGTTTATCTTAATTCAGCAAAATATTTGAAAGTTGGCAAATTGCTATGGATTGATCGCTTAGGTGCAATATCAGCAATAAATGCTATGTATAATTTCCATGGCTCAGCTTCAGCATATGCAGAATACTGGAATAATACATTTGGAACAGATGATACTTTAATTACACGTGATCAAGTTTGGCAAATATTTGTTCAACAATCTGTTCGCACAATTGCTGAAGAATCTCAGATTGATGCTGAGTTTGATGATGGACTTAATATCAAAGAAGTTACTGCTCAGGCATTTTCACTTTTGGGTGAAAATGGAATTATAAGAGCTGCTGATGGACATGCATGTGCAGAATCAGTACTTTACAGTCCCTGGGTGATTCCATATGGACTCCATGGAGTCCATATGGACTAATTTTCAAACTCTACTAAAATGACTCAAATAAGGACTTTGACTATGGAATCCATGGACTGTTCCATGGAATCCATATGGACTGGTGCATGGAATCCATATGGACTAGTACATGGACTCCATATGGACTGTTCCATGGAATCCATATGGACTGGTGCATGGAATCCACATGGAATGGGATTTTATTAGAAAATTCACCAAGTCCAAGATGAATTCCATGTTCACCATGGACTGGAATCCATATGAAATAAATACCAAGGACTTCAAAAAAAAAAAGAATTTTAACATATATATATTGTATATATAAACTAAAATACATGGTACTTAATTGTATGAGGGGGTTCAGGTGTGGGTGAAGGGGAAAGGGGGAGGTGTGGGGGACTCACCTGGGGGAGTTACGAAGGGCAGGGGTGGGTTTCGAAAGGTGGGGTGTTTTCGAATGATGGTAGGGGCTTTGAATGACAGGGGTAGGTGCTTTTGTAAGGGACGGGGGTAGTTAACCTGCCACCTTCGTCGTTAACCCACTGCCTTCGTTGTTAGCCTGCCGCCTTTGTCATTAGCCCGCCACTGCCCTTGTTAACCCGCCTCTGCCCTGGTTGACCCGCTGTTAACGCTTCGTCATCGTTGTCAACCCACCGCCGTTGGTGTTAACGCGTCGTTGGGGTCATTAACCCGCTGCTGCTGGGGTTGACTGTGTGCTGAGGTTGGGTTCCGGGCACTTGACGTGGCGCATTCCTGGGTTCTTACGCGGGTGGGAGGCACCTGGCATCCAGGTGGGGGGTTAGCATTCTGAGGGGGTGGTGGAATGGGCTGGGGGCTTACCTGCGCCTTCCTTTGTCTGCTCCTCGCGGTCGTTCACATTCGGGACTCCCCCATCCCTTCCTCTCTGCTTGTCATGGGTGTTCCGTCCTGTCTATGCTGTTTTTGCAGCATTCGTGGTGGTGGTGGGGTTCGTGGATGGAGGTGACGTGGCGGGCGTACTTCAACCCCAGTGACGTGGCATCGACGGTGGCTGTGGGTGTTCGTCGTTGTTGATGGTGGGTGGTGGTGTCGCCTGCTGGTGCTCGTTGAACCCGGTGATGTGGCAGTAAGCGGGTGGGTGGGGGTGGGCGCTTGTCATTGAGCTTGCTGGCGTTTGTCGAACCCGGTGACGTGGCAGTGAGCGGGTGATGTGGCGGTAGGTGGGCGTTGGGAGCTGGGCGCTCGTCATCGGGCTTGTTGGTGCTCGTCAACATGGGTGATGTGGCAGCCGGATCCTGTCCGGTTTGGTGGTCAGGAAGCGAGAGGGGGTGGATATGGGTGGGGTTACTCACCTTGGTTGCGCGGAATGGGCGCTGGTTGTTGTCGGCAGTGACGGCGGTGCTGGTCGATGGGGGGTGGTGGTGGTGAAAGGGAAAGCCAGTGACGTGACAGTCGAGTAACGAACAACTGGATTTGGCAAGCAGCGGTCCGCGGGCCATTGGATCTCATCATTGGGCCATTAATTATGTCCCAATAAATGCCAGCGTGGCTCAATCGGCTACAGTGCCTGTTTGCACGTGCTCTCAACTCTGGGGTTCAATTCTTGTGTTCTGCATTTTTTTTTCTTCACTATATATATATAATAAGGGTATTAGATTATATTTGAATACATTTATTACTATTCTAATTAAATCCCTAAGGATTCCATGTGGAATGGTCCATGGAATCCATATGGACTGTTCCATGTGGACTGGTGCATGGATTGGTGCATGGATTCCTTATGGAATAGTACATGGATTTGCAATTAAAATTCATTGGAAATTCCATGGAATCCATATGGAATCCAATGGACTGGTGCATGGAATCCATATGGAATGGTGTATTCCATGGACAATCCATATGGATTCCATAGTGGGTATGGACTGAAAAAATGGCTGGGGACCCAGCCAAAAAATAGTCCATATGGAATCCATGGACTGGGGGTTGGAATCCACCCAGTCCATATGGAGTCCATATGGAATCACCCGGGGAGTGTAAAGACCTTGTGCAGAATGTACACAGAAATGCAAAGATACCAGTGATGTCATTTTTGACAATCCAGCTGCTGTTGTTGGTGTTGATGCCACTGATGATGATGTTCCTGCTATGGCAGCACCTCCAGGAGCAATGGAAGTTGATACACCTCAGATCAATTCAGATAGTGAAGTAGATATGGATACTATACCAGTAGTCAAAATGGTTGTCCTTGATGGTGTAGTCATGGGCCCTCAGGTAAATGATTTTGAAATATTATATAACTTTTGTTCATAATAATTGTTTATAGCACTGTGCATATGATTATTGCATTAATGACCTCTCTAACTCCCGCGGTGGGTCTTTATGTGATGTTCATCACCTGATGCTTAGTTCTCAATGCTTGGTTTGTGATTGTAACAATCGACGTCTAGAAAAGACACTTGCATGTCCAGCACATCACCACAGGCTACAATAGAGAATTCACGAAAGGTATGGTTGTAATGCCCATTTTGGGATATTTCTTGAATAACATCCTCATTTTTTCGTTTTTCACCCTAAAATTTGGGATCTAGAATCTGGAGCATCTTTATAAAATAATAGAAATTTTGATTTTATTATCAAGGTTACGGGCATTCATATCGAACATTATCTATGGGGGAGAGCGGAGTTTTAATCCAACATCAAGCGCATCACGGTCGATGTTGGTTCATTCTCGCTCATTCCTCCACCACCACCACCTCGTTCTCACTCCCCCAATTCGACCCCAACCACACCCAACCACCCGGTCGCGAGCCCCTCCCCTCTGTTGAGGGATGTGGGCTCAAAAAAACGCGCATCGGCTCCCTCAGAAGCGAGGATGCTGCCACATGCGCCCCTCCCTTTTCCAAAAGGATGTGGGCGGTGCATTATCGCTTGACGAAGGATTTTGGGACTGAGGGACATGAGGGGGAACCCACAAAGCGGGAGGTCCGACTACAGCAAGAGGTGCAACAACGACGATGAGGAAATCGACGACGAAGGAACGAAGGAAGGGGAAGACGAACCCAGGGGGACCCATGAAGCAGGAGGCCCAATTGGTGCGTCTTATCCTCCCTCTTCCCTTGCATGCTGCCCACTGATGACGAAAAACCCCAACCACAGCCTTGCTCCAACAACGATGAGCACCCAACATCGTCAATGCACCCTAAAGACGGCAGTGCAGCCCAACGATGGTGAAGACGAGTTTGGCCAGTGAGAGGAAGGTCCAACGACGGCGAATCAAAACGAACACTGGTGAATCGACACAAATGATTGCGAAACAAAGGGAATGACAGCGAACCCACATGAACGACAGCGAACCCACATAAATGACAGCGAACCCACACGAACGACAGTGAATCCACACGAACGACAGCGAATCGAATCCAAGGACGACGAAACAAAACGAAGGATGGTGAATAAACCACAACAGCACCCGAAACCACGACAATGAGGGGCGAGGGGATGAGCAGGAGGAAGCGGGGCGACGAGGAGGAGGCGCAAGACGCGGAAAAGGAGGTGGGGCGAAATATGTGGGGAGGGGCGATATGTGAAGAGGAGGAGGGCCGAGACGACGATGAGGAGAAGGAGGAGGATCGAGACGACGACAAGGAGAAGGAGAAGGACTGAGACAACAACAAGGAGAAGGAGAAGGACCAAGACAACAACGAGAAGGAAGAAGGGGGAACCACGCGAAGAATGGAGGAAACGAGCATCAGGAAAAAGGGGTTTGGTCCTAAAGCAACACCAGTAGCTACCACCCTATATTATATACTATAAGCAAATGCCTGCACAGGTATTTGTTTCCAGCCAGGACATTCAAAGATATGACATGCTATGGCAAATGATATAAAAC
>Ga0307517_10013157_pt1 | contig 11266 bp, 5 predicted proteins | sample 23_EM_MG_FD_194515 | JGI IMG/M metagenome (GOLD analysis project Ga0307517, IMG submission 194515) | Populus trichocarpa ectomycorrhiza microbial communities from riparian zone in the Pacific Northwest, United States - 23_EM | ecosystem: Host-associated > Plants > Roots > Unclassified | place... | reverse complement strand
TGGCAAGAAAATTTATTATTTTGTTGAATATCTCAAGCACGAAAAGTCATCTCGAAGCAGTCGAAGGAATAAATCGGAGATGCTCGAAATGGTCCACTCATCGTGTTTTAAATAATTTATTTATTTATTTATTTATGAAGCTCAAAAATGATCTTACTACTTGCAATATTTTATTTCCAATTGTACCCCCTAAAATATATTTTTATTTCCAATTATAATATCCTCATTAAACTTCCATTGCAGTTCTAGTTCTAAATTAACAAGAACTGTACAATAATTATTTCAAATTTCCTAGAAAAAAATAAAAAAGACAATATTTACAGAAAAAAAACTTTTTTTTAATAATGAACATAAATTAAGGATTGTAAATTGATTCTTCAATATTCAATCTCTTCCACAATTGTTTTTTTCTATTTTCACTTTATAAGGAGTAGTTATCAGACCCGGTTTAGGAACTGATTTTAAAAAAAAACTTAAATCAATAAATTATTGTGTTAATTAATAGATAAAATTAAATAATTTTTTTTATTAAAATAACATCGTTTTGTTTTATTTATAAAAAAAATTGATATTGACACGGTCAATTTTAAATCGAGTTTAATTAAGTTAATTAAGTTTTATTAGTCAATTTTTTTTTCAATTAAATTAAAAACCTAACTTTACTCATGTTTTAAGTTTCAAATTTTGTAAACATACAAGATTAAGCCCAATTTAATCATAATTATACCTAATTTAATTTAATAAATCAATCTAGTAACTTGTTGATTTAGAACTTGTTCTGGCTGAATTTTATTTTGAATTAATTTAGAGATTAACTTGATATTGACTTAGTTAACATGATTACCAAGAATAGATTGCTTAATAACTTTTTTTTAAAAGAAAATTTATATACAAAACAAAGTTTTTTTATTTTAAAAAATAATTTGATAATGGATCAGGCCTAACTATGGGTTTAACGACTATTTTACCAAGAGTGATTCCCATTTTCACCAAATCCTCTTCCTCTGTTTTTAGAAGGAAGAAGAGGTCTTCTGCCCATTATTATTATTCTTTTTTTAAAAAAAAACTTGAAGGAAAAAAGAAAAGAAAAAGAAATGCAGATAAGGAATTTTCAATGCCCTGACAGCCAACATGACCCGGTAAATATGGAAACAAAATTCTAGAATCAACCGTTTTCTTCTTCACGGAGCAAACCAATTGTAAAACAAGCTCCATTGACTTCCTTCTTTATAAACCCAAGAAAAAGTCTTTCAAGAAAAAGCACCAAAATTCATTCTTGCAGAACTTAATATCAAAATGGAAGAAATGGGTTCAGAGAAGAGGAGGTTGGTGGTGATTGGAGGAGGTATTGCTGGTTCCTTGCTTGCCAAATCTCTCCAATTTCATGCTGATGTCACCTTTATTGACCCGTATGTGCTCTATTCCTTTTCTTTTATGCCCCTTTATCATTTAATTATGTTTTTTCTTGTTCTTTTTTTCTTATTGCTAAATATTTATGAACGTTGTTTGTGAGTTATAATTTTTTTTATGTTGTATGTTTAAATGGGAAGATGTTAGTGAAATTTGGGACAATCCCATGTTTGTTTTACTGTTGGCGAAATGAAAATTTCGAAGAATGATGTTTAATGTTGTGTTGGGGCAATCCTAGCTTATTAGCAGTAGCAAACTCTTATGAAGTACAAGAATACTTTTTTGGGCTGCTGTTGGTTTAAGAAACTAGAATAACTGCCTGTCCTAATGCCTAACTGGAAATAAATTTCGAATCAGGAAGGAGTATTTTGAGATCACATGGGCAAACTTGAGAACAATGGTGGAGCCATCATTTGGGGAGAGATCAGTGATCAATCACAGAGATTACTACACGAATGGCCGTATTGTTACATCTACTGCAATTGGCATTACTGAAACGGAAGTGTTGACAGCAGATGACTTTTCCATTCCCTATGACTATCTTGTCATTGCCACAGGCCACAGGGATCCTGTCCCGAAAACTAGGATGGAAAGACTTAAGGAATACCAAGCAGGTAAAACCGAATGTTAATTTGTGCCTTATCGAACCCCCCCCTGAAACACACACACACAGTTTCATTCTTAAATTCCGTGGACTGCTACTCGGAAAAGTGTGGTTGCGAAACCATATGTTTTATCATGGTGCTACTAGTCAGAAGTTTGAATACAAAAGTTTTTAAGGCAAAGTTTGGAAGATGCAGGTTTGGTTATAGCTATTATAATGCATATTCCAAACAAAACTTCATTTTAGCTCTAGGGCTGCTACTGCAACTCCATGTCGAGCAACATCTGGTCTAAGTTTCTTCTTCTAAAGATACTGGTTTTGAATGAGTCCTGCTTAGTCAATTATGTTTATGTTTTCTAATTTATTTAGCCGACCTGCGTTTTGTAATTTAATTCCATTGCATTTTATTTTAGAGAAAAAGGGGAAAGAAAGGAAAAGAAATTCACAACCACATAAAAAGAACATGTTATGATTTTGGCATAAGTGTTATTTCATCTATTTGATCTAAATCCTTCATGGATTATTTAAAACAAAATGGGAGCATATTGTCCCTGAAAAATGTTTCAGCTGTATTTTTCTGTTTGTTTATTTTTTCTTTTTGTTTACACTTGCAGAAAATGAAAAGATTAAGTCTGCTCAGTCTGTTTTGATTGTTGGAGGGGGTCCTACTGGTGTTGAGCTTGCTGGAGAGATTTCTGTTGATTTCCCAGAAAAACATGTTACCCTGGTGCATAGTGGCTCAAGGTTGCTGGAATTTATTGGCCCAAAAGCTTCTGACAAGACACTGCAATGGTTGACATCGAAGAGAGTTGATGTGAAATTGGAGCAGAGAGTTGATTTGAACTCTGTTACAGATAGTAATGGTAGCAAAATATATCACACCACAGCTGGAGAAAGTATCAGAGCAGATTGCCATTTCCTATGCACCGGGAAACCACTGGGTTCAGGATGGCTTGAGGGCACTATTTTGAACAGTAACTTGGATAGTCGGGGAAGGTTGATGGTTGATGAGTATTTGAGGGTCAAAGGTCGAAAAAATATATTCGCAATTGGAGATATTACTGATGTTCCAGTAAGTCTAACCCCATCTGTAATACTTGCTTTTGGGTTGTTTTCAATTGCTAGGATGCTTTTATTTACCATAAATTATATCACAAATATCTGGAGGCTTGAGTTAATGGGCCCACGGGAAACCTAAGAAAAAATTAACTAAATTGAATCAGTCAAGAAAAAGTCCATTTTAGTATAAAATTTCTTTCACCATTAATTTGAGAATTTTCCTTATTGTTGTCTACTGGTAACTAACCTTGACCGATGGAGTTCAGAAGAACCTAACTGTAACTTGTGCGTTTTTAAAATTGTTTTCAGTAATAAAAATGAGTTTAATGGATGATGAAACCAATGAATAATATTTGAGGCAGGGACATTACTCTTCTACTCCTTTTGTTTAATTTGGAAATGATGTGCTTTTTTGGCTGAAAGAGGATTCAAAAGCTTGCTTTTATAGTGACCAAAATCATAGTCCACTTTAGCTAGGCTGCTTTATGCGCACAGCTGAATGAGAAAACGGCCAGTATATCATATATGACATCAAGGTATTCTGTATAGTGATAGTGAATTAGGTAATTGTTGAAGTAAAGAAGACTGAAGGCTAGAGTTCATGTAAGTCTAAAGAAGGAAAGGCGTCTTAGTTTTATATGTTGAGAATGCTTGCAATAATAGGATATGGTCTTTTGCATCTATGGTACTCGATAATCAAACCAATGCTCATTTTTATGAAATGTTATCTAACAGGAAATCAAACAAGGGTACTTGGCGCAAAAACATGCTTTGGTGGCAGCTGCGAATCTGAAGCTATTGATGTCTGGAGGCAAAGAACGAAAGATGTCCTCTTATAAACCAGGTTCAACTACGGCAATTGTTTCGCTGGGCAGAAGGGATGCTGTAGCACAATTTCCATACACAACCCTCATTGGCATTGTTCCTGGTATGATCAAATCCAGAGACTTGTTTGTGGGGAAAACAAGGAAGCAAAGGGGTCTACAACCTCATTAATTTATACGCTTCATGAGTTGAAATGAAACACATACGGATTGTATCTAATCCTAAAGTGAGCTGAGTTACAATTCACAGCAAGTATAGAGTTTATTGATGTTATAGGTTGTGTGTAAAACGCCTTTTTTTTTTTAATGGGATTGAGTTGAATTCTGTAATTTTTTGTACATTCGGATGATTAAATTTAAACCTATGTTTCTTATGTCATGCAGACGATACCAAGTCAATTTTTTAATTTTCAACCTCCATTTGATGCAATCCATCCATGGATAAGATATGATCAAATACATCATTTATTTAATTGGTCTTAGGGCTAGGTCTGGTCCCTGGAAATGGAAGATCGATTTCCTATCTGAGAAGTGAGATTTACCAAATATATATATCTCTCTGTGTGTGAGTGGTCAAGAGAGCCAGGTGTGGGTTCCTGACAAAGTAATATAGTCTCTGTAAGACTTACACAGGACCTAATAGTATAAATATGCACAATAGTATCTCAAGGTTTTTATTGAAGTTGTAGGTGCGAAGGGCGAAGACGAGTTCACAAAAAGGCAGTAGCTCTGCGAATGGCTAGTGGAAATCATCAAAGATTGTTAGCAGTTTTCTTGCTGTGTCTGATAGATAACCTGCTGAGCAACGATATCCTGGGAAAGCTTTCTGGTTGGAAGGGAAGATTACTGAACAAGGGCAGGGAGGGCTATGTTGGTGCCATGCAAGTTAACCACCATCCCTGCTGCCTTCTTCTTTGGGTTGATGAAACGGTAACTTTAAAAACATTAGCTAACTTTAGAGCGTAATTTGATGTAACCCCACTGATGAAAGGTACCTAAATATTTTTTGAATTGGGAAACAAATTAATTCCATTTTTTGTGATTTTTGAGACGGAGATATAAATAATTTTTTTTTTAATCTCTATCTCTTTATAGAAACTTTATGCAAAAGGAAAAGAAAAAGAAAAGAAAAGAAAAACTGTAATTTCTTTGTGATTTTATGTGTTCTAGTACCTGAAATTAATCCCTTATAAGTTATATGTAAGTCACAAGTCAAGAATATTGTTTTATAAAATTAGAAATAGAAGGGGACAAATCAATGAAAATATGATAGTTTTAGGATAATATTGTTTAATTTAGAGATTTAGCGCCTAATAAAAACCATATATATAATTAGGGGACCAATTTGTAGCTTCCTAAAGAATTAATAATTATGCTTTATCCCATCGTTATATAAAACACGTGGATTAACTGAGGTAAGGCTAAGGGCATGTGCTAAGACATGAAACTGGAAAAAGAGTTTTTGACGCAGGAACTGACTCTGGGTTTCTAGACTTGTTAAAAAAGCACCCTGATAACTCAGACAGGATCAAGAACATATATCGTTTCTGTACTTAGGAAAAGGCCCCGTCTCTCCTTACATTTCTTGGCATTCTGGCAGGCCTGCTCAAGTCTCTGAATTGCTCTCTTTTCAAAGCCCCAGGTAACTCTTTCATTCTTACTATATATTAAGATCAGCAATCCCTTAGTTGAATGAATCTTGAACCCATTGGAAAGGGTAGGAAAGTTGCCATCTTGGACGCTCTTAGAGCGTGGAGATTTTTTCTTTTATTGTAGAAAGAAAAGAGGGTTTTTGCTAATTTTTAGTGAAGAATGTTGGGTTGTTGCATTGTGTTTGATTTTGCTCATTTATTTTAAGTTCGCAAAGTACATAGATGAACTATTTCAGGCAGATAAACAAGGGGGAAAGGTGATTTGTGCTGGAACTTTCTTAAATCCCGACTTATGGGATGCTGCACTCCTGGCTGCTGGCACTACACTATCTGCAATGAAGCACATTCTTGATGGGCATGGAAAACTTGCTTATGCATTGGTTAGGCTGCCTGGTCACCATTCTCAACCTAAACAAGCAGATGGGTATTGCTTCCTAAACAATACAGGACTTGCTGTTCTATTGGCCTTGGATTAGATTCAGGGTGTAAAAAAGTTGTAGCTATTGACATTGATGTTATTTACGGCAATGGAACAGCAGAGGGATTCTATCGGACAGATAGAGCACTTACTGTATCCCTTCATATGAATAATGGTTCATGGGGTTCATCTCACCCACAGAATGGACCTATTGATGAGCTAGGTGAATGAGATGGTTTTGGCTACAATTTGAATGTACCTCTTCCTGATGGGACGGGTGACAGGGGATACGAGTATGCCATGAACAAATTAATTGTCCCAGCTATTCACAAATTTGAATCTGATATGATAGTTTTGGTTGTCGGCCAAGATTCAAGTGCTGTAAGTACCTTTAATCTTGATGATACACCATTGTCAAATTGTGACCATGTTACGAGGTGAGGTTATCTGTGATCATATGCATGCTAGTTTTACAATATGGTCTATTAAACGTGCACATGTGTAGTAAAATATATCTGAACAATTGAAGTATAAGGTTCACAAGCATGTTTTTTTATCATGTACTCATAACTCAAACTCACCCAGCCGTCTCATGTGCCTTGCTACTTTCAGCTTTTGCAAGCCAAAAAAAGTTAAAAAGAGAAGGAAAAGAGAAAGATCGGCTTCAATTATCAACCTCGAGGTCTCTTCATCTATAATCTCCCATTATTCCTATTTCTACATCATGTAGAGCTGTAAACATATTTCAATCTCATATGTCCTGCTCATTTCAGTTTCCCCTTCACTAGCCCCTCTCTGTCTACTCCCACTAGTCATGTTCTATGGAAAGACTTTGTCCCTTTGTTTTTCATCATAACCCATGCTGTCCATGTTTGTTGTGAAGCTCCTTGATTGCAGTCTCTAGATATCATTGTTTTTCTTTGATGAGCATTTCTCAGATGTTGTGTTGTATATTTCTGAAAAAATACTTTTTGAAACTTTGATCTCCTGACCAAGTCGCGTTGTTTGTGCTTCAGTTTGATCCAAATGGAAGGAAATGCTTGTCAATGGATGGGTATAGAGAGATTGGACGGACAGTTCATAGTCAAGCAAATAACACGGTGGCGGGTGCCTTCATATCATCCAAGGAGGAGGATACCACGTCACATACTCAGCTTACTGTCTTCATGCAACGCTTGACAGTGTGCTGGACCTTCTACAGCTGCTATTATGTGATCCCATTGCACATTACTCTGAGGATGAGGCTTTTTCTGTGGAAGTTGTTGGAGCCATCAGGAAGTACCATAAAGACTTGGTTCCATTTTTAATTTACGATTCATATGCACATATACTTTTAAAATTACGTCATGCTACGATGGAAACAACATCAAGCTTTAAAATGAACTAGGCTTTTTGCTGGATTTCCTGATTCATAGCCCTACATTTGCATTGGTCTTAGTTTTATGTACCACTGATCACACAATGATGTGCATGCTTGAGTAGAAACAACAATAGAGTTTAATATGATGTCTTATCTTAATCTTATTGGGCTGACCATGTCAAGTAGCCATACAAAGTTTGAAGTGAATAAATTTAGGAGTTGACAGATGACTTTCTTTGCAACTGGAAGAGCTTCCTGAAGTGTTATCTTTGTTAATAGAAGGTTAAATTTCCTAGCTTTTAGGCCAATATTTCCATGCTAATTGTTGTGTTATCTTTGTTGCTAGATATTTATAATATGAGGAAAGATTGTTTCCCTTTTGTATCTAGTCAGGAGGTTTGAATATTTCCCCCATTTATACAAGATCCAGGGAAGGAAAAGATTTGAATTGTTTCTTTAACATATAATGTTGTTTTCAGTAATTTATGGCTGTAAAATAAACTCTTGAGAGAAGGCTTTCCGAAACTTAGCCCTCTAGAGTGGACCGTCTTGATATTGAAATTTTTTTTTTTCTTATTTGTTAGCCTCAAGTAAGTTTAGAGATTCCAGTTGTTTAGCTATTTCAGAGCTCTTTTCAGTATTTCAGAATTATGTACACTCTCTTCCAGTATATTCTGCACTGCTTCATGTATCTAGTTGCATGTTATTATTATTATTATTTTTGTAAAATCTTACTGATCAATCCTATTATCATTTGCTTTTATAAGGAGTCGATCGTTAGTTTTGATCTGGGACATTCTAAATCAGAAAGATCCTGATGACTCGTTCTCTGCCAACTTTTTGCAGTTCACTGTGTTTTGTAATATGTTCCAATGCCATGTCCTGTGTGTTTGTGAGATAGCGGTTGAGACCATTTCTATCTGTGTAGATGACTTCAATTTATAGCTAGGATCTTTTTCATTGTCCACCAACTCAGCTTTGCCAATGAAGATATTGCTCTCCATATGATGTGTATTTCTGGTTTACCAATTCCCTGAGCTTCACATGTGCGCTAAATGCTTATTAGTGTGCTAAGGTACGTAAACAAATAAACCATAGTCTAACCAATCCAATGCACGTTTTTCTAATGTTTGGTGGCCATTAAATCGAGGGTTTTTTTTTTCCCCTCAAAAGAGCACAGGAAATAAGTTATGAATTCATTAGAAATAATAATAATAAAAAAAAAACAGAAAATGTGATATTTGCAGAGGCAGTGAGGCCACCCATTCTGGAAATTTTTTGGCAAAAACAGAGGAGTTCTGGGAATAATTGTATAAAACAAAAGGCTATGGTTGTGGGACAAAAGAGTTCAAAATCTTTAGGTGTGATTCTGTACGTGTTGCCTCTTCTGATATAGGACATGTTGGAGCCTCTAAGTGCTTTTTGGCGAGCCAGAAATTTAGGGATTTAGATGATTTCAAATTTAAGTTAGATGATTCTAGGTAACTTAAATTTGTGGTTCAGTAATTTCTGTACAGCGGTGAAATCTGATCTGATCTGATCTGTGGTTCAGTAAATTCTGTACAGCAGCGAACTCTGCTGCTCTTTGTGTTTGTTTGACAATTTATGTTTTGAAACTAAGTATGGAAAATCTACGTACCCAACATTATTATCTTCCCTTTGCCTTCTTCCATGTCTCTCTGCCCAATTGTTCTTCTCTCAGCCCCCTTGATTCTCATTTACCATTTCACATACTTAGCAGTTAACAACAATATTTTGAGGTGAAATTACTCTGTTCAACCATTAGCTTGAGCTTGTAAGTAGTGAACAATGCCACATTCATTTATGATCAAGCCGTTTGGCAAAACACACATGCTTTACAGATTTTGCATTGATTGTTGCCTTGTCTAGCCATAATCTTACATTGAAAATTTGAAATTATAATCAGAATTTGTTGTTTGGTGCAGCAAGGCGGAGGATTGATATCAACTGTTCAAGCCAACGGAAGCTCCCATCACTTAAAAGAGGAATGCATGGAGGACATCAAGGATTTGGAAAATTGATTGTCAATATAGGCGAAGGATGTTGACCATGTAAAACCACCAAGAAACTTGGTAGGAGAACTATAATATAGGGATCAGTGTTTGTTAAATGTTTTAAATCCTGGAATGGTATAGCGATAAACTGTGAATTATCCTTAGCTGCTGACCATTTAGGGTGTAAACACTTAATTCTATGTGCCTTGTAAATTACAGATAGACTATAGCTTCTCTGACATATATTTTGTACGTGGCATTTATGACATGTGTGGACTTAAAATCCGAAAGTTTTTCCATTCTGGAGTTCTACCTTATCCTTTGTTTACATCAAGGCATAGTAATCACCACCAATTCAGCTTTAGGTTCTGCTGACTTGTTCTTCAAAATAATATCTGTCATGTACTTGTTCGGCGGTTCCACATCAATGAAAAGTAATTCAGAACCTTACTGCAACTCCAATGGCTTTGCAGGAATTCTTTAGGAGATTTCCGTTTTTGCCAGTGCTCTAACGTTCGAATTCATTAGGGCATCTCCCGTAGTTGTCTGTAGTATGTAATCTGGTTTAGAAGGGATTTATCAGGAATGTTCTTAAGGGAGAAATGGCTTCTAATACAATTAGAATGTGATCTGCATTTTGTATCTCTGATTCCTTATCAATTGAGACGTTCATTCTCAATCAAGATATGGTATCTCCGATTCGATCCATATCAAATAGAGACATCCATTCTTAATCAAGAAAGGTCAGACCCCCTCTGTGACATCCTAGTTATTTTTCTTGTCAAATGCATCTCAACATTTAGGATTGTTTTGATAGCATAAGATACTTGGTATGCATAACTTGCAGAAACAAGATTTTACTGCTTCACCAGTTATTTAAAGACCAAACTGTTATTTTCCTGAATGATATGTCATTTCTGGTTTTTTTTTTTCTTGCAGAGATGAACGTGAGATCAAGTATACGCTCTGCAAATTAACAGGTTTCATTCATTGAACAGGATGCATTAAGCAACCTTTTCCAAACCCATCTTGATTCTGTTGTTTTTGTTTCTATGCTGACGTAAAATCCTTGATTTCATGCATGGCACTTCCTTAAACCGGTCATCTTTGTTGTTTGACTATATTTTTAGAGTGGATTTTTATAATTTCAAAATAAAAAAAAGACATAGACGTGTATCTTGAGATAGTAACCACACACCACGTAGAACCACTTTTGCTGCTGCATATGATTCCATAAATGATCCCAATCGGCAAAGGGATGCGTGAATTTTGGCGTTCTGACAGGCGTGATCAATGCACCTGGCGTGGTTGGTTCCATGTGAACTGCTGGGTGGAATATTATTACGTGGGGTAACATATAAATACAACAAAGTTTTATATATATTTTTTATTATAATAGTTGGTTTTTAAAGTGTTTTTTTTATTGAAAATATATTAAAATAATTTTTTTTATTTTTACAAATTTATTTATATATAAACATATTAAAACAATATAAAAAAATTAATTTAAAATAAAAGTAAATAAATAATTTTTAAGAAAAACACTCTTTCAACACATGAATACAAATAGATGCTAATACCTAACCTTTTCTTATATTTCCGATCACCAAAGTAGTCCGATAGAAGTCAAAAACAGAAATCAATTTTTTCTTGTCAAGATTTGACATCAAAAAGTTATTTTTGACTGATATATATTCACATTTAAGAAACCTTGTTTATGTTTGACATTGCTTCACGCCATCGCTCTTTTTCAGGTGAGCATTTATGGTTTGGTTTGAAATTAAAAATTTAATTCAATTTAATTTTTATTTTTAAAAATAAAACCTTAAAACAAACTTAAAATATGTTTAAAAGTGTAGTAATAATTGTTTTTTGAAGTATTTTTTATTTAAGAATATATTAAAATAATATTTTTTTTATTTTT
>Ga0307517_10013156_pt1 | contig 11266 bp, 7 predicted proteins | sample 23_EM_MG_FD_194515 | JGI IMG/M metagenome (GOLD analysis project Ga0307517, IMG submission 194515) | Populus trichocarpa ectomycorrhiza microbial communities from riparian zone in the Pacific Northwest, United States - 23_EM | ecosystem: Host-associated > Plants > Roots > Unclassified | place... | reverse complement strand
TATTTTTATTTTTAATATTAATATATTAAAATTATTATAAAACACTAAAAAAATACTAATTTAATATTTTTTTAAACCAAAAATATTTTTTTAAAATATATAAAAATAGACTAAAATCTCTTAATATTTGATTACTATTATATATTTTTATTTATTTAAAAAATATAAAATTCATTCGAAAACTATTTAAGAATAAATTTATATCTTTATCTTTTTTTTAATTAAACATGTTTCTATAAAAATTATTTTTATTTTCTTATCCTCAAATAACCCATCACTAATATAATACTTATGAAACGAGCCTATGTCAGCATTTTAGCTAGCCAAATATTTAGTAGAATAAAGCTAATTTTATTTAAAATTTCTGTCCTAGTTCATGATTTCCTAAGAAATATAAACTCTGGATTTAGAGATTCCTCTCATTTAGGGTATGAGATTATAATAGTGTTTGTTGTTTTAAGTATTTTTCATTTAAAAATATATCAAAAAAATATTTTTTTATTTTTTAAAAATTATTTTTAATATCAATACATAAAAAAATCTAAATACAAAAAAAATTAATTTTTTTAAAAATACGAGTTGAACCACATTCTCAAACATACTTTTAATATACATAAGATTATTATGGAAGGATATTCAATAAAATTAACAATACTTCATTTATAATTTCCTAAAAATAAAGCTATAAATAAAGCAAATCACAAAATTTGACTACTCTATAGGAATTTAATTTAACATTATATTACAGAAAATAATTTCTTTAACATAGGAAAAATGTAGCATATGATCCATTCCAACCCGTTTTATCCCATTTTGGATGTACTTGGAAAAAATAAAAAAATAGCGTAAGAGCCAAGAAGGAAGAAAAGAAAGGGCATATGATAAAGTCATCATCCTCTGAAAAAGAGCATGTTCTGCAGTTTGTTTTAATCTTAAATAGACATTAGGCCGAAGAAAACAGTCTGTCTGTCTTCGTTGCCATGTTTGAAACAGTGCAAGAAATTGCTGTTTACATTCACAGGTTTCACAACCTAGACCTCTTCCAGCAAGGGTAATAATGTTCTTACCATTTCTTCTCAATCATGTCTCTTTGATTCCCTTTTCATTTCTTTTTGTGGGTTTTCTGTTTTTGGGTGTTTAGATGGTATCAAATGAAGATCAGCATGAGATGGGAAGATAGTGAGTATACTTCCTTAGCAACCCCTGCAAGGGTTGTTCAATATGAAGGTAAAAGCAAATTCAACTCTTATTGCTGTTGTTTTCCTGAGTTTCTTTGTTTCTGCTGGGTTTTCTTCCTAGTTATAAGAAATCTTGTTTGTCACAAGAAAGGTCTAGAATTTTGCTACATTTCTTGTTAATTAACCACAGTTCCTATGCTCATCGTAAACCTCAATAAACTCAAGATTTCTCTCTTTTGTTTGTGTTTTTGTTTCTGGGTTTTTTCTTATATTTGTAGAATATTCACTTGAAGCAAAAAGGTGTGATATTTTGCTATTTTGTTTGTTAATTAACCACAATTCTCCTTCACATTGTATTTAGGCAAAGTATGAGTATTTGGGCAAATTCAGTAACTTTGAGGAGGAGCTGTTTTGGATGTCTACATGAAAATCAGTTGTTTTCATATTTATATGCTTTGATGTTGTTATTGTTCATGCTTAGAGATGCAGTTAGCTTCTATTGAATGATTTACTATTATGTGAATTTTTTCTATGCTTAATGTTTTTGGGACGAGCTAAGAAAGAAATGATATTTATTTGAGCTGCAGCTCCTGATCTGGGTGGTGAAAACATATATGGGATATGGAGGATTGATGATACAGACAATAGTTTCTTGACACAGCCTTTTCGGATTAAATATGCGAGACAAGATATTCGTTTATCTATCATGATTTCCTTCACTCTACCTCTTGGTGAAAATGAGGTAATCCATACTGCTCTCTCTCTCTCTCTCTCTCTCTCTGTGCGCGCATGCGTGAGTGTTTGTGCAATGCTAGCTTGCCAGATACAATAAGCTGCCATTTTAACTCATATAGTTACAATTAAAGGGGGAAATGCAGCAGAAGGTTGCCTACCTGTGCTCAAGTGAAGTGAAACCAACTTGAATAGAGAAACAAACTGCTCTAGAAAACAGGATTTGCTAGGATATAACAGAAAATCAATATGTATGGTCTGCTTAGTGTTTGGATCTCTCTTATCAAGGTTGATATATATAGCTGGTCTGTGTCTACTATGAAGTGGTCTGGTGAGAAAGAAAAATGATCCTTTGAAAGTTTCTTCTATGTGCGTGTCAAAACTCTGCCACCTACATTGTGATATTGTACCTATGCTTTCATGATGACATCAGAAAGAAGTGGAATATTGCATTTCTCAAAACTAACAAGATTGAGGAACTGTTTTCAAATTTTTTTTAGCTCTAGCTGTTTCTTCTCAAAACTAACAAAATTGTGGAACTGCTTTCAAAAAACTTTCAACTCTAGCTGTCACTGAGAAGAGGATAAAAACATTATTTCGTTTCGATTCTTCAAAATAGCCCCACTCCTTTAACCTGGGATTTAAAGGGAATACTGCTAATATCTTTAATGCATATATTTATTACAATTTTCTGTGCTGTACCTCCCAGCTCAGAACTTACTGATGCAGATATTTAATGTCTTCAAACTGATATGGTCTACAATTTGCAGGGTCCATCAACCTCTGCTGTAATTTTGAAATTCGAGCTTATGCAAGCTCCCATGACAGATACCATGTGAGTTGAGGGAAATTGTTTTTTCATTATTGCAGTTAAAATGATCCATTGTTTTTTCTTGCCCGCTCAATGTTTGTTGATTAAATTTGGATATTGTACTGATAGATATGTGCACTGTACAGGGTTGAGCTGCTGGCTTATCCGGATGCTTCTTCTGTCGCAGTCCATGAATTTAGAATTCCTCCTAAAGCTCTTCTAGGATTGCATTCATATTGCCCTGTCCACTTTGATGCATTTCATTCTGTGCTTGTTGATGTTAGCGTGCATATCAGTCTATTGAAAGCTGGTTCTTTCTTGAAGGTACTCAGGTTTGTCACACTTCTGCATCAAGTCAACCAGCCTTGTCATGATCACTTTTTTTTGACATGGGTTATCTAAAATAACTTGATGAGTTGTATCTTGCAGTGGTTCTTACGGTCAAGATGCTACTGCCAAAATTAGTGATGGGTCCCACCAAGTATGCTCGTACACAATGGATAATCTTTTACATGCTTTTAGCCTCTATGCATAACTTTGTGCATTCATGCATCATTTTGTGGCTTAAATTTCTAGCTTATGCTTCAAGTACTTCTGATTTGTGATGAAAGTATTTACTTGCCACAGACACTCTTGTGCGAATGTCGTTATATTTGAGTGAATGCACTTCTTTTGTTCGTACATGCATGTGCATATATGCCAATTTGCATACCCTTTTCTGCAAAACTTGCAGTTTACTCTAGCTTGGTTTTTATCCTACTATTAGCACTAGTGTACAGTCCAGGCAAGCAATGGGTTGAGTGGGTTGACTGTGACAATTTTCTTTTCAAATCATTCCTTAGTTTTTTGTTTTAAAAATACTAGAAGGAGCTTGTATGATTGCTTCATTAATAAAATTTGCCAGAATAACTTCTTATCTCTTATCTACCTTCAACAAACCTTATTTTAAGTAAGTTTTGATACTTTTTCCAGAGGTATCCAGAAATTGCATTTTATGAAATACTGTAGATCTTTCTATAGGCCTATTCCTTAGTGCAAAGAGAAGAGAATATCGAGATTCACCCAAATAATAGACAACCCCTAGAATCTGGGGATGCTCAATGGATGCTTGAAGGAGAATTAACCTTTATGTGAATTGTAAGCATATAACACATGTTTTTCCTTTTAGGTCTAGTCCTTTTCCTGCAAAAGATAATTGATGAAAAAATATTCTAAAACTACTGGTTTGTATAGCTTAAGAAAAGGTAAAAGTTCTCCTATTTGGTTGAAGCCCAAAGATTTGAGGATGCAATAGCATTTTTAAATTTGACACCTGCTATTATCTGGTGTGGAGGAGCCTGTACTTTAGCTTTATTCAGATTTTGTGATATTTCCATGGGTTGAAATTTTCATTTTGTGATTGACCAGGCATTGGGTCTAGTGGCTTCTTTAGATATAAAAAAGATCACACTTGTTAAAGCATTATTAGCTGCCCGCAACACATTGCTGGAAGAGCTACAAAAAATTAGCAAAGGCATTGAGCGCACTATTGATGTATCTGATTTTGCTTCCAACGTGGATGATGTGAGCATGTTTGATTCTATTGTGCAAGCAAATCTGGTTACTGCTGATGTTGCAGTTTCAGGACATGGAAAGCCACAGAATGGCCTTGAGGTCCTTCCTATAATCTGTATAGTTAACACATTTTGATTTTACATTCAGTTTAAGTCCTTTCTTATTTACTTAATATTTTTGTCTCTTCTTGGAAAGAAAGCAAACAGCACTATAGATTTTCAAAGTGATAATTTGCCCCACATTTCATCGAAGGCTGCTGTTGTGAACATCTTTCATTCATTGGGCGCTCAATTATCATATTTATGGAGCATTTTTCTGCAGTTCCACAGGTTTGCCTTTCCACCAAGTTGCCACATTCAGTTAGAGTTTTCTATATTTTCCTTTTACGAGGAAGAATACATTTCATTTGGTAAGTTATAGATGTGACCTTTCATTTAGTTACATCACAACTGACCATAGTTATTTAACCAGAAAAGGCACTTCATCCCTTGCATTTTCTTAAGTGCTTAGATACAAGCTGTAAAATTTGCTTAATTGAAGACCAATGACAGATTTTCTGGTATGCGTTTAACGTGGATCATAAAATTTCTATGATGGAATTTGTGAAACTTATGATGGACAGGCTTGTAACCATTGTTATTCTCATCATCATGAATTCTCATTTTGGTGACTCAACTTAAAGATATAATGCGGAATAAGAGTTACTTATTTAGCAATATTGAATTTACCCACCTGTGGAATGTGGTTTCCATTGCTGGACAACATCAAGGAAAAAATACTTTCCATGGTTGTTTTTTGCAAGCCCTTGTGTTTAAAAAAGCTGGCAGACTCAGGGGTGAAAGAAAAGGACAACAAATTTTGGTAAACTGGTATTGTTAGTTTATTGCAACTATTTGATACTATGTTTGGAATTGTTTGTTTATTTGACTTTATATAGTTTAGTCACAAGGTATGAGGGTTGACAGGATCCCTTCCCAACTTGTACATGGTTAGCATTATATGATCACTTAAGTTACCTAGCTCACAGGTAATTTTAACTCTTAAGGTCTCTTTCTGCTGGGACAGTCTAGATAATTTTAAAAGGGTGGCTGCTGCTCCATTTTCTCTTCTTTTCTTTTCTCTCATCTATTGTCCCATCTTGGATCTATCCTCTCTTCCCACCCCTACCTATTCACATCTCCTTTTTCTCTTTTCTGGAACTCTTCCCTCAAGCTAGTCAAACAAAGATTCCTCCAAAGAATTTTCAATGTGATCAGAGAAGGCAACAATGCATGACTTGCATCTTGGCAATTGTTGGAAAATGAGCTTTTCTTTCATGCGGTTAAAATTTTAGACATCCATGTTAGGGTGTTTTCTGTAACTATCATGGAATCTCAAGGTCCAACTTCAGAATTTTGAAAATCAAAGCCTGGAATTTAAGCAGATGCAGTCTCTGTGTACTATTTGTAAGTTTTCCTAACAGTTTTATTAATACTGTCTGCCTTATGTGTTTTTTGTAACTGAGATGGAACCTCAGGTTGCAAATTGCAGACTAGGGGTTTCTTAAATTAGGACCCAAAGTGTGACCTGACAAACTGCAGGATCTCCCTTTGCACATTTTCTTAAATTTATGATAACCTTTGGCCATCCTTCGTTATGGATTTGATTGATGCTTATTGTTGGTCACATTTATTGATGAGTTGATTCAGATGCAATAACTTTATCTGCACATGTTTATCTACTGGCCTTTTTTCTTCATTCCAGGGCAAACAAAACAAAAATACTGGAGTTTCTGCGTGATGTGTGGACTAAAGATCGACGAGCTGAATGGTCAATATGGATGGTGTACTCTAAGGTTGAGATGCCTCATCATTACATGAGCAGTGGAAGTGATGATTCCTCCCATCATGGCCATAGAAGAGTTTCGAGTTTGTTGAATGTAAATGCTTTATTTTTCTACTCAGTTCATTTCTTATCCATAGACTGTTAGTCCTTTTTTAGACTTTCAGTGATAAACACCATCATGTTCTTTATTCCATGGTCTCCAAGTTGAAATTTTTATTTTCTGTTCTATACAGCCTGCCCAGAGTGCAGCTACACGTGCTGACCTTCATCGGCGAAGTATTGCCCAAATGAGGGTGAGTATTGCTCTCACTTTAACTCATTTGTTTCCTTTATCTTGTAGTCTGGAGCTCTACATGATTATTTTTGTTTCCATGCAGATTAATAATCGGTCAATTCAAGACATGTATATATTTGGGGATCTGCTACGGATTCCTATTATTATTGTGGAACGTGTAACTAATGCACCACTGCGTACTCTTAGTGAAAATTCGTTCTTCAAAAATTTGGACCTGGTAGATGCACATGGCTCGTACAGTGGACCTAGCACTGAATCTGAAGCTGGTAAGAAGCAACCTAGTGCTGCACTGTCAAAAAATGGTCGTGAATTGAAGGCTGTCATCTTTGTGCATGGATTTCAGGCAAGGCTCATTCTTTGTCCTTTAGCCCCCAACCTGTCTAGCTAGCTATTTTACAATCCAATGTGGAAAGTTGTGCTCAATTGATTTCACACCATTTAAGTAATAATTGAAAACCTGTGTTTTATCACTTTCTGATTGAATTTTGTTCTGATCATTTCTACACACCTAAATACTAATTAATTAGTTTAATGCATGTTCAAATTGTTTCTGCAATATGAATTTCCTTAATTTGTTGTTTATCAGGTATCCACCAAATTCTCCAAAAGAGAGTTCTGATATTGGTATAATAAAGATGATAAAGGGATGCAGTAGTTATGGAATATTATTTTTGTTTTCTGGTTGAATCTTCCTTTTTTGGCACAGTCATCTCTTTTTTTTTCCTTTTTTTTTGCAGTACCATAAAAAAAAATAGTGTCTTTGAGAAGGCCCTTGGAGTTTTCATCTTAAACAAATATTTGAAATGTCCAAATATTAGAGCTTCTTACTTTTAATTTAATTGCTTGACCCTGACTGATAAGTAATGGCTTGCCATCCACCATTTATAGGTTTAAATTCAGTCTGGGTCAATTCTAACGATTTGATTCACCTCTTCCCATCAGATAATTGGAAACTATGGGATCAAATTCTTCTTGCAGATGGAACTTTAGAAATAGATGATCTTTTTTTCATAAGGATTTGGATCTGTTACTATGGATTTATTGGTTTATGGTTTCATGCACCAATAGTTTGCTTGTTTGAGCCTGTTTCATTCACATATTTGTAATCCTATGAACCCAAAAGTGAGAAAGGGAATTCTATATTTGTAAGATTTTAGGTAATAAATTTTTTCTTATTTCATTCAAGTTCTTTGCAATAGATTGTTATGCTGTCCTGGACAATGTATAATGAAGTCTACCTATTCCTCTTGTGAACTGTTTTGTAGTTTTAATCATAAATTGGTTTAATTTTGTTTGTCATATCTACAACCCATCAGGGACACCATCTGGATTTACGGCTTGTTCGCAATCAATGGCTTTTAATAGACCCCAAGATGGAGTTCCTTATGTCAGAGGTAAATGAAGACAAAACATCTGGAGACTTTAGAGAAATGGGACAAAGGCTGGCAGAGGAAGTTATCTCTTTCCTTAAAAAGAAAATGGATAAAGTTTCAAGATCTGGTCTGTTAAGGGATATCAAGCTTAGCTTTGTTGGACATTCTATTGGAAATATTATCATAAGAACAGCATTAGCAGGTAATATAATCAATGCAATGCAATGCCTTACTATTCTATTAACATGTAATTTGAAACTTGTTCTGTATTTGTGTTGCCACAGAGAGCATAATGGAACCATACCTAAGATATCTTCACACATATGTTTCTATATCTGGTCCGCATTTGGGGTATCTTTACAGTTCAAACTCCCTGTTTAACTCTGGGATGTGGCTTTTGAAAAAACTTAAGGGAACTCAGTGCATTCATCAACTTACGTTCACAGATGACCCAAATCTCCAAAATACTTTCTTGTACAAACTCTGCGAGGTACTAAGAATCCTAGTTTGTTCCTTTGTTTTGATTGTAGAAAGAGATTATGCTTTATAAAGAAAAAGAAAAAGAAGTGATGATCAGATCTGAAAAATAACAACTCGCATTCAAGTAGCTTGTGTGTGTGATATCAAAGCAGATGCTAACTTATATTTTTTGACTGAGTTCTAAAACTGTATAATTTGTTCTTTCAGCAGAAGACATTGGAGAATTTCAGGCATATAGTACTGCTATCTTCACCCCAGGTATGTCATGCTATGCCTAAAAGGAAATTTGCTTCTTGAAGCTCCACAGTTTAGTCATTTCTCTTCTGTTTGCTAACAAGTTTTCACGTTTTTCTAGTGTAAAATGATCTATTTAACTAGCCTGTTCAAATTTGAGCAATTTGCAGGTTATATCACTTCTTTAATCATGATAATTATTGCGGGATGATAGGTACATGTTACATAAATGTTGATATACTAAAATCCTGTTTGCAGTAGACATGTATTTACTGGTCAACTGGAAAAAGGGGCATCATAAATTGACCTTCTTTCGCACCAAGGGGGCTTATTTCAAGATGCTTTAATGACTTGAAATCACAATTTGACTTGTATTGAAAGGAAATACCAACACAAGCTTCGTGTGAAGGATTCTCAGTCCCTGTTTGGTTTGCCAAGAATTGGAAATGGATGGGAATAAGATTCCCATTCCAATTCCAAATGGATCTCACATATAATTTTATTTGAAATTATACTTAGGTGTAACAGTCTCTTAAAACTACAGAAAGGGAGAGTTTATTCCACTTCAATAAAATATCACATTTCTTGTAGAATTTCCATCTTTTTGTAATTAGCAAAACCAATTGCATTGAACAAGGAATGGAAAGGCTTTATACTATAGCCAACTCTGCATGACCTAAACATTTTTTGACAGGCTTTTCTTGAATCTGAGTCCAGGTTCATTGAGTTGCCTCTGTATTTAAAATGGTATCTACAGTATTTGTTGCTTTAGATATACCTTGAAATTCTATTTTGTGTGAGATATTAATTGAACATATGGTAGTTGTGAAGAAAGCTATCTCATTCTACTCATTTAGTCACTAGTTTATTACAATTTTTTCAGGATGGTTACGTACCATATCATTCTGCCAGAATTGAACTGTGCCAGGCTGCTTCCTTGGACCACTCAAAAAAGGGTAGAGTGTTCCTGCAGATGCTGAATAATTGTTTGGATCAGATACGAGCCCCCACACCTGAGCATCGACTATTCATGCGCTGTGATGTAAACTTTGATACCTCCAGCTATGGCAGGAGTTTGAACACAATCATTGGGCGAGCTGCTCATATTGAGTTTTTGGAGTCTGATGTTTTTGCAAAATTCATAATGTGGTCTTTCCAGGAACTATTCCGTTGATTAGCATGAGAACCTGAAGTCTTTTCCGCTTCAGCTTTGCTAGCCCATCTTTGGCTGGCAGTCATGCCTGTGTTTCCTGGCAACAAGGATGAAAAAGTATCAAGGTGTTGGAATTGGATGACCAGGAAAAGGCAGCCATATACTTTCATCCGGGCTGGTCAGATGCCAGTTGGTTTCTGTGAATTATTGGCGTGATGCTAATTCCACTTGAAGAAAGGCATAGTATGTAAATATTGTTTCTGACCCAAGCCAGCAGTCCCACAATATTTTGTGCACTATTCAAGAGGCAGCCGGTCCATGGTTGAGATTTCAAGCTGCAGAGTTTACCTGGAAACTTGCACTGAAGTTTTGAAGAAAAAGTGTAATTGTTTTCTAGGTTAAACCAAGCTAGGTGGACAATGGAAACACTTATTTTCTTGGTTAGATAGACCCTAAGGATGTGCTTCTGCAACTATAGATGCAATCTCTACCAGGTAGGAGGATTATGTTTATAACCAGTTCTAGGATGTTGGGTATATTCTCGACATAGTTTTAGAGTTTCTGTTAAATATTTGTCCATGGCAATTTGATTCTATATTCTTACTAGGAGAGAGCAAGAACTAGAACTTGGAGACAGCATGCCCCATTTCTCCAAAGCCTGCTGAGTGCTGAACAGCTCTCTTTGGAGCCATCTATTAGTGTAAAGATAACTGATGCATCAAATCATACCAGCATTGCACCATCTCTGGTTTTTAGGGCTCCCTGTTCTGAACACCAGACGAGTAGTGAGATTAAAAAAGGGCATAACAAGTAGACCGAACACCACCAACCTTTACCGACAACAAATGTAGATGCCAAACAGAACCCCCATAAGCTCCAGCCGAGCAAAACTGGCTCCTGAATCTTTGGAACCAGATCCTAAATGGAGAATTTCGGATGTTGTCTCTGTCATGTTTGATTCATCATTGAAAGTATACGAACAATTCAAACAAATTTATTATCTTACCCTTGCAATATAAGAAATTTAATTGCCAATTTGATGTATTTTTCTAAATAATTACTCTTGTAAGCACAAGCATATTATACAAATAATAACTACTGAATAAAATAATATATCTATTAACACATTATATAAATAATAACTACTGAATTTCTTTTTTCAACAGCAAACGCAATTAAAAAAAAATCCACTTAATCTTAGAAACTACAAAATATACTTTTCTTAATTTTTATCATCTCTTCTTCAGTTATTTCGAGATAATAGTTAAATAATTATCTTGTAATAATAATTAAACTATAAATTAAAAAAAAAAATGTCGTGATTATTAAAACATTCCGTAATCAAATCTTATAATGGAAATATTATCTTTTTTCTAAAAATGAGTGCATTTATTTTTTGAAAAGTAATTTTCCAAACTTTCTTGTGTTTGTTTGCTATTAGAAAAGTTAATCAACGAAAAACATTTTCCTGTTAAAGAAAAATTTGGCTTAATTTTCAGGAAAGTGTTTTCCTTGTATTTTGGGCAGAAAACACTTTCTAGAAGTTGTGAAAAATTTAAAAATATCATATTATTTGTTGATTATGTCAAATTTGATCCTCACATTTTTTATTACTATATATTTTGTTTGAAT
>Ga0307517_10013155_pt1 | contig 11267 bp, 6 predicted proteins | sample 23_EM_MG_FD_194515 | JGI IMG/M metagenome (GOLD analysis project Ga0307517, IMG submission 194515) | Populus trichocarpa ectomycorrhiza microbial communities from riparian zone in the Pacific Northwest, United States - 23_EM | ecosystem: Host-associated > Plants > Roots > Unclassified | place... | reverse complement strand
TAATTACTGAAACTCACGACTTTTGTCATGAGCTCAAGACTAACGCTATAGAAAAGAAACCCTAAAAAATAATGAAGTAAAGAGAAATACCAAAGGATGAAATTAGAAGAAAGAAACAATAAAAAAGAATCTAAAAAAATAAAATCAACCCATGTTAATTACTGAAACTCACGACTTTTGTCATGAGCTCAAGACTAACGCTATAGAAAAGAAACCCTAAAAAATAATGAAGTAAAGAGAAATACCAAAGGATGAAATTAGAAGAAAGAAACAATAAAAAAGGATCTAAAATAAAATAAATAGCAATTAAAAAAATAAAAAAATCCAACAAAAATAAATCAAAATCCAACATTAAGGGATGAAATTGAAAACACAACTCAATTAGAAAAAAAGGATAAATAACAATTAAAAGCCGTAGACTCAATTTGTTACAAAAATAAAATGAAACTAAATAATGAGGGACTAAATTGAAGAAAAAATAAAAAAAAAAGATAAAAATAAAATCAAATAACAATCAAAAGAATAAAGATGAATTTTTTTAAAAAATATACATAAATAATAATTAAAATATAAAAACTAAAATTGATATAAAAATAAAATAAAATTATGAGGAATTAAATTAAAAAAAATTAATAAAAAAATAAAAAAAATCAAAAGAATCAAAACTAAATTAAATATAAAAAGATATTTTTATATTTTATGAAAGTAAAAGGAGAGATAAAAAAAAACACATCCGGAGCCACACCTCATGTTTTCCGCCGACACACGTCCATCCATAATAAAAATCTTGGTGAGAGGCTCCCAACGCCACCGTAGTTTTTAGTGTTTGTCTGCCAGAAAAGCCCGCAATCGACACCCAAAAGTCGCGTGCAGATATTCTGTGGTGATGCGTTAAGACTTTTTTGTATTTTTTTTTTTATTGGGCAATAAGGGATATTGTTATTTTGATGATTAAATCTCTCCAGAACAAGAATTTGGGTTCCCAGTCTGATCTTTGCCCACTAAATGCCTTGTATCGGGCTGTTGCCATTATTTCGTCGTCCTAATCGGGGACTTCTTTTCTTAAGAATTCCTTCACTGATGACACTGAATCTGTTTCTACTCAATTCAATTCCCACTTCTCCCAGTGAAATTGTTTGTGGGTTTGGTTTTGAGGGAGAGAATTGGAATTTTAAAGGTGGGCGAGGATCCGAAATATCAAAACTCCGGGTCTGGTCTGGATGATGTGGTGAACGGTAATTTTCTGCCTAAGTTGGACCGCGGCTAAAAGGATTTTAAAGAAAACGACGCCGTTTGATGCAACCGCCTCCACTTCGTAATTTCAATTTTGGATTTAATAAATTACCTTTTATGCTAAATAAATTAGGATTTCTTTGCGGTTTATTTATTTATTTATTTCACCCCTTTCTTTTTCTTTTTCTTTTTTTTTCATTCTCTCTCTTTTTTTTTTTAATTCTATCCTTTTTTTTTCTTAATTTTATAATTAGATTTTTTTAATAATCATCCAGATTGTTTTTGAAACGATAAAATCAATTGAATCATATCAGAATAATTTTTACATAATTTAATTTTAAATGTGGATTAAATAAGGAGTCAGGACAAGATGTTTTTTCAGTTAATTTAATTTTTTTTAAATTTCATTCTCAAACTTGTTTTTATAGGTCGGGTTGCTTTTAGATTGACCAAATTAACTGAGTCATGTCTGAACAACTCTTACACAATTTAATTTTAAATTTGAACTAAATACGGGAAATTTCAATGTTAATTCGGTAAATCAAGTTTAATAATAATATCAAATAATGTTTAATAACCTAAATATTTTTTTATTATGTTAAAAAGAAACTTGATTCGACTGGTAATATAACACTGAAATGTAAACTAATATGTTATGTAAAAGAGAAGAATATAAAAGAATCTCGACTCATAAAATGTTAATAGAAAATCACCCCGTTTATAAAGTTTTAGCGAGACTAGTATTTTATTTGTAATTATGTAATAAAAGGTTTTTTTATTTAACAGTAAATTGTATATTAATGAAAATTAAATCCTTTCTTCGGTATTGTTAAGGACATATTTTTTATATTGATATGATGCATTCAGAACTCGTGCATGATGCATCAGCTGAAGATTCATCCTATACATTTTTAACCACAAAATTAGAAAAAGAGAGAAAGGTTTTGTATATAATACCCTGAACTCATTTAACACTCCCTAGCCAACTTCTCAGATGGGTTATCTAGGCGTTGCTGTGGTTGCTTTGGGAGTTGTTCTATTTACAAAGATTTTGCAAATATGTAGGTTCGTCTTGTGGAGGCCACATTCCTTGACCAAAAGCTTTAAAAAAACAGGGGATTAAAGGACCACCACCCTGCTCGGTCCTTTTCGTGTTTCTTGGGAAAATAAAGAAGCTGAAGAAAGTGGCGGATGATATTGTCTTTAGATACAAAATCTAATGACATGAACCCAGAAAGTTCTCCCACACTATCACAAATGGTCATCTCAATACGGCTAGTTAATCATTTTTTCGCTTTTCCTCCCGTTGGTTTTAGTTCTAGCTACGGAGTCTTTTGGGATCCATCGAGTGGTAGTTTTCAAAATCTTGATTTGCATCAAGATCATGGCTAGCTCTGAACAACAAGTTTGTGTTTTTCTTCTTCTTTTTTTCCTAAAAAAAGGGGTTATATTCAGTTTAATTCGTACCATTTTTAGTTGTTAACTCTTTCACACTACAGGAGAGACGCTTTTGTTTTGGTATGGGCCGTTTCCGATTATCACCATTGCAGACCCCGAGCTAGCCAAGCAAGTACTATCAAATAAATTAGGTCTCTACATCAAGCCCAGTATGAGATACCCAATAGACACACTCCTGGGTAAAGGATTGGTTCTACTTAATGCACTGGACTGGGCTAGACACAGAACAATCCTTAATAACGGCTTTTCCATGGACAAGCTCAAGGTATTGCTTTTCTTCTTCTTCTTCTTCTTTGAACTGAGTTTGATCAATTTGATTTTCAGTGTCATTCTGGAAAAAAGGAAAGGTTTTATAAACTCGGCCATGCCATGCCCTTTTTTCTTAAATTCTCATAAACTACTAAATATAATTAGTTTTCATGCCTTTTGTTTCTGGACCTGGCTGGTTATGATAGGGAGAATGGCAGCGTGTAGACCGACAAGTGGAAAAACCGGAGTGTAATCACCAAGGATGAATATATAAAGATAGACATGAATGAGCAATTTCAAACGCTTACTGCTGATATAATAGCCCATACTGCCTTTGGCAGTAGCTGTGTTCAAGGGAAATGAGCCTCTAAAGCACAAAAAGAACTTCAAAAATGTTGTGTTGCTTTAAGGACACACATTTTTATCCCTGGCAGCCTGTAATTTCCCTTCTCAAATAATAATTCTCTTATCCCAGATGCTCATTTTGTTAAATTTTGCCACTTCCTTGAGACAAGTGATTAGTCTGTTTTTTTCATTGTTTATTTAATCATACTCTATCTCTTCTTTGTTCCTTTCAGATATCTTCCTACCCCGTCAAACATTCAGGTGTGGAAGCGAGACAGGAAAGTGAAGAATACGCTAAGGCAGGTCATAGAAAGTAGAACGAAATCCCAAGTTGAAATAAGTTCAAAAGATTGTTATGGATATGATGTTCTTGGTTTAATGGTTGAATCCTTACAATCTACTGGCAGCGAAGATAGTCCCAAGTTGAACATGGATGAAATCATAGAGGAGTGCAAGACGTTCTTTTTTGCTGGTCAAGAGAGACCACCTCCAATTTATTAACTTGGACCATTTTCATGTTTATATAGAGTTTCTGGACTGATGCAACCATATCAATCCTGATTTAAACGGTTTGTTATAGAATCGTCATGGTTTGACAAGTTAAAAAAAAAATAAAAATAGAAAAGGCTATTTCGAAAAGACATGTGTCAAGAACAACGGTCCATTGTAGTAAGATAATGAAGGTTCAATATTGAAGTCAACAAGGACACACCTTTTTTTAATGGAAATGGCCTTGTAGAAATTCAAGAGTTACACGAGGAAAAGGGACCAGAGGCTTCACATCTGACTGACCAGGGACAATGAAAATTGTGCCAGCCAGGGTTGAACTAGCACCTGAAGCTAAAATATCAAGCCATAATGATTCGAGTGTTGTTGTCAATATGCTCCATGTACTTGCACCAAGAATCGAACTGGCTAGGACTCGAGAAGTGGATAGATTTAATTTTATGAATCGGTGGGCGTGGTGGACTAATGAAATCTCATTTTCGAATCTTGAACTGTCTCCTAACAGACGTCGTTATCTCCTGCCACTGCCACTGCCATTTAAAATTGCTTTCATATAATATATGGTAACAATTCCTAATCTGACTGAAATGATCTTGATGTGGTGTTTAGCCTATTGCTTAGCTTTCGAGTTGATTGGATGATTTTTTCTTTATCTTCTTATTTTCAGGCAGCTTCGCGAGCCCTTCTATTCATGTACTCCTGTTGTACACGAAATGCACATTCTCCCCGGCTTGTAGAGCAAAAAATATTCACGAACATTAGTAATTCGCGTAAAACAATTATTTAGAAAAGGTAGCATTATACGTTATTATCTCAATTTTCCATCCTGCATTTTCTTTTTTATATGATAATCATTAATCACATTACTAAAAAAAAACATTAAAAGATTTGAGTTGAAATCACAACATTTTTTTTAAATTTTTTTTTTATTAAACTTAGTAAAGTACATAATCTCATCTATAAGGAAGATGAGTTAACTTGGATCAAACCAAACATATATTATTTCAAGATTTTTTTTTTTAAATTAAAATGATATTGTTTTGAAAAAAAGAGTCAAATTATGCTTTTAACAGTTATATCAAGTCAACTCCCAATCGATTTAATTTGAAACCTGATCGCAGTCAGGAGTCAGGTCGATAAGTTATCAGTCAAGCTTAACAATACTATTTTGAACTACTACAACTAGTTCTAACTAGCAACAAGTTTAAAATTAAACTAGATCGCTTGTCTGCATTACGCAACGGGTTAGATGAAATTCTTCTTTCAACATAAAAAAATATATAGCTATTGCTAACATGTTTTATAAAAAGAACAAAAATTGAAAACATGAATTAAAAATTGATGCATATTAACGACATCTTTTTTAACTATCGAGAATGTTATATATTAGATGATAGTTTTAAAAAAATATTAAGATGAAAACACATTATATATATCAGTCGGGGTAACCTACCTAGCTTGTGATCTAGATCATAAGACCGTGATAACATTGTATAAAGCAAATAAAAAAATTGTGAAGGTTAATTCCTCTAACCCGATGTTGAGAAATGAAATTGAAAAAGATATTACATTAAAAAAAAAGGGCCAAAACCATCAATCTGTGCCATAAATCTCATTGGATCTAATAATTTTTTTATAAATAATGTTTTTTATTTAATTATATTACAACAGATATAAATGATAAAAAAATTGAGCACCAATAAAAGACTATTCATATAAGATCGCAATAATTCTACAAAAATCAAATTGAAATATATCATGAAGAGTAATTAAAAATCAATCAAATACGAAAAAAAAAATAAAAGAAAAAAAGTCAATGAAAAAAAATTCCACATAATCAATGGATATATATCGCCTATATTTAAATTGCATTTGACATGAGCTATATATATATATATATAAAACTATTGAGTCATATTTATAAATAATTCATGACAAAAATAATTTAAGTATGTTTCTTTGAATAATCAAGTTTGTATAATTCCCAATCAATAAATTAAGAGCAAGATTTCGACCAAAATCGCAAGGTACCATTTGGTTTAAATTACAATTTACTCTAACAACGTATTTTTATTCCTTTCCATTCAAAAGCAAAAGCCAGCTTAAGATAATCTTAAAGTGAAGTCTGTTTCAGATTATTCTGTCGAAAATCAATTATTTTGTAGGTACACGAATTATGTAGATTTATAACTGGTTGATTAGGAGATCTGTTAAACACCCTCCAATAATATCTTGAAGTATTAAAGAGCGAATACTGGATTGATTAGACCCAACTCATTAGCCGGATCAAATCTCACAGTGTACAAAAGAGAGACTTTGTAATTATGCTTCGTTAATTAAGGACTAATTATCCCCTTAATCGAGGTCAATGATGCTACGGGCAATTAATGGAAATCGACCATCATTCCCCACTATAAGTAAAAGGGGAGTTGCATATACTCGAAGCCAGGGGGGGGGGGGGGGAAACCAAGCTTTATTTGATAAATCTTTTGGATAATCGAGGGGTTTAATGGTGTTCAATCCTCCCTGTAATTGCTGTCTTCGTTCTCATTAAAGTCAAATTGCTATTATAATTCTGATCTTTAATTTTATCTTCGGCAGCTGTGCTTTATTGGATTGAGCAGGTACACTCTACTCCACATAATCGACCGACTCAAAAGATCATCAAAAGTGTTTCACTTAATTATTGTGGTTTGAACATAAACACTGTCTCTTAACGAAAGAGACGTCGGATTTGTTTCCTCCTATTAGCATGATTGAAGGCAGTAATGGGAGGGCTTAAGAAAAATACACGATACAGATGCATGTGCTAATGTTGCCTGCCTCCAATGTTTATGGGCCTATCGACGAGGGATACATTAGGGTCATATCTTGAATAGACACTCCTTCTCTAACTCTCAGTGCTTAGGCCTTTCAGCACTCCAGAAGGAACGTGGCATGCCGCTACAAAAGAGAGTGGGTCATCGGGTGGGTTGATTCTGGGCCGCTAGCTATCATCAAAGTTACAATAACAAGCAGCCTTAGTGATAGAAAGCTGTCCAGTTGCAGATACGAAATAATTTGCCAATTTAACGAGAACTAATTAGCATAACGTCTAATCCCATTATCCCAAAGGGATAGTTGATCTTTCTTGTCATCCTTTTTGGAAAGAGATGGATTGAAGATAATGAAGTCTGAGGCTACCTCTTCTTTGTTCAAGGACATTTCAATTGATGCCTCTTCAGATTTCAAACTACCTGTTGATTAATCAGAATGCTTCAAACTCGTCATCCTTGCACATGCTTAATTTCTTTTCTGTGCAAGTGCTCATCATCCATGTCTTTTACTCTCTCTCTCTCTCTCTCTCTCTCTCTCTATATATATATATATATATATATATGTATGTATGTATGTATGTATGTATATGCTCTGTTCCTCCTTCTTTTCTTTTTTTCCTGAGATGATGATATATATACAACCATGTCTTCTAAAAGCTATTGAACCGGGTTCGTCTAATGGACGACTAAGTACTTGTTTTCATCTGAAGAAAATTACAGAATACCAACCAAAAGTTTAGATTTGATGAAAAAGACATCATCAATATATAGTATGTCAATGCATCCAACGTACAAAGAAAAAACTTAATTTCAATTAAATGCTTTGGCTCTATTTATCAATGCCATGCAATCAACTTTTCTATGCAATCCAATAAAAAACATTTGAATTATTAAATAAAAATAACCAATAATGGATTTAAAAAAAATACTTAAGGTTTTATATATAAATTACGGTGTTTTTATTTAGTCATAAAGCCATAGCTATAAACCAATTTGGTAAAACTATAGCTAAATTATTTTTGTAATAACAAAACAATATTTCAATCATAGTTGTAAAACTTGAATTGGTTTGACGAGTCGATCTGGAATCTGAACTCGGATATAAACTCGGATAATCCAGATATAAACTCGGATTGACTTGATCGATCTAAATTTGTGTCAATCAAAACATAATTCTTACCTTATTAATTTTAATTTTATTTAGACAAAACATATTATTTTAATTTTTTTTATATAAAAAAAATTAGAATCACTGGATGGTTTCACAACCATGTTTCAATTGTTAAGAGTAATTAAAATATTCTACTTTTTTAATTACTCTATAATAATTTGGTCGGCAAAAAATTCTGAATAATTAAATAAACAACGAAAATAAGCTAGGCCGACATTTATATAGATAGAGAGATGTGGTGGCCAATGACAAGCGACCCCTCATCATATATCTCTCTCACGACCAAGCTTAAAATGAACCAAAAAAATCAAGATTAAATTGCTGACCGGTAGTGCTAGATCAATATTTGTACCGGTAATCCAGTTTGTTTTTATATTTTAAAAGTATTTTTAAAAAGATTTAAATTTTTTTTTTTTTGCTTTAAACTAATATTTTTTTTGTGTTTTTAAACCATTTTAATATACTGATGTCAAAAATAATTTTTAAAAAATAAAAAAAATATTATTTTTATATATTTTCAAGTAAAAAACACTTTAAAAAACAACAACAATCACATAAATACATAATGAATCAAGAATAATTGATTCCCGTACATGACATCGGAATCGTAATTCATACGGCATGGATTTTATTGAAATCCCTTTACTGAAATAGCAATGATGAATTAAAAGTGGTTTTTTTATTTGAAAAGATAAAAAAATAATGTTTTTCTAAATTATTTTTTTATATTAACACATATCTAAAAACATTCTAAAAAAATTAATTTTAAAAGAATCAAAATTCTTAAAAACGCCGTTTCTGCTGTAAAAACATATATTCACTTAATAAAGATGTTATGTTAATGGTTAAAGAAATTTGTTTTCTTCATAGAATTTTGTAATTCAAGGCTTAAAACGAGTGTTTAGAAAGATTATTAAATTTCTTTTATTATACCTAGATTGAAATGAAAGTATATCTGTAAGATTAAGATATTTAATTAGACGACGTCGATCTATATATAAACTAGTTTTAAAGATACCCAAATCAGAAAATAAATGTATATATGTGTTCATTAATCTCAATATTCCTTTCAATAAAGCCATCCAATATTTAACGGTATATATTATAGGGTTTTGAATGCATGCTTTTCTCTCTTTCTTTTTCCCCTTAAGTGTTCCATCGCACATGCACTCCTAGAAAGTATATATTAGAGAAAACTGGAAAAACTGACTGCATCCCGTGATCTACTTCCTCTTCTTTATGTGATTAACCTTATTTCTCCATGCAAAACTAGAAAAAGTTCATTTATTAATCACAAACTCTTTCAGCTAGCTTTTCAAGATAAAAGAACAAGAGGACATGGTTTTATTAGCTTGGTTCTAGAGTAGTAGATGACCACACGTGACCAATCCAGTCGTGTGGATAGCGATCGATGCATCTATCTATGTATACAGAGTCTTTTATAATTTATATATGGTGTTGGTGGAGAAAAGTAGCAAATCAAACTGTGTCTGCCTTCAATATCAATTTGATATACTGGCAGATCTGCACCAGGCCCCAGTTTGGATACTAGCTTCTGTAGTATGAGAAGCTACAGGTCACCATGCATTGAACTTGCCAGCCAGATCCCGAATCTCTGTAATTTCTTTTTCGAAAATTCATCAAACAGCAATGATCTAAAGCTAGGACCTGCTAATATAATTCTCATTCGAGAGAGAGAGAGAGAGAGAGAGAGAGAGAGAGCTGGATAGGAATGGAAACTATTTGGCGACCCTTTTACAGAAGCCATACACTAAAAATGTTAAATTGTAGAAACTCAATCTTAATTGAATTTTTCAGCAAATTGCATACTTCTAATAGTTGTCTTGTTTATGCTTGTAACCACACTTCTTTTTATAGATTGTATCCGTTTTTGTGGTAAAAAAATATCTTAATAATTAAAAATTAATTATTATTACATTTTCAAGAACAACCTTAGCATTGTTATTGAGACATTTATTTTGGAAATTGAGTGACAAATACAGAAAACAAACCTTAAAAAGGTTTTTGAGAAAAAAGAATTATTGATTACCAAATTTAAGACATGAAAACAAGAAAAGCACCAATTATTTTTTGTATGAACTACGACGTTACAGCTGCTCTTCCGAAGCCAGAATGGGGCCCATGCTCCTAGACCAATGAGAGGTAGGAACAAGAGCGGCATAAAATTACACGTGGAAGTACGGAGAGGATGTGACGCTGGGTTTACAGGTGGCTGAGCAGTTGATGGGTCCCCCAATAGCAGACGCACACGTGTTGGCGAGCGCGCCATATATTAGTAATTTGTTTTATTTTGGGGGGGTAAAAGCAAAGCTTCTTCGGGCAATCATTAAACCGTTACGACACAAATCTTCTCTGTGTTGTGGGTTTATTGGGCCCATCATTACCTCTTTCGTTACGCTTTTTTACGTTGGAAAATCAAGTAAAAAGGCTCCCTCAGTTTGGTTGCAGTGTAGTAGTTTTCATGTCAGGTGGGATAAAAATATTTCTGAACAGAAATAAAAATATGCGGTTCGTCAAATCAATTTTAAAATTTATTGATTTAACTTCGTACGAGTATAAAATTAAATAGTACAGGGCTCCTTAATATGATCCAAAAGTTTGAAATTTAACTCAAGTGATTGGAAAAAATAATTTAAGAATTAAATTGAGAAAAAAAATATGGAACGACAAAAAAATCCTCTCGACCTGATATCTTTTCTAGTTCGGGTTTCAAATTAAACCATGTAAGAGTAGCTCTTACATGACGAATCAACTTGGTTGGTTCAAAGACAATCTAGCTACCTAATAAAAAATAATATAAGGATAAAATTGATAAAAAATAATGAAATTATAAAAAAAAAATCTTAATTCGACTCCTAACCTAACCGGAGTTTAAAATTAAACCACGTGGTGGTTTCCTCGATGTATTCTAATGGAATTAACTAGTCCAAAGACAACTTGAAAAACTATTAAAAATTATGAGGATAAAAATGAGAAAAAAAAAACTAACTTTAAATGAAAAGAGAACATGGAATAAATGGGAGGCGAATTGAGAAAATAAAAAAATACGTAGATTCATTGTTTATATGAATAATAAAGCTCCATAAAGAATCCCAATTTTTTAGTATAGAATATAACTAGGTTACTGCTCCGCACTACGCTACATATCAAGCCAATTTTTTTAAAACCAAAAACAAACCTAGATGTCAAAAATAAATTGGCATTGTGACATATTGAATCGATCTTGGTTAACCCTCATTAACCTGTTAAATCGGTGAATAAGTTTTTTAGACAATAATAACCCTTTAAAAACCAAATCAAAATGAATTAATCATATACAAATCAAAACAAAACACTAAACAAAGATTAATTAAAAACATATTATTGAGATAATGACATAATGGATCAATATTTATTACATAACTTAATTTGTCAAACTTGCTACCTGAGTCATGAACTTTATTAGGTTAAATAATTTCATTTTGTAA
>Ga0307517_10013154_pt1 | contig 11267 bp, 8 predicted proteins | sample 23_EM_MG_FD_194515 | JGI IMG/M metagenome (GOLD analysis project Ga0307517, IMG submission 194515) | Populus trichocarpa ectomycorrhiza microbial communities from riparian zone in the Pacific Northwest, United States - 23_EM | ecosystem: Host-associated > Plants > Roots > Unclassified | place... | reverse complement strand
CATCCAAGTCCAATAATGTAAGTGAAGGGGTTTTCTCTTTTTATTTTTTTAATTGTTCTTGATACGGTAAAGGGAGTCTCCATATTTAATTCAGAGATCCTTGTTCAGAAACAGAAAAACTTCATGTGTCCACCTTTCAAGATCGAGCGACTGGGACATGAACAAAAAGATCGAGAAATTGAGTGGGCAATAGGCCCAAACCAACAAGAAACCACATCTTCGAACCCATCTTTTCTTTTTTAGCAAGTGCTCGTCGAGCTCAGCAATGGACCTTTAGTAACGAGCCGAAACCATTAGTAGGCTGAATGTTGTGATGATAGTTTGGTAGGAGCTCAGCCATTGAACCCAAACAAGAAAGGTAGGAGAAAATGAAACTGAAAGAGGGAATTATCGGTTATTTATTTTGCAGCAAGTACAAAGTGTTGCTTTCTTTTAAATCTTACCTAATTTCTTCTCGCATAATATTTTCTTAAATTCAAGTCAATAAATATCTTTCATACAAAATTGACAAATTCAAATAAAAATATCAACAAAAAATCTCCATTGATATATTACGATAATATATATCAATTGAATTTTTTCATCGTTAAATATATCAGTAAACACAGTCAAGAATTTTCTCATGGTATATACCGAGAAAATCACAGTGAAAAAACAAATTAAAAAAATTAAACAATACAATGACATGTAAGTTTTACAGACGATGTTACCGACAAAATCACCATTTACATTTAAAATAGTTATTATATCAATTAACATGATATTTTGATAAAATTATTGTATAAAAATGCTAACAATTTACAAAGGGTGCTACGATAAAAACTTTATTTTGACAAATGGACATGAAACTTAATAAAAAAATCACAAACATAAAACTATAAATATTTTTTTGGCATGTGAAGTCAGCATGTGTTTGCTCATGCAACACTCCTCCTGTAATTGTTGTTGATGTTAGAGAGTAAAGCGCGCGTGAAATGCCTAAATCATGCTCATCCAGGCTGTTCTCAGAATCTAGAGTCTCGATTTTTATTTTATTTTTTTTTAAAAAAAAAACAGCACTGATAATTCTAAGAAAATCATGGCCAACGACTAGTCATTTCAACGAGGAACATTCGTACAAACGGCAAGAATGTGCGTGAGATTTGAACACTCCAATAGTATTGGCAGCCATGTGAGTTGTGACGTCCTTTGCCTTTTCTAAGCAACTCAACGAACATTATTAATTCATTTCTTCAGGAACCTTCCTGCTGGACCTCGCTGTTCTCATTTGTAATTCAGAGGTTCTGGAAGCTCTGAAAAATACAAATTTATTATAATTGGACACCGTGAAATATTGAACGCGTCAAATACTTTGTTCGATAAAAATAATAATAACTTCCCAGATTGTACTTAAATTTTATATATAAAAAAAATATTATATCCCAGTGATCGTGACTAGTCAAAATATAAGTAAAACGCTCAAAGTAGATCTAAAATATGTTTTTTTATTTAGTAATGAATTTTGGCCTTTTGTTTTTCTATATACTTCGAATTTTCTTATTTAGTTATAAGTTTTCCTTTTTAGATGAGGGTGGTTTGATACATTAAAATTATTAAAAAATTAAAAAAATTATATTTTTTCAATACAAGCACACATTTAAAAATTATTTTTTAAAAAATTACCGTAATAAAAAAATAAAAAAAACCCTACCCGCTCGGCCAAACTGCCACGTGTTTATTCAAGCTGAGAACAACAAATTCCAAGTATTTTTATCTGTTCCTTCATTTTATTGGCAGATACGCCACCGCAAATCACGTGCCGCCTTTTCCTTCAAGCCGGTCGAGTCAACCATAAAAAAAGTCTCGACAACAGCTCACGCACAACGCCAACAACCACGCCTCCCTCTCCTCTCCCACCTTTTCGGGCTCTTTACATTTCCTCCTTTCCAAACAATCAAAACACTACACGTCTCACTTTCTCTCTCTCTCTAAGTTCTCATTTTTTCTCTCTGTTTTTTCAAAAAAAAACTTTCTCTGTTCACGTATAACCAGAAGGAGGCGCCTAAGGACTGTTTGTTTTTTGAGAAAATTTCTGAAGAGAATCTAAAGTGAGTGAAAATGAACGGCTTGAGTTTATTTAAGAGAGCTTCTAGAGCTTTCGATGACTATCCTTCACTCGCTAAACTCATTGTCGTTTGCACCGTCAGGTAATATTCCCTCCTCTGTTTCTTTCTTCTCTCCTTTTTTTTGGCTTCATTTCTCTTAATTAAGTTTTACCGTTACTTTTCCTTCAATTTTCGGATTTTTTTATTTTTTTAATGAAATAATCTAAATGAAGCTGCTTTTATGGTTGTTTGTGTTAAGTAGGTGATTAGTGGTTTTGTAATTTTATGATTAGCATTTGATCACCTTTTTGTTGCGGTTAAATGTGTTTTTTGTTGTTTCCAAGGGTGTTTCTAGAATTAGATATTTTAAATTTTTGAAGCCTGTTGTTGCTATTACAGAGATCCACTCCACTCTGTTCCGTTCTGTTGTAACTGGTAATTAAACAGTATAAATATTAATATCTTAAAATTGCTTGGTGTGGTATTAAGCAATTTGGATCGAATATAATTTGAGAATAATATAAATCATGTATCATAGCTTAGTTATTAAATTTTTGTGTTAAAATGGTTTTTTGAGATGATATCATGGTTTGGTTGATCAAATAATTATAGTTTGAATTTCGTTATTCTAATTTAAGCTTTTGGATCAAAATGATTATTTGGAATAAAAAAATCTCATTGCTATGTTTTTTTTCCGGTTGCAGTGGTGGGGGCTATGTAGCATATGCAGATGCAAATTCATCGCATGGTGCACATGCTGTTGCACCACCTGTACCGGAGATCAGGAAAAAGAAGGTGGTGGTGATTGGAACTGGTTGGGCCGGAACCAGTTTCTTGAAGAAACTGAATAATCCCTCGTATGATGTTCAGGTGATATCACCTCGGAACTACTTTGCATTCACTCCTTTGTTACCAAGTGTTACGTGTGGTACGGTGGAGGCTCGTAGCATTGTCGAACCAATTCGTAGCATTGTCAGGAAGGTAATGAGAAAAAGATTATTGATGAGCTTGACTTTCGGCAGTCTATGTGCATAAATCCTGTCTGTTCACCATGTGTGGATCCTAGGGTGGACTGGATTTATGTAGGTGATTGTGCATAGACCTTGACTTTAGAATAGAATTCAGATATGAGGCTAATGTAGTAACCAGCCCTTGTTGCTTCCTCTTGCAGAAAAGTGTTAGCGTTAGTTACTGTGAAGCTGAATGTTTCAAGATTGATGCAGAAAACAAGAAAGTTTATTGTCGACCTAATCCGGACTCCAGTATGAATGGGAAAGAAGAATTTGCTGTGGATTACGACTATCTCGTAATAGCCATGGGAGCCCGTCCGAACACATTCAACACACCCGGTGTAGTAGAGCATTGCAATTTCCTGAAGGTAACTTCCTTGGAACTTACTGATATGTTACCCTTGTCATTTTCAATTTTCATTAATTCCCCCTTGCACACACATCTTATATAGCAGAATGACCAAAAAAATTCTTATGGTAAAGTAATGCTGCTCTGGTGTCGGATTTGGGTGACAGGAAATTAGGAATTGAATCACTTGTCCTCTTCAATTTTCATTCATTTTCCTCAATACACACATCTTATATAGCAGGATAACCAAAAAAATTCTTAAGGGAAAGTAATGCTGCTCTGGTGTCGGATTTGGGTGATAGGAAATTAGGAATTGAATCACTTCGCTCATGCACAGCTAATATGTACAAGGAAATGAATTTCTTCTGTAGGAAGTTGAAGATGCTCAGCGGATCCGTCGTTCTGTTATTGATTCGTTTGAGAAGGCAAGTTTGCCGACTCTAAGTGATGAAGAGAGGAAGAGAATTCTTCATTTTGTAGTTGTTGGTGGTGGACCAACAGGAGTGGAGTTTGCTGCTGAGCTTCATGATTTTGTCAATGATGATTTAGTCAAACTATATCCTGCAGCCAAAGATTTCGTACAAATAACAATTCTTGAAGCAGCAGATCATATTTTGAACATGTAAGCACCTACCTCTTGCTCATGGTAATTGATGCCTCATTAGTCTTGTTTCTGTTATTAACTTAAGATACAATGAATGCTAGTATTTTCTTAAATCTAATTAAGATGTGTTGCAGTTCACTTTGATCCTTTTGGATTTGCATATAGTTCAGAATTATTACATTAGCAATTTAAGCCAGACTTGAGATTGGATCGGGGAAAAAAAAAGAACTGGGTTCAGGAAATAGCAGTTGCAGTGAAAATCTCGGGGACTCATTTATATGATAGAACGTATGCTCGTATAAAATATATGCTCGTGGAGCTTTCTTTTCTTTTGTTTTTGGTCCCTTGGCTTTATTTTTCCTGTTTCATGAAGTCTGGATTGGCTCGTAATAGATCATGACTTGGTGAGGAAAGATTTCATTGGCAATAAAGTTTGAAATTTGATGTTGGGTGTCAATCTGTATAAATTCCATGGACTCCCTGGGATGCTACACTTGATACAACTACACAGATCAATTATAGTCTGTGTGCAACTACATTGATCACATACATATACTTGGAAGAGTTCCAATATATGAACTCATGCTTTTGGGGGTCTTGCATGCAGGTTTGACAAAAGAATCACAGATTTTGCAGAAAAGAAGTTCCATAGAGATGGCATCGATGTGAAGCTAGGGTCGATGGTTGTGAAAGTATCTGATAAAGAAATCTCTACTAAAGTAAGGGGGAATGGTGGTGAAATTACTGCCATACCATATGGAATGGTCGTCTGGTCAACTGGAATTGGAACTCATCCTGTCATAAGGAGTTTTATGCAGCAAATTGGTCAGGTATGTTACTGGCTTATAAAAACTGATTTATTGTTGTTTCAGAGTCTTCAATGTATTTTCCATGATCCTTTAGTTATATTTCGTCCAAAGTGAACACTCTTAATTCAATGTATCAATTGAAAAACACACCTGCTCCCGTGAACACAGACTAATAGGCGTGCTTTAGCAACTGATGAATGGCTGCGAGTTGAGGGATGCAATAGCATATATGCACTTGGTGATTGTGCTACAATTAACCAACGCAAAGTCATGGTACTGTTCTCATTACTTTTCTGTTACATTTGTGTGCATGGCATCCCCTGTTTTGTTACGTCTGTGTTACATTTATTGTTCTTCTATCAATTATTATCCATCTAATTCACTCGTCATTCTTCCTTGACATTGTTCCTGCTTAATGAGACTAAAAAGGAAGTTTCTACCTTTCTGTTAGATTCTCTCAGGCATTAAGTATCTAACTTTTCTAATGGCACACATACAGAACTGCTCATTCTTACAGTAAACAACAAAATGTTTTCTTTTAAGGAGTATATGCTTGAACTTCTTGTCATTCGAAACACATTGCACATGAAATCATATCCGTAAACTCACAAAGGCATAGCTGAAAAATAACTACTTATTTCCTGGTCTATATCTGTTGTCATGGCTACTGTTAATAATCCAAGATGATGTATGACACACACCAGAAATACGAAGACCGCTGATTGATAGAAATTCTTCACACCAAAATGATATTTGATGTCAATTTTACGTTTAGAATTTAATCACCTAATCTGTTGATTTATGTTCTCTTTCTTATACTGCCATGCTTGTAGGAGGATATTGCAGCAATATTTAAGAAGGCAGACAAGGACAATTCTGGAACCCTAACAGTAAAAGAATTTCAAGAAGTCATTGATGACATTTGTGAAAGATATCCTCAAGTGGAGCTATATTTGAAGAACAAGAAAATGCGTGACATTGCTGATCTCTTGAAGATGGCTAAAGGAGATGTTGCAAAAGAAGCAATTGAACTGAATATTGAAGAGTTTAAGAAAGCCCTTTCTGAAGTTGATTCCCAGATGAAGAATCTTCCAGCCACAGCTCAGGTCTCGCGTTGATTCTGTGATTCTCCAGTCTATGAATTATGATTGTCTAAGAAATATCTACTTATTATCTATTTTCATGTGCCTGGCTTCAGGTTGCAGCTCAGCAAGGCACTTATCTTGCTAATTGCTTCAACCGTATGGAAGAGGCTGAAAAAAATCCTGAAGGTCCTATCAGGTTCAGGGAAGAAGGTCGCCATCGATTCCGTCCCTTTAGGTACATCTTAATCTAGTATAAATTTGATATAGCAAGATTATATCATAGCAGCGATTTCTCCCACTATCTCTGTACTGGTGCTTAGCATTCCTCCATGCATGATGCATCTGTTCCCAAGCAAAACACATAGTTTCCTCCCAGCATGTCTATTGCAGAGCTAGCTGTTTAGCTTGGCCATCTATGAATTCAAGTTACAGACCACTTCTTGAATGCCAGATTAGTATATGAATGTCTACTTTGAGACTTGCAAGCAGTCAGGATCTCAGTCATTTGCTTTATGGCGTATATTGTTTCAGATACAAGCACTTAGGGCAATTTGCTCCATTGGGAGGAGAACAAACAGCAGCACAGCTTCCTGGTGATTGGGTTTCAATTGGCCACAGCTCTCAGTGGCTTTGGTATTCTGTCTATGCAAGGTATCGTCTCTCCCCTTGGCTCCACAATCACATAGAGATATCAAATTGAGTAGATGCACGTGTGTACTTATATGGTTTTGGTCTTTGTCTCGATCAGCAAGCTAGTCAGTTGGCGCACCAGGGCGTTGGTGATAACAGACTGGACAAGGCGTTCCGTCTTTGGAAGAGATTCCAGTCGCATTTGAGCAGCTATCAGCAGGTCGCAAGGTTCCCCATTTGGCAGAATTATATTGCATACTTTGTTAGCACCACTTTGGCAGTCATAAATTTTTTTGCTTTCAGATCATCTTTCATTAACCAAACTGTTGAATAAACAAAGCCCATACCGCTTACAATTTATCAAATCTGGAGAGGTAAATTGTATAATTTGCGTCTGAAGATCTCGACATTACCCTTGGTGGAACACAGTTTTGGCATTAGCGAGTGCCACGTTTTGTGGCCAAAATTACTTAGAAATTGAGATGTTTTCTTCGTCTTTTTTTTTTTTTTTTTGCGCTGTACCATTCTTTATGGCTTGCTCAAATTCTTTCTTCAAATATAGTTGTTGTTTTGTTATAGTTACTGCTTGCCATTTGTTTTTCCAAGCTCGTAAATTCATTTATCAGGTATTCTAACCAAGTTTTTCCAATCTCTATCCAGCCTTGTAGTGAGGATTGGGTGACGGAAAGTTGAGGCTGGGAATCGAAATGACCTTTTCAGTTAAGTTTTTGTGCTTCCTGTTACTCGGGAAAGAATCCGATGAAGGTCTGGGTTAAGGATCGGAGGCCGGCTCTAATTTTTTTTTTTAAATCAAAACAAGGTTATGCGCATTTTACTAGGAAAAATCAAAAATCGGTTACAGAGTAGGTCAGCCATGACTGACCATCATGGTCAAATTGATTTAGTTTTACCAAAAGAGAGCTCCTTCCATCCAGTCAACTGGGTTTTGCATACTTTGAATTTCACAATGCAGAGCTTGATGGGCCTGAGAATTATATAAAGCAACCTCAACTAAAGTTTTAGGGTTTACAAAATACGTGATTAAAAAAAAAATTAATCCCTAATCCGAATAATGTTTAGAAATTAATAAAAGTTAATTATATCTTCACCCATTAAATTCCTCTGAAAATCATCAAATGAGCACAAGTCTAAATTGCTCTTGAGATTCTTGCATATTTTATCCTCTCAATTTGCGTTGATTTGGTGATTTGTTTTTTTTAATGTCGTGGGCGTAAATTAAAACACCATTTTCCATTAATAAAATATTAAAATCTTGGCGGCCACCACAGATCAAAGCAGAATTCTGGTGGGCTCCAACAGGGGTGATACAGCGGCCTTGGGATCATGGATTTGGGCTCATCGTCCGTAATCATATCTTGTCAAATGATTGGATTTCTCTCATGGTCAATCTAGAAAACCCTAAATTTTGAAAAATTAAAGAAAAAATAATTTTCCTTTTTTTCTTGTATATAGATATTTTTTTTTATTTTTCTCAGCAAGCAAGAATAGATTTGAGAAAAACAGATGGATTCATAGCATGGTCAACAATAAATTCGAACCTGGACAGTTCTAGAGTGTTTTTGCAGCAAGTTTGAATTTGACAATGACTATACTTTGCAACCACTGATAAGTCGGCATTGAAGCCTCTGAACCACAGCTTTGAACGAATCCTTTTTTTTTTCTCTCTTGTCCAAGAAATTGGCAATTCGGACATGAACTGTCACTCGTCATCTCTCGTTGAGTGGAGATCCTCAACCTCGAGCAGATCGTTTTAGGTTTCAGCTCTTATCCAGGCAGTGTACTCAAATTCCTGTTTCAAAAGAAACTAGTGGAAGCCATAATTAATGCCCTACTCTATGTAATAGTTATTTAGGTTCATGTTTTTTTTCGTGACAGTTCAGGGAGGAAGGTGGTGAAAAAAACTATTTTGTCAGGAGCTTTTGGTCAATACAGAGATGACAATTCGGTGATGGTTCAAGAGTGCTGTATTTTTTGTTTTTAAATAATTTTTAAAAATATATTTTATATTAAAAAATATTAAATTGATGATTTTTTTAAAAAAAATTAAGATTTTGATATGTGATGTTAAAAATAAAATAATTTTGATGTATTTTTTTTAAAAAAAAACACTTTTAAAAATATCATGCATCACAATATCAAACACATTTTCTAACCGTTTAACGCAGCGGTTGAACTATCGTTTTGTTATTTTTTTTACATTTATTATTTTATTACTAATGTTAAAAATAAATTTTAAAATAAAAAAATATTATTTTAATCATTGTCTCAAGAGAGCCCCTTATTATAGAATGACAGGTTAGACAATTCAAATTAAATAAAAAAAGATACAAAAATAAAAAAAAAATAGGGAGATTATGATTTCAATGATATTGCATAATGACGTTATTCTCTAAAAAGTTATATTAATCTAAATATAAAGAGATTATATATAGACTAAAATAAAAATAATATTCTATCCTTAATAATTAAAATAAAATATATTTTTTAATATGGTTGAATGGGTGAGTTTTTATAAGTAGTTATTTCATTTGAAAAATGATAAATAATAGATAAAGTATTAATACTGTCAGACGCTATTAAAAATTCAAACCAAACAATATATTAATTTGTTTTTTTTATCAAATATAATCTATACATACATCAATGTTGGCCTATAATGCACATACATGTAACATTCATATTTTCGTTATTTAATATATATATATATATATTGCCCCAAGAAAAATGAAGGAGCGATGGAGCAACTTTGTGAAGAAGAAGCCAAAAACATGTCCCCCACATAATTGCATGACCATCTTGTTTCTTATACAGACAATCAGAGCAAATCAATTGGGCAGAACTGTGGCTTACGCCATCAAAGTCTTCTGATTCGTTACATTATCGTTATCGTTAGTGGGCATGGGAAATTAAAAATTCGGGGATGTTCATTGTTAAAAAAAATATTTTTTTCTGTTTATTTTTTTTAATGAAGGGTTAGAAAATGTGTTCGATTTCTTAGAATGAAAATGATATTTTTTTTTAATTAAAAAACACATCTAAGTTATAATTGTTTTTCATAAAAATCAAAAATATAATTTATAGTATTCATCTTAATATTTTACATTCATGATAATTTGATTATAAAATGTTGTTTTTAACTCACTTCAATTAGAAGTTATCATAGAAATATATATTGTTAAGAAAAAAAGTCTTTATGTTAAATCCACAATAAGTTTTAAATTTATTATACTAAAGCAGAAATTAGAAATTAACAATAAGTCTTTATGTGAAAATATAAAAAAGAAATTGTTTTCATATTTTATATTATTAAAAAGTGGTTGTATACAAAAGAGAGGGGAATATATATATTTTATGTTTTTTTATTTAAAAAACAGTGAAAATCTTGTAAAAAAAAACTAGAAGGAACCTTTAAAATATATTTTTAAAACGTATAAATTTAGCTTTCTAGTTTTTGAAATAAAAAATATTGTATTTGAATAGAAAACTTGTCATGGAAACTCTAAAATTTGTTTTTAAATTAAATTTTATTTTTATTTCTTAACTTTGATTTCTTAAAAAACCAAAGTATTATTCTGAAGTCTAGAGAACAAAGATTATCTAACAAATTGGCCCCACTTTAGACAGCAGCAAGACAGCCACGTGTAAAACCCCCACCAGGTTCTCTTGTATGGCTGTGGTAGACAAGATACATAGATTGGACGATGATGTAGACATTGAAAGAAAGAGATGGTCGGTAGAACATGGGGTTCTTAATCTCAGGGAGACAAGATGGGTAGGGGGTCTTTTCTATTGCTAGAAGCCGAGTAGAGGAGGCCTTTGTTCTTAACCAGAGAGGTAGGATTAGCCTTTTTTTTTTGTCTTCATGGCTCCATAGGCTCTCCCTGGCTCGAGAGAGAGAGGAGAAGACTTGTGTAGACAGGGCTAGCCTTTCATTTCAGCTGCCGTCCTCGAGCATAATCTGTGACTCGATTGATCTAGTTATACTTGTATGAACTTTTATTTAAAATTATTTTATTTTATTTAAAAAAAAATTATTGAAATGTCGTTGGTTTGGGGTTGACATGGTCAGCCAATAATCTAGATCTCAGATTTATGTGATTGAGACATTTTTTTCAACCTGTTTCAAATAATAAAAATAATTACGGCTCAATTATCCAACTATAGAGGATGGGACACTCTTTCAATCCAGCAATAATGGACATTAAAAAAATAGAAAAAGAAAAGAGTAATCTCGTGTACTTATCGCATACCAAGGTCTTCACCTCATGTCCAATAAATGAGCACCTAATTGACAGCTATTTTTCCTTGGAATGTATTCTGTGCAAGTCAGCCCAACCTTATTTCATGTCCTTTATATATATATATATATATATATATATATGTATATATGTATGTTTTTGTTGGAAACCCCTTAAAGTGGCCATGAGTTATGATTCTCTTTATGAGAGAATATTAGTAGAATGTTCATGGGTACACAAAGTCATCTAATAAAGGCAATTAAGTTAATGACACTATTATTAAACCTAAAATACATGCTAATTACTTTTTTTTTTTTTAGATTTAGTACCAATAGTGCAATGCACATGCACCTGGAAATGAAGGAGTGGTGGCTAATGACGATGAATATATTCCTGGTATTTATCATTAAACTCAATATAGTCTATCATGTTGATCT